>JFJP01048445.1_pt1 | contig 10072 bp, 8 predicted proteins | sample 431651 | NCBI WGS metagenome assembly JFJP01 (sample SAMN02602958, study PRJNA72255) | Microbial mat metagenome, whole genome shotgun sequencing project. | biome: fresh water; feature: sink hole; material: water; isolation source: purple microbial (photo- and chemosynthetic) mats found in...
ATCTTTTGGAAGAGGGAGTTCCACCTGCCTTACTTTTCCGGGAAGAGGAAATCCGGCATCAAGACTGCCACCTGCCAACACCGTTCCCTGGTCATTTTTGAGGTACACTCTTAAAGCTCCGGGAACTCCGGAAATACCGTCGTTTGCCAGTCCAAGGATTATGCGGGGAAATCCTTCCTTTTCATAATGCCAGATCCATGAAGGTCTGATTCTATAGCCAATTGTAATCGAGAGATTATCAAGGGCATCCGGGAATTGGCGGTAATACCGGTTCAGGTTATCAGCGGAAATCTGATGCCAGTTCCAGAGGGAAAAATAGTTTGGACTTACATCTTTTGCATGGTAAATAATATTGTCTGATCGGGTAATTCCCTCATTAATTCTGAGAGAATCCGGTGTTCCACCGGAGATTCCGTTTTCAACAAGTGCTCCTATCCATGGAGGCCTGTTGCTCAGGGCTTCAATCTGTTCATTCTCGATAAAAATTGTATCTGTTCTTAGCCAGTTATGAGTTCGTATGGTTCTGTCAATAACTTCCGAATTGCCAACATTACTGTAATCAGGCTGAGTATTGGTCAGAAGCGGGGTTTTATTCCAGTTTTTTGCCTGATGTTCGAATAATTCGATTGATGTTTTTTCAGCAGTTGTATAATCAGGAAAGGGATTTCCGGAAAATGGCCATGTATGCCCTTCTCCCCAGAAACCATACAAATATGTGTCAACAAATTCTATCAGATCACTTCCGTTATATGTTTCAGAAAGCAGATCATCGAGTTCTTTAAATGCAGACATAAAAGCAGGATGATCATAGCGGGGAGCATAATGATTTTTACCCGGGAGCCCGATCTCATCAGTTTTGCCCAGCTCAACAAATGGTATCTTATCATTCAGAAATCCCGGGACAGCATTCCCCTCAATATCAGGACTCATAAGCTGAATACGCAGACCGACGCGCTTATTATATTTTCGGGCCAATTCGAAAGTAATTTTCCAGTGTTCGGGAAAATCCAATCTGCCTTGCTTTTGCTGAATATCTCTCCAGTCTACCCTGAGATAAAGTTTATTTCCAAGAGGGAATTTTACAAGGTTTTCAATAGAATCATATAAGGATTCGCCCTTTATCTGTGGCGGGCCGGCCTCATCACAAATATAGGTAACCAAACCCATTCCAAAATTAGGAACGACAAGTTTTGAAGGTGTTGTAACCATAATAACTTCAGCTCCCGGGGCAGTTGCATCAGGTCCGTAGGCAGAAAATGGTCCCTGGTTTAACCGATCGGTTATTGCAGGACACGGGCCAAAATCGTACTTATCCCAGTTATGTGGAGGAATCCTGGCTTCTGCAGACCGTAAGCCTGCACCAGCCATTATTCCGATCAAACCTGAAGCTTTTATAAAAGTTCTCCGTTCCATCTGATTGTAAAATAAATAAGGATGTTAACGATTTTTAAATCAGATTTTCTTTTTTTAGCATACCTGATTAAGCAGGATATGTAAAACATTCCGGATGAATAATAAAAATGCCACCCTGAGTATGGGTAGCATTTTTATTATTTGTCTGCTTTAAAATCTACTGGAAGCTAAACATTTTAACTGATGCCAAAGGATCTGCATCAACAGGAGGTAACTGACCAACCTGGTTCCAGTCGGAATTCTGAGCCCAGAAATAGATTCCGATCTGAGCAGCAGGAACAGGATTCTTCATCAAGGAAGTTTCAATTACAAATTCGATTTCGGTATTTGCAATAACACCTGATGATTCAGTTATATCGCCATTGTCCGGATCATTTGTGATATCGTCAACCCATGGCCAGTCCTGAACGGCAGCATCAGAATTCCAGGCATACACACCTGCCCAACTATCCTGAATGTAATACTCAAACTGATATTCTGCGCCATTGGTGGCAAGATTAGCGGTTTGCCATCCGGTATTTGCTTTTCCGTCGGCATCGATAAGTACCTGAAGTACATGATTAGCAGCAGAAAGATCACCTTTAATGTAAATGTACAACTTTGAAGTTGCAGCATTACTGGTTACTTTGGCTTCCATAAGGCTGCCACCAGCTTCACCAAATCCACTGTAAAACACTGGTACATCAGCCCAGTCGGCAAAAGCTCCGTCGATTGCAATTGCAGGCCATTCTTTAACCACAGAAATGGTAATTTTCTTAATTTCAGATCCACCATCTCCGGTTGCGGTTAGTCTTACGTCATAGTCACCATAAGCAGCATAAGTGTGAACAGGGTTTTCTTCAGTTGAGACAGCTGTTTCATCACCAAAATCCCAGGAGTATGAAGTGGCATCTTTTGAGGTGTTTGTAAAGGTTACTGTTTTATCACTTATCTCAAAAGTAAAATCAGGTGCCGGAGCCGCAGCTTCCTCTTCACCACAAGACACTATTCCCAGCATTGCTACTGCGAAAAGCGACAGGATTGCTAATAAAAATCGGTTCTTTTTCATAGGTAAAAATTTGAAGTTTATAATCTGATTAATAATTGCTTATAAATACTTATGTTTTACTCTAACTAAACTTATAATCAGTAAACAAAGTAAGGAATTATGATTTTAGGTTTTAAAGATACGAAAGATTTCAAAATATCTTAACTTTTATTTAGTTATTTTTTAATATTTCAATCTTTCATACTCTTATCTTTCATCTTTATAAACCGCAATTAAAAGATAATTCTCAAACGTAGTATTGAAAATGGGATTATCTCCATTTAACACGGCTATTTCCTTATTGTTCACATAATCAAAGGCAATATAATTTGTACTTTTCTCCAAACCACGCAATTCAATATTTCCTTTCCATAATTTATCATAGAACGCATAATACATCGTATCTTGCTTCAGGATAACATGTGTCTCAGGCTTGTCAAAACCAATATCATAGAGTTCTCCAATATATTTCTCTTTAGAAAGCATTTTCTCATGATACATCCCAAACCACTTTTTCCAGATTACTTCTTTTTCAGGAGTAAGTAAGAAACTTTGGGATTGGATAGGATTATCAGCCGGCCAGGTAAACTTGGTACCTAAAACAGCACCAATTCCAAAAGAACTTGCAAAATCGGTTCCATTATCGCTTAACTCAACATGATCACCAAAGTATGCTGTATGAGGCATGATTGCCTTGTAGGTCTTTCCCTTTAGCCTGATTTGCCAGCTGCTTGTTGGATCTGAAGATACAAACTGATTTGTATAAGGCATATTGTAAAACGACATGCAGGTACCACATGGACAATTTTCTATTACTGCATTTGGTTTGATTTCCCTGGCGGTTTTGTAAATCATTTCAAAGAATTCGGGAAGCATTTCTATTGATTTTTCAGGGTATTCCATTGGCCGGTTCCAATTATAATCAGCCGGTACAGCATTCATATGCTGACCGTCCATTTTCAAGCCGTCAAATCCCCAGTCTTTTAAAAACATTTCAACCGTTTCTTTAGTGTAAATGAACGTTTCTTCAGCTGATGGTGAAAGATAATAGCTATCCCACCAGGTAATAAACTGAGGAGCGCCGTCTTTGTTAATAAGCAGGATATCCGGATTTTCCTCCAGAACTTTGCTGCCTGGATCAGCCGCAAGCGGAGCCCACCAAAGTACTGCTTTCATCCCCTGAGCATGAATGGCATCAACCATTTTCTTCATATCCGCGGACCCTCCCGGAAACCTTTTTGTGTCGACACGCCAATCACCTTCAGCTACCTGGAAACCGTCGTCAATTCCCGCCCATTTTATCCCAAGTTCTTTTACTTTTGGTAAGGTATTAATGATATTTTCAGTTGTGAATTTCCTTTCATATCCCCATCCGCACCATATGCTCTCGAAAGCATCGGGTTCAGATTCGGCGAATTCAATGCCTTTAGCCTGCATAACTTTCGAAAACTTTTGAAGAGATACATAATAATCACCGGTGTGAACAGAAACGAAAGTCTGAAATGTGCTTACTGTGTCTCCAACCTTCAAAATAAGAGGAACAGGGTACTTAAATTCCACACCAATTTGTACATAATCAGCGTATTTATCATAATCCACAGGCAGAGAAACTTCCCTTGGAACCAGTTCAAGATGACCCACAGCGAGGCCGCCATCTCTTCTCCAGATATCAGTTACCGGGATTCCTCCCCCATAATCTGACTGATTCATTCCCATAAAATTTTCCTGGTAGAACCCCTTATTTACAGGCAGCACCCAATCGGCTCTTTCAGAAGAGGAACTCCCCTGAAATGACCAGAATGCGGCAGTATCTCCCCCGGAGTTAATTCCGTATTGATTATTTGTCCATTTGTTTACGACTAAATCCTTCTCTCCGCAATTGACATAACTGACATCGAATATTGCAATTCCAGGAAAATCATTATAGGTTTTTATAGAAACAAGTTTAGTCAGACATGTACCATTTATCCGGGATTTACCCTTTATTATGGTCTCCTCGCCCTGACCCATTTTATCTGTCAGAGAAGCTGTACTGGTTTCCTCAACACTGAAACTGCTGGTATTGATTTTTTTCGTTTCAAGGAATTCCGACAACTGAAAGGATTCATTATAAAGAGAGGTATTTCCTGATAATGAATTCACTCTGCTGTACATTTTCTGGTCAAACTCAATTTGAAGATCGCCGGTTTTTATAACAACTGTTTTATTGTACGATACAAAAGAAAGAGACACTAGTGCGGTCAAAAACAATATCTGAATTTTTCTATATCTCATATCAGTTTGATTTTAATACTTTTAAAGCGTTTTCCTTATAGACTTTTTTCAAAGTTTCTTCAGAGAGTCCAAAACCATTGAGAGCCCAGTGATAACCGAATTGTTCATTCTCATAAAAATGTTCATCTTCAGTTTCCAGTATCCTGAAGGTAATTTTATACATGCCTTCGTCCATCCCCATATCGGTACCGTAGATTATGCGATCCTGGTATTTTTCGTAAAAGGCTTTCACATGGCGGGGGATTGGAGCTGTTTCTGCATATCTGGCTGCATTGTCGGCATACAGATTTGCGTACTTATCCAGGAGATTTGCAAGAATGCCCAGATCGTAAGAGCAGTTTGCAAAATGACAGGCAATAAAGGTGGTGTTGGGATTGCGTTTCACTGCATTTTCAAGGGTTTGAATCAGTTCGCTGTGACCAAGAATCCCTTCTTTTGAAAGATCGATTTTCCATTCGTACGCGTTCATCAGGCCATCATTGGTGGAATCCATAGGTTCATACATCCAGATAGGTTCTGCAATATGGATATTTACCGGCATTCCAAGTTCTGCGCATTTTGCCCAAACAATATCCATATCCACATCATCGCAATGCATTCCATAAGCTTTGGTTGGTTTTGAATAAAACAAACCTTCGCCTTTGTCGCCCAGTTCGCCAACTCCTCTTGCACCGGCATTGTAGCAGCGCTCAAGTTCTTTTGTTGCATTTGCGGTCCAGTTAGGATCAGTATTATATCCTGTGTAATCAATTCCGCACCAGAGTTCAAATTCCTGAGGATATTCCCATTTTTTTCATGGTTTCTACCCATTGTTCTATCTCTTGTTCATTGGAAGCATAGTCGTGTGAGTGCATATCAATTATAGGGAATGAAGCTTTCTCAATATTTGTTTTCTGAATATTATACACTGACTTAGGTCTGTAATTTTTCAGAGTCAGATTGTCTAAAGTTTTCTCCGGCTGCTGAGTTGAACAGGAAAAAGCAAATGGGAGAAAAATAAATACTATTTTATAAAATATTTTCATGATATATTTTTTAGATAGATATAGCCCTGAGTTTGTTTTGAATCAGTTCTTTTGCCTTTTGAGTTGCTTTCGGAAAAACTATTCTCAAATCAATTTCATCTGTATTCATAAGTTCCTCCTTAAGCTGACGCATAAATGCGTTCTTCGTTTCCGTAGCGAGGTTAATTTTGCTGATCCCGTTCCGGATAGCATTAACAAGGGTTTCATCGGGAATGCCTGAGCCGCCGTGCAAAACAAGGGGCGTGTCAACAGCAGCTTTTATCCTGCTTAGCAACTCGAGATCGAGTTTTGGCTCATGCTTATAAAATCCATGTGCTGAACCTATGGAGACAGCCAAAGCGTTTACTCCGGTTTGTTCAGTAAAACGAACCGCATCTTCAGGCTGGGTAAAGCCTGAATTATCCTGAGCCTGATTTAATTTCGCGATATATCCCAATTCTGCTTCAACACTGGCTCCATATTTTTCTGCCCGTCTAACCGCTTCCTTTGATATTCTGATATTCTCTTCCATTGACTTTTCACTGGCATCGATCATCACGGAATCAAAACCTGCATCCAGACAGCGCTGCACCAGATCCAGACTTCCCCCGTGATCGAGGTGCAACCAGCCTTCAACACCGGAAACTCTTAATGCTGTTTTTGCCATTTGAGCAGCAAGGTCGAGACCTATATAGTTTATTGAACTTTCAGAAAGTTGCAGAATGATGGATGCATTTTCAGCCTTTGCTCCACTGATAATGGCATTCAGCGTTTCAAGGTTATAAAAGTTGGCTGCCAGAATGGCTTTCCTTGCCTTACTCAGTTCCAGCAATTTATTTTGAAGGTTCATATCAAATGGTATAATTAAATCTGCTTTTTGCAGTATTTTTCACTTTGTCGAGAGTTTCAAATGCAGAAGTGCCTCCTGCTCCGGTCGTATTGATGGCTCCTGTTAATGCAGCAAATTCAAGGCATTCATTCAGAGGTCTGTGATTTGAATATTTGTAAATGAACCCGGAATTGAAACTGTCACCTGCCCCGATTGCATCAACTACCGATTCATTCAGAAAGGCTTTTTGATTATGAATCATTGTTTTATCCCACATCACTGCGCCTTCTGTAGCGTTCTTGACAACCACTGCATTGCAATAGGGTTTAAGTCTTTCAATAGCTTCATCGATGGAAGAAAGATGGGTGAATTGAAGCAATTCACTCTTATTTGGAAGAAACACATCCACAAAAGGAAGCAGTGCTTTCAGATCAAGGTCCCATTTTTCATGAGGATCCCATTGCGGATCGAAGGAAGTGGTTAATCCCAGATCTTTTGCTCTCTTAAATACCTGAATTACATCAGGTTTAAGCCCTTCCTGCAGAAAGATTGAACTAAGATGCATATGAGATGCAGAACGTAAAGCTTCATCTGAAATATCAGCAATTCTGAGATCATTCATGGCTCCCGGGTAGGTAACCATTGCCCTGTTGTTGTCATAGTTCATGGCAACTGTAAGCCCGGTTAAGAATTCCGGAGTTTTAATGATATTGCTGATATCCACGCCTGATTTCTGAAGAGTAGAACAAACCTGGTCTGCAAAATTATCTTTACCTACTTTCCCGATATAACTGACTTTCGAACCCAGGATACTCAGATTGTTTGCAAAGATAGCCGAACTGCTTCCAAGGGTAACGATCATCTCACTTGCGAGAATCTCCTTTCCCAGTTCAGGAAATGCAGGGATTCCATTCAGAATTAAATCAATATTCAATTCCCCGACAACCAATACATTAAATTTCTTTTGCCCAATCATTGTTCGCTGTTTGAATTTTCTTAGAGTAAACCGGTTACATTTACAAGGTTAAATTTATGAAAATATCTGTCCATTGCCTGACCAATTCCGGTTTGTACAATAATTTCGGATTTAATCCCATGGTTCTCCATATTACTGTACAATTTTGAGCGGGCAGCGACAACTTCCGGATTTTCCCAAATATAGCGGCATCCGGTTTTTATCAGCCATACCTGTCTGCTTTTTTGAATGGAATAGAAATCATCGGCCGATTCATTTTCATTAATCCATTTTTTCCACCTTCCTGAATCGATGACTGCCTCCCACAAACGCTCTTTCAATCCGGATGGTTTTGCAATTTTCCCATCCCTGTAAAGCATTATTTCAATTTCCACCAGTTCCATCAATCCATCATATTCCCGTTCAGTAAATTCAGGGCCAATGTTTGCGGCGCCCATTCCTGACAATGGATATTCTTCCGGATTGTCAACACTGTCGGAATAATGACCCTTAATCCTGCTACCATATGGTCTTGCGGCTTCAGCCAGTTGACGAGCAACAAGCGGATCAAAAAGTGTGGTATGGAGGTCCGTTCCAACCTTTCCGACAACAAAACATGGCCAGGTATCAGTCAGATTATTCTTTTTTAAACCTTCTTTAAGCAAGAGCATAAAACGGTTAAAAACCTTCATGTCTGCCAGGCCGCCGTGTACTTCTTCAGTACCCACTTCATAGGCAATTTTATCATACCCTTTGTTTTTTCTGTATTGTTCACAATGAGTAATAAGCTCAATTGTTCGTTGTGCAACAAGATCAATGTCAATTGAAACTCCCTTTGGCAAAGTAACATCAATTGTCGGATCCACATGAATCATGTCGTATCCGGCATCCATAGCTTTTTCAAAGGAGTTTTTAACTTCCTTCATTGTCTCGCTGTAACTAAGGTTATCGAGTCTGTGTTTATCCTTAAGCCATGGACCCCCGTGGTCGATGGCTACAATAACAGGTCCGGTGAAATTTATTTTTCTGGCTTCTTCCCTGATTGTATCTACGAACTCTTTTGCTGTAAAACCGGTATATCCTCCATCAGTATCCACCTGATTTAGTGTGGCAGCAAATTTAATGGGTGCATTGCATCTTTTGGCAGACAGTAATGCTTCTTTGAGAACAGTTATCGAATTTGGGCATGCAGCAAAAAGAGTTCGTTTTACACCTGCTTCTCTCTCAAGTTCATCAAAACGTTTAAGAATATAGTCGAGAAGTGAGAGGTTAGCCTCTTTTGCTTTTATTCTGAGTTCTTTGTTCATTCTTGATTTTCTTCAATGATATTAAGCATCATATATTATAACTCCTTCCACAACACGGGAAATGGCTCCGCTCACTGAAGGATTATCGGGTTTAAGTCCCAGTTCCAGTGACTTAAATAATCCAAGTATCTGCGCAGGAAGGACGCTACATACAGCAAGGAATTCTTCATCGATACCAGATTTTGTTTCTGAAAAGTAAATCTCTTTGTCGAGAGATAGTCCGGTAGAATGTTCTTCAGAAACGCCAATCAGTAACATCGCTTTTTTACCTTTTTGCATTGATCTTACAAGGTCTCTTTCATATCTCTGAACACTTTCCTTATTGGAAAACAAAAAAATCAGGATTGATTTCTCATTAATAACAGCTTTTGGTCCGTGTCTGAATGCAAGGAAAGAATCGTTTTTGCATATTATCTGGCCATCTGTGAGCTCCTGAAGTTTAAGGTGCGATTCTGTGGCAGTTCCAAAAAGTGGTCCTGATCCAAGGAAAACAGCCCTTTCAAAGTCCAGTTTTGCAATCTCCTTTAAAGTCTCCGAATATTTAGTAATAACAGATTTCCCAAATTTAGTCAGATAATCAACCTGCTCTTTCAGGATGTTGATATCTTCAAATCTTGCAAATAATAAACCTGTGAGCAGCATACTAGTATAGCTGCTTGTCATGGCAAGGCTTTTATCATTTGATTCCGGGGGAAGCACAAAGGTATATTTTTTGTTAGTTGAGTTGTAATTTGCAAGCTGACCGTCCTTATCGCAGGTAATAACAAGGTGATAACAGTTTTTACAAATCCGGTCTACCAGCTTTACAGCTGCGACACTTTCAGGGCTATTGCCTGATCTGGCAAAAGAAATTACCAGTATAGGAATATCCGGGCTAAGGTAATCCTCAGGATGGGTAACTAGATGGGTAGTTGGGATCGAAACTGCAGTTATACCAGTATGCCGTTGAAAAGTCCCTTCAAGGGAATACCCGATATAAGCACTTGTACCTGCTCCGGTTAAAATAATCTTTCTACAACTTTTCAGGGCAGCGTTCCAAAATTCTGAAATATCTTTTTGTTCGTGAGCCAATTTTTCATAAGTATGTTCCCATGTTAAAGGCTGTTCAGAGATTTCTTTTGCGGTAAATATAGCTCCCGCTGAAATCAGGTGTTCCTCAGATAAATTAAAATACTTCATAAAAATATATTTTCGATATGCTATTTATTATCTTTCGTATGATTTCAAAACAAATATATGAACTTATAAATACTTTCTATAACT
>JFJP01050722.1_pt1 | contig 10071 bp, 6 predicted proteins | sample 431651 | NCBI WGS metagenome assembly JFJP01 (sample SAMN02602958, study PRJNA72255) | Microbial mat metagenome, whole genome shotgun sequencing project. | biome: fresh water; feature: sink hole; material: water; isolation source: purple microbial (photo- and chemosynthetic) mats found in...
ATTGCTGAAGAATAAATCCATCACTGAAACAAACGACCATGCTCAATCAAATTATTTCGTTCAGTGTCAGGCAAAAATTCGTGGCACTTTCCCTGGTTATCCTGATGGCGGTTGCGGGGTATTTCTCGCTTATTCAACTACCGATCAACTCCCTGCCCGATGTTACGCCCGTTCAGGTTTTGGTCATCACCAAGGCAGGCCGCTTTTCGCCTTTCGACGTCGAAAAATTAGTCAGCTACCCGATTGAAACGGCCATGAACGGTTTGCCCAAAGTGAAGCAAGTCCGCTCCACTTCGCAATTCGCGCTTTCGGCGGTTACCATCGAATTTGAAGAAAATACCGATATTTATTTTGCGCGGCAAATGGTCAGTCAGCGGCTGCAATCCATTTCCTCTGATTTACCGCCGGACGTTTCAGCTCCTCAACTGGGACCCATTTCAACGGCATTGGGAGAAATATATCAGTATGCTGTCCGGGGGGAAAACAAATCGCTCACCGAATTGCGCGAAATTCAGGATTGGATCATTGCACCGCAATTGAAAGTGGTGAAAGGTGTAACCGAAATCAACTCCTTCGGTGGTTTTGTAAAACAATACGAAGTGGTTGTTTCTCCTGAAAAAATTCGCACGTATGGCATCGGGATTAAAGAAATTACCGACGCCATTGCCAATAACAACAGCGTTTCTGGCGGAAATTTTCTGGAACACAACCGCGAGCAATATATCATTCGCGGGTACGGCCAAATCAACAAGCCTGAAGATATCCGCAACATTATTATCCGGAGCATCAACAATAAACCGGTGTACATCAAAGACATTGCCGATGTGGTGGTGAGTACACAAATCCGTCAGGGCGGGGTAACGCAGGACGGGAAAGGCGAAATTGTGAGCGGTATTGTGATGATGCTTCGTTCCTGATGGGGTACAGATTGAAAAATTTTACGATCAGTCGGACCTGATTGATCGCACAACTTCAACCATTTCGACCAACCTGCTTGAAGGAGGTTTTCTGGTTATCGTAGTGCTGTTGCTCCTTTTGGGCGAGATTTCCGGAGCTTTGATTGTGGCAGCGGTTATTCCGTTTTCGATGCTGTTTGCGTTCATCGGGATGCGCGAATTCGGACTAGCAGCCAACCTGATGAGTCTGGGCGCCATCGACTTCGGAATGGTGGTGGATGGTTCGGTGGTGATGATCGAAAATATCGTTCACCGGCTGCAAAAAAACAAAGGTGAAAACGTGGACGATGTGGTTATTTCAGCCTCTAAACAGGTGGTTCGGCCCATTTTCTTCGGAGTACTCATTATCCTGATGGTGTATGTTCCGATCATGACTTTCAGCGGAATGGAAGGTATTTTGTACCGACCGATGGCGATTACCGTAGCAGCCGCCGTTCTAGGTTCGCTGTTACTTGCCCTGATTTTTGTACCGGCCATTTCATCCATTATTTTCAGGAAAGGCGTAAAGGTTCGCAGGAATTACCTGATCGACTGGATCAAACCGCGCTACTACAGTGGATTGGACAAGAATCTGGATCGTCGCAAGTTTGTGAGCATTGCGGCTGCTGTCATCTTTGGTTTGTCGATGATTGTAATGACCCGCCTTGGAACCGAATTTCTTCCTGAACTTGATGAAGGCTCAATTCTGGTTGAACAGGTTCGCATGCCATCGGTTACCCTGAAAGAGTCGATGGACAATGCCAACTGGCTGGGCGGAAAGCTGATGGAAAATATTCCGGAGATCAAAACCGTGGTTCCGAAAACGGGTCGCTCCGATTTGGCCAATGACTGGATGGGCGTGCACCAGACCGATGTTTGGGTGGTGCTGAAACCAACCGAAGAATGGCGGAAAGGAATGACTAAAGAAGACATTGTGGCACAGATTGAACCGTTCCTGAAGACTGAACCCGGATTGGCGTACAATTTTACACAGCCGATTGCCATGCGTGTTGACGAACTGACCAGCGGTGTAAAGTCTGATCTGGCAGTAAAAATTTACGGTGAAGATCTGGATAAGCTAAACGAAATCGGACAGAACATTTCCACCCTTGTTTCCGAAATGGCAGGAACAGCCAACTTTTTCGTGGAGCAACCCATCGGGCAACCATACCTGACGATTGAAATTGACCGTGAAGCGCTGGCAACTTTTGGCTTGAATGTGAATGATGTGCAGGCGGTAATTGAAGCCGGAATTGGTGGGCAGGTGGCCGGTCAGTTGTACGAAGGGCAGCGACGCTTCGATATTCAGGTGCGGTATCCGGCAGAATTTCGTTCCGAATTGCAGAAGATTCAGGAGATACCGGTGCCACTTCCCAACGGTGAATTTATCCCGATCAAACGGGTGAGTCGTATTGTTGCACAGGAAGGACCCCGCGAAATACAGCGTGAAAACGGCTGGCGGCGATTGATTGTCGGCATCAACATCAAAAACATCGACATGGGAACTTACGTCACCCAGTTGCAGGAAGCCATCGATCAGAAGGCAAATATTCCGGCAGGTTATTTCCTCGAATACGGCGGAACCTTCGAAAACCAGAAACGCGCGATGAACCATTTATTACTGGTGGTTCCTTTATCGCTGTTCATTATTGTCGGCCTTATGTACCTCAACTTCGGGAAGATGCGCTATGCGATCATCATTTTAATGAACCTGCCGTTTGCATTTTCAGGCGGTATTTTTCTGCTTTGGATGCGTGGAATGTACCTTTCGGTGTCGGCAAGTATTGGTTTTGTAGCTTTGTTTGGGGTGGCAGTTCTCAATGGTATCGTACTGCTCGACCACATCAACGAACTCCGGAAAGAAGGCGGACCGCTTCGAAAAACCATCATTGATGGGGCAGCCGATCGTTTGCGCCCCGTTTTAATGACCGCACACTGGCAACTGTTGTAATTGGCGGACTGATTACTTCCACCTTCCTGACCTTATTGGTTTTACCAATTATTTACTATTGGGTAGAAGAAAAACGGGAGACCAAGAAGTTGAAAAATGAGGTGGTGATTGAAGGGGAATAAAGATTTTAGTCGATCCGGTAATTTATCAGCGAATTGCCTTCGCCTCCGACAATGAGGTTGTACCAGGTCGAGGCATCGTTGAATTTACCTAGGATAAAACCAGTATTTCCGTCAAGAGGAAAACCCTTTGTAACTGATCCGTTATTATCGACTAAATAGATTTTGTTTTCGCCACCGATAACTATTCCTATTTTAACACCGGAACCTAATGAGCAAACAAACGGAGTTTCGGAAATATTATCGGTGAAAGAACGGTCGAACAACTTTTTCCCATCCGAAGCAAAAACTGTAAGTTTTTTACCTTCTGCAAAAAGATATTCAACCGATCCGTTCGCATCAATATCCTCGGCAGCAAAAAGATGACCTGCTCCAAATTTGCCAATTTCCTTTATCTCGGCCTGACCAGAAAAGTCCTGAATATGAATTTTCCCTGATTGATCGGTAGAAATCAGTCGCGGGTTTCCGTCGTTGAAAAAATACATCTGATTGGCAGAGCGATCAAATGGAGCTGCTTCAATTTCACGGCTTTTGCCTTGGCGGTCGAGAAAGTAGGTATTTCGTTTATCTGTAAAAACCAGATAATCTTTACCTTCAATTTCGTAATGCCTTATTGGTTTTGTAATGGCACTTTCTGCACCTTTAAAGCTCCATTTGGGTATAAGTTTTCCGTCGCGATCGAACACGTAAACCTGATTGTCATCTCCTGCAATAAAGAAGCGGTACTCTTTATTTTTTCCATATTCGGCAATTGAAACGCCATTTGTAGCCATCGATTTTAGTGTAACCGGGAATTTGCGGACATTATTTCCCATGCGGTCGATGAGATACAGCTGTGTTTTAGTATTGAAAAGATATTGATACCGTTTTGTTTGGTAGATATCAACCTGATGTATTTCGGAAACAATTTCTCCGGGCAGCTTTATCGTCCACAGGGTCACCCCATCTTTAGTAATGAGCGACAGATTATTCTGTTTGTCGCAAACAATAACTTCACGGTTGGCGAGGTCTTTATGATTATATCCCAATTTAGGTTTTTGTGCCAGTTGCCCTTCCATTTTAAGTTGCCAAACAGCCTCCGGTTCTTCTTTAAAGTTCGGATCATATTTTAGCCTGACCTGATTTTTAATCATCTGAGCGCTGATTTCAGGTTTTAGCAGAGCGTCTTTTAATCTGAAAACCTTCGGGACTTTTGCATACAGGTATAGATTCGGTTTTGCCTGCCCTTTTTGAGTATAAATTTTGTAAATGGAATCGTTTGCCATTGTTTTAGACGCTGCCAGACTTTGCAGGTAATTTTTCATACCAGGCAAATTATCGCCCCAGATGAGGTAATTATCGTACAATGCAAAATACTCACCCACAATTCCGGAGAAGGCTCTGCCAAAAAGCGATTCGGCCATATTACTTAATGGTAGCTGATAAATATCGGCTGACACTTTACTGTTAATCGTATATGGTGTATGAAGTTTGTCTATTGCAACTTTGCTAACTCTGCTATATTCAGAAACAGCTTTTCCCAATTTCTCTCTGGCATCGGATTGTTTCACTATTTCGGCCACAAAAAACCGGTTTTGGATCGGATTTGATTTGTTGATGCTGGTATAAACTCCTGCAAATTGATTCCCTGCAAGTTCCTTGAATAATTTAACCGGATCAGTTTTAGTTTTTTTCTGAAATTCGATCAGATCCATTTCCCGTGGATAAAAGACACCATTTGCTTTAATATAAGCCTCATATTTATCGAGAAATGCTGATGTATTAGTGAGATTAATTGAAATAAAGAAAGAGGCATTTGAAGGAATGACCTGGTCGATGGTCATTTTCTCAGCACTTTGTCCTTGAAAAATGTTCAGAAAATTATCAGTCGAATCTTTGGAGTAGCTGTACCCATTCAGTTCCAAATCTGTTGAATTGGCTGAAAGATCAAGGTCTGTCCAACTGGAATAGGAAGCCAGCTGACTGATGGTTTTCCTGATTTCAGGAGTAACCAGTTTGGCAATAATTTGATGAAAAGTAGCATGATTAATGAAAACATTGGCCAAGGCAGTTTCTTCAATAGTTTTATAAGTTTCAGTAAATTCGTTATCGCCAAGCAGGTTTTGAGAATTGGAATGCCGAATAGCCTCTTCAACCAATATGAAATCTTCGCTGGCCATAAAAATATCGTTTACGCAGGCAAAACTGAAATTTTCGGTAGCCGATTTAGCTGTAAAAATAGTGGTGTTGTCGTAGTTTCGTCTGTTAATCGAATAGGCAGATCCCAATTCATTCGAAACGATCTGGGTGGCGGAACCAGATTCATTCTGGTCGTTTAGCTGTACCAGAAAAAGATTGGTAAGTTGATTTTTGCCGGTTAAATTAATTGAGATAAAGAAAAGATTATCGAACTCTTTAATACCACGGAGTTCGGCAAACGATGCATTTTCGCCCTTTAATGCTTCAAAAAATCCTTCCTGATTTTTGACTTCAATAAGAAGTGGACTTTTTTGTGGAACTGCTTTGAATGCAGGGTTTTGTTTAGTTGAAAAAGTCTGAATAACAGGCTGTTCCGATTTGACAGGGAAATACTTGATACCAAAAAAAGCTGCTGCTGCCACCAGCAAAACAGTTCCTGAAATGACAATTATTTTTCGCATAAAGAGTAAAATTTATCTCAAAAATAAGAAGATTGTTGTTCTCTTTCTTTTATAGGTCACAATTGAACCTAAGATTTAACTTAGGTTCGGATTACTTCCTGAATCTATTGCTGCTTTACCTCCGAAGCTTCCACTATTTTGTACAACTTATCCGATTTCCTGATTTTTGTGTCAACCGGAATAGAAATGTACGATCCCTTCGGGGCTTCTTCAACCGATTGTTTATCAAGCTGTATTTCGGAAACAACAGTTTTGACCAAACCGGTTGTTGGACCGGTAATGTAAATTTCGTCGCCCACTTTCAGTGGTCCGGTTTCTAGCTTAAATTCAGCAACTTTTAGGTTCGAAAAGTAATTCAGACCTTTGCCAACATAAACTTTTCGGTGGGTGGCCAGCGAACCATAGTTTCTACTCCATTCGCCCAGGTGCTGTCCCAGGTAATAGCCATCCCAAAATCCTCTGTTAAAAACACTTGATAAGCGATTATTCCAATCGGCAATTTTTTCATCAGTAAACTGATCATCAAAATAAGCCTTCACCGCTTCACGGTAGCATTCAACCACGGTGTAAACGTATTCGGGAGAACGTGCCCTGCCCTCAATTTTCAGGACAGAAACACCGGAATCGAGTAATTTATTCAGAAAATGAATGGTTTTTAAATCCTTGGGCGACATGATGTACTCGTTGTCAACTTCCAATTCGGCACCGGTTTCTTTATCGGTAACGATATACGCCCGGCGGCACGATTGCATGCAACTGCCCCGGTTAGCCGACGAGTTCATTTCATTAAGGCTCAAATAGCATTTGCCCGAAACAGCCATGCACAGCGCACCGTGCACAAACATCTCGAGTTTTACCAATTCTCCCGAAGGTCCGGTAATTTTTTCTTCCCTGATTTGTCGTGAGATTTCCCAAACCCGGCCAATGTTCATTTCGCGTGCAAGTACTACAACATCGGCAAATTGAGAGTAAAACCGAACAGCTTCGATATTGGTAATATTTACCTGAGTCGAAATATGTACTTCAACACCTTTTTGGCGGGCATACATAATTGCTGAAATATCGGAGGCTATAATCGCGGAAATTCCGGCTTCTTTAGCTGCATCAATAATCCGATGGAGCTGATCGAGCTCGTTATCGAACACAACCACATTAACAGTTAAATATGTTTTAACACCCTTCGAATGTGCTATTTCAGTTATTTTCTTTAGGTCCTCAATGGTGAAATTATTCGAAGAGCGGGCCCGCATATTTAGCTGCTCCACTCCGAAATAAACCGAACCTGCCCCTGCCTGAATGGCTGCCATAAGCGATTCGTACGAACCAACCGGTGCCATTATCTCCACTTCGTCTCTTCTCATAAATCGATAAATTACTGAGCCGCAAAATTAATCTTTATTTTGGCTTAATTTGGCCGCAAAAGCTAAAAGGTATCTTGTTGCTAGTCAAATAAATTGTATCAATAATTTAGGTTTATTGTGCCGCAAAAAAAATGCGACTCCATTTGGAAGCCGCATTTTTTATAGAATGAGATTTACTAATTTATTATTCCACATTTACGTTGTATGAAAAGTTTTCACTATCGCCTGAAAGTACTACTGCGTAGGCACCTTTACTTAATTTCGAAAGGTCAAAACCTTCAAGAACGTTGAATTTATTGCCAATTTTCTTTGAATAAACAAGATCGTTCTTGTCGTAGAAATTCAGGCTAAGATTTTCTTCTGAAAAATTCAGATAGGAAAGCTTTAGAACACCATCTTTGTAAGAAAAGTAAGGTTCAAGTAAACTCTTCTCTTTACCTACAGCAATGTTTTTGTTCTCGATGGTGAATGAACGTTCTGAACTCATTCCATCAATTGCTACCAACAATTTGTATTCACCCTTTTCGAGGTTCGAAAAATCAAATACTTTGCGATAATCTTTGGCATCGGCATCGGTTTCTTTGTAATAAACAACTTCGCCATTCTCGTTTGCGATGCTGATTTGGAAGTTTGCTGCAACATTATTTGAAATTGCTACTACCGCTGTTTCTGATGTGAGCGGAAGGATGTTAACTTTTAAGTTTCCTGTTGCCATTAATGTGTTTGCAAATGCTACAAATGCAATCAACATTGTTACTTTTGAAATTGAATTAATTGTTTTCATGTTTTCTCTGTTTTAAATACATTACAAACATACATGTTTTGCAACATACATGCTTAAAAACATACGTTAAAGATGTATTATCCTTTTGTTAACGGAGAGAATCAATATTAAAACAATGTGAATAATTTGATTTAGTTAATTGGTATTTAGATAGATAGAATTGTAAAAATAAAGGTTATTCATGAAGATTGAGATACTACAATTGCTTGATGGGGCAAAAAATGCTCAGGGTTTGACAGTTATTATTGATGTTTTTCGTGCTTTTTCTACTGCCTGCTACGCTTTTGGAAACGGAGTTCAACGTATTTATCCGGTTGGAGATATTCAAATAGCTTATCAGTTAAAAGAGCAGAACCCGAATTATTTATTGGTTGGCGAACGAAATGAGCAAAAACCTGAAGGTTTTGACTTCGGAAATTCTCCTTCGCAGCTTTTAACTGCCAACCTGAAAGGGAAAACAATGGTGCATACCACAAGTTCCGGAACTCAGGGAATAGCCAATGCCATAAAGGCTGATGAAATTATTACCGGAAGTTTCGTAAATGCTCAGGCCATTATTAATTATATCCGCTATAAAAATCCGGAAATAGTCTCATTGGTCTGTATGGGCTATAGTTGTCAGTATCCAACCGACGAAGATACCTTGCTGGCTATTTATATTAAAAATGAACTGGATGCAGTACAAAATGATTTTTATGCAATGGTTGAGCAAATACGGAAAGGTGACGGAGCACGGTTTTTTGCTCCTGAAAAGCAGGAGTGGGCACCGGCAGCTGATTTCGATCTTTGCCTTTCGCTGAACCGGTTCGACTTTGTACTTAAAGTGGAGCAGCAAAACGGAGTAAACTATCTTAACCGTATCGATGTTTGATACAGGTATTAAATTCAGGATAAACAATAATTTTGCCCTTATTAATTTGATCGTACAAGAAAATGAAGAAATACAATTTTGATGAACTGATCGATCGCACAAATACGAACAGTGTTAAATACGACGGACGGAAAATGTTTTTTGGGAATGCTGATTTACTGCCGCTTTGGGTGGCCGACATGGATTTCCGCACACCTGATTTTATTGTAGAAGCTATCCGGAAACGGACTGAACATGAAGTCTTTGGTTATACATTTAAGGCTGATTTGTACACCAATTCGATCGTAAACTGGCTAAAACGTCGCCACAATTGGGAAATAAAACCCGAATGGATTTCGTTTAGCCCCGGAGTGGTGGCGGGTCTTACTTTGGCCTTAGAAGCATTGTCGAAACCTGGCGATGGGGTGATTGTACAACCTCCGGTGTATTTCCCATTTTTTGATTCAGTAAAAGGAACAGGCCGAGAAATGATTGAAAATCCGCTTCGACTTGAAAACGGGCGCTATTATTTTGATCTGGAAGATTTAAAAAACAAAATTACTCCAGCCACACGATTATTATTACTGAGTAATCCTCACAATCCGGGAGGAATGGCCTGGAATGAGAAAGAACTCACGGAGCTGGCACAAATTTGCCTCGAAAATAAAATACTCATCATTTCAGACGAAATTCATTCAGATCTTATTTTTGATGGATTTAAACACACTCCGCTTGCCGGTATATCCGAAGAAATTGCCCAGAATTGTGTGGTTTGTATGGCTCCCAGTAAAACTTTCAATACTGCAGGTTTAACTACTTCTTTTCTGGTGATTCCCAATAAAAAGCATTTTGTCGCTTATGAACGTGTTATGAGATTACCTCATCTTCATATGGGAAACATTTTTGGAACCGTTGCGCTCGAAGCGGCTTATACTCATGGAGATGAGTGGTTAAGACAATTATTGGTATATCTGAAAGGAAATTACGAACATCTGGAGCAATTCTTTATCGAAAATCTTCCGGAGGTAAAAGTTATGAAGCCCGATGCGACCTACCTGATTTGGCTCGATTTTTCTGCATTCGGATTAACTGATGAAGCCCTAAACCAGAAATTAATTGATGGTGGAATTGGATTGAATCGCGGTGTTCAGTTTGGCAAACAGGGTAGTGGATTTATGCGAATGAACATTGGTTGTCCGCGATCGGTATTACAGGAAGCGTTGAGCTTGATAAAAAATGTTTTTCGGGAATAGTAAATTCAGACGGAAGACAGTGGCTGACTAGAACTCTCTTTGTACCCATTCAATAATCCGATCTTCGGGAATGTCGTTCATGCAACGGAAATGCTTCTTTGGGCATTTATGATACCCTATTTTGGAACAGGGGTGGCATGATAAACCTTTCACTTCGAGTATTTCAGATTCTCGTGCCG
>JFJP01001455.1_pt1 | contig 10070 bp, 5 predicted proteins | sample 431651 | NCBI WGS metagenome assembly JFJP01 (sample SAMN02602958, study PRJNA72255) | Microbial mat metagenome, whole genome shotgun sequencing project. | biome: fresh water; feature: sink hole; material: water; isolation source: purple microbial (photo- and chemosynthetic) mats found in...
AATATGTCGAAAAAATCAAAGAAAGTGCGAGTTTTCAGGAAGGAATGGCAACTTTGCGTCAAATCAGTTTTGGCTTATTGGATATGGCTTTTCACAGCAACAATCCAACTGAAATCACCAATATAAAAGCGTTTGAAAAAACCGCTTTCCAAGGCATCACTTTATATCCCGATGTCGCTGAAAATTGTATGTCGGTTTCGTTTTCTCATATTTTCCAAGGCGGCTATTCTTCTGGCTATTACAGTTACAAATGGGCGGAAGTTCTTGATGCCGATGCTTTTGCCTATTTTCAGGAAAAAGGAATTTTCAACAAAGAAGTTGCTGCGAAATTCAAAGACAATGTGCTTTCTAAAGGCGGAACTGAATTGCCAATGGAATTGTACAAACGCTTTAGAGGACAAGAACCAAAACCAGATGCTTTGTTGAAGAGAGCGGGACTTATGTAATTTATTTTAATATTTTAATTGCTTTAAAGATGAATACTTTTGATAAAGAAATTTTAAAAAATTGCACTATTAAAGCAATAGAACACCTTGATAAAAATCATTGGGATTCAAAAAATAATAGTAGAACTGGTGATTTGATTTTCAATGAAAAGTTATATCCCACAAAACCTATTTTATGGAACATAAATGAACAAATAGAGAGAAATAATTTGAATGTTAAAGTACCTTCTTCTGTAACTCCTGGTGAAAAAGCTTTTTTGTTTTTTGAAGATTTAGGATTTGAAATAAAAAGAAAAAAAATGTTTGGTTTTGAAATCTTAATTGATAGATACATAAAAATTCTTCAAACTAAAGGAGAACCAGACGAAAAATACAAATATGATTCCATTAATGTTTTTCTTGAAAATTGGGACATAGATGCTGCTGATTTTTATAAAATGTTTCTAAATTCATTAGCTAAAAAAAGTAATTTATTGTTTCAAAATTCGTGGGGTTTTATAAATTTATGTGCAAAGCATCTACCTGAAAAGGCTCGAGAATTATTCATAAACTTGTATGATGAATCAATTTCTCTAGAAGATAGAATTGTAAATTTTCAAAATGAAAGCAAAAATTTAGTTGATGATGTAAAAAAACTATCTTATAAACAAACTTTAAATCATCAGCAAGATGAACGAACCATTGCTTTATATCTTGCATTTCGATATCCTGAAAAATATATTTTATATAAAAATGATTTTTACAAAAGTTATTGTGATGAATTTGAAATAAAAATTGAAAAAGTAGGCAAAAAATTTTTACACTTAAATCAAATAGTAGATGATATAATAAAAAGTGAAGTAATATATGAAGAAGAACTTCAAAAAATTTATAGAAACTACTACCCAAAACCTTCTTGGAATGATGATAGATTGATGATTCAAAATATCTTGTATGTTTGTTACAAAGAAGAAAAAAAATCAGACGATATTATTGAGATATTGAATAGATTTGATTATGATAATTTACTTAAATATTATAAATTTTTAGATGAAATTATTGAAATAAATGATTTAGCTGAAGAGGATGATAGATTGGTCTTTAATTATAGTATTAATGAAAAAGAAATTAATTTAACAATTGGTAAAAGATTGTCTTGGAGTTTGTCAAAAAATAGGTTTAGAGTAATTTCAAATAAAATATTTAGTGGGCATACTGAAAAATTTGAAAAACCTTCAAATGCCTATTTGAATTATTCTAGTGATTACAATTTGATTCAATCACAAACAGAAAATATTTTTGATGCAATTAAAACTGAGTTAAAAAATTCAAGTAATTCAGCATATAAAAAGCACAACAAAGAAATCATAGAAAAGTTAGCGTTTGATATAGATTTTAGAGAACTTATTTTTTCACAATTAGATAAAAATACAAGTCCAAATATTGATTTAACTCAAATTACTATTAATAAAATGAACAACTTCCCTTTAAACCAAATCTTATATGGTGCACCAGGAACAGGAAAAACATATACCACAAAAAAATTAGCTATTGAAATAATTGATGGTAAGGAATACTTAGATTCTACTGAAGAAGAAAGAGATGTTATCTTAAAAAGATATAACGAATTAGCATCTGCAAATCAAATTCAATTTACTACTTTTCATCAAAGTATGAGTTATGAAGATTTTATTGAAGGAATTAAACCAAAATTAGATAATGATGATGAAGTAAACTATGAAATAAGAGATGGAATTTTTAAATCTATTTCTAAAATAGCAAGTAATCAAGTTCTAACGAATTTTGACTCAAAATCTGAATTACAAACTTTTGAAATTGCTTGGAACAATTTGATTGACTTGGTTAAAAATAAATTGTCAGAAGATAAGTTGATGAAGATTGGTTCTTGGGAATATGGTCTATCTTCAAATGAATCTTTAAAATATGAATCTTTAAACTCTCCATCAAAATATACTTTTACAATTACTAAAAAAAATATTTTTGATACCTATCAAAATAAATTAGCAAGACCTTCTGGAGCATTTCAAAAGGATATGAAAATTATATTGAATTTTATGAAAACTCAATTTAATTTAATTGATTTTGAAGAAATTGAAGTTAATTTAAAAAAACAACCAATTCAAAAATACGTCTTAATCATTGATGAGATTAACAGAGGAAATGTATCCTCAATTTTTGGGGAGCTAATTACCCTACTTGAAGAAGATAAAAGAAAAGGGAATAAAGAAGAAATTGAAGTTGTTTTACCTTACTCACAAGATAAATTTTCAGTACCAAATAATCTTTATATTATTGGCACAATGAACACTGCTGATAGAAGTGTTGAATCATTAGACACAGCGTTAAGAAGAAGATTCTCATTTATTGAAATGCTATCTAAACCTGAAAAATTAGTTAATGTAACTATAGAGGATGCAGAAGAGATTGATTTAGAACAACTACTTGACAAGATTAATCAAAGAATTGAGTTACTTATTGATAAAGACCACCAAATAGGTCATTCATTTTTTATCAGCTTAAAAGATCTTAATGGATTAAGAACAGCTTTCAAAAATAAAATCATTCCTTTACTTGAAGAATATTTCTTTGGAGATTTTGGAAAAATTGGATTAGTTCTAGGAGATAATTTTATTTCAGTTAAAAATGAAAATAACAATAGTGGCATTTTAGCAAAATTCTCAGCTTATGAAGAAGTAGATTTTATTACAGAAAAGAAAGTGTATCAAATTAAAAATTGCGATGAACTAAAAGCACAAGATTTTATCTCTATTTATGAGTAAAAAAAACTTCTTACAAGTATTTGAGTATCAAAAATTGAAATATGATGAAAATCAAGATTTCAAAAAACATCATTTTGATGCAATGGTTCTATTCAACGAAAAGAATCAAAACAAATACTACACAATAGTTCACAAAGGAGTTTTATTCAATAGTTATGTTGGAGTTATTCAAATAGGTGGTTTAACTATAGAAATATTACCTAAAGCTGATAATAGTAACAATCCTGACAAGGGTACTTGGCAAAAAGTTCTTTTGAATATGCTAAAAGTTTGTAAACACATTCAAGTTGATAATATTTCCGAAACTAATTTGAATAAAAAGTACAATTCTATTTTAGAGGTTTATTTTGAAATGTATTTGAATGAAATAGAAAGACTTCTTAAAAAGGGATTGATTAAGAAATACAGAACAATCCAGAGTAATCAAAATGCTCTAAAAGGAAGGTTAGTTTTCTCTCAAAATATTCAAAAAAATCTAATTCATAAAGAAAGGTTTTATTGTGAACATCAGCTGTATGACAAAGACCATTTAATTCATCACATATTATATAGAGGATTATTGATTCTAAAGGAATTAGTAAACAATAACCTAAAAGATAAATTGAATAGGATATTATTTGAATTTCAAGATTATCAGCAAATAAAAATTAATAAAAATCATTTTGCAAAACTTGTAAATGGGAGAAAAACACAACCATATTTTAGGGCTATTGATATAGCTAAAATGATAATTTTAAATTATTCACCAAATCTAAACTCTGGAAATGACAATATGCTAACCTTATTATTTGATATGAATAAATTATGGGAAGAGTATATTTATAGAATTTTACAAAAACATAAACCAACTGGTTATCAAGTTTCTTTTCAAAATTCTGATAAATTTTGGGAACATAAAACTATAAGACCTGATATTGTTATAACTAATGACCAAGATGAAAATTTTGTTATTGATACTAAATGGAAAATTATAAATGCAAATAATCCTTCTGATGATGATTTGAAGCAAATGTTTACTTATAATCTACATTGGAAAGCTGAAAAAACATTACTTTTATATCCAAAAACCGACCAAGAAGACAGCATTTTTGGCGAATTTCATTACAAGAAATTAAACTTAAAATGCAAACTTGGTTTTTTAAAAATTTTAGACTCAAATAATTTGATAAATCAAAAAATAATTGTTTCAACAATTTTTGAAAAATTTAGATCATAAATCGAAACTAAAAAGGTTAAATAGACTCCAAAGATTAATTCAATAACTTAATAAATTATCTTTATTAACCAATATTAGTTTTTTTTAAATAACATCCTTTCCAAAGGCGAAACCGAACTGCCAATGGAATTGTACAAACGCTTTAGAGGACAAGAACCAAAACCAGATGCTTTGTTGAAGAGAGCGGGACTTTTATAGATTTTTGATTTAGGATTAACGAATTTAGATTTGAGATTTATGGCAAAAAATAAAACAATAAATGTACTCGGAAAAGAAATTACAATAATTCAAAAAGAAAATCTTAATTTCATATCCTTAACCGATATGCTTAAAGCCAAAGACGGAGATTTTTTTATTTCAGATTGGTTGCGAAACAGAAATACCATTGAATAAATTATGGCGAATTCGCCATAATTAAAAGTCAAGCTGGATTAAATAGTTATAAATTGAGCGTTAAAGATTGGGTTGAAAAAACAAATTCAATCGGCATAAAAGCCACAACTGGAAGATATGGTGGCACTTTTGCACATCCTGATATCGCCTTTGAATTTGGAATTTGGATTAGTCCCGAAATTAAAATTTATCTCATCAAAGAATTTCAAAGTTTAAAAGACGATGAAAACAACAGATTAAAAATAGAATGGAATATACAACGGACGTTAGCCAAAGTAAATTATCACATTCATACCGATGCCATAAAAGCCAATTTAATCCCTAAATTTCTAGATAAAAGCAAAATAAATTTCATTTATGCCAATGAAGCCGATTTGCTAAATTTAGCTTTATTTGGAATTACAGCCAAACAGTGGCGTGATGAAAACCCAAACACAGATGGAAATATTCGAGACACAGCAACCATAGAACAATTGGTGGTTTTATCGAATTTAGAAAGTTTGAATTCGGTTTATATTCATCAAGGACAGTCACAATCCGAACTTTATAGGGCATTTCAAAAGACATACCTGAAAATTAAATCAAAAAGAAAAACATGAAATTATTACTCCTTATATAAAACTGATAAAGAGCAATTCTATTTTGCAGGATTTGAAAAAATAACATTTATTTTAAAATACAAACATAATTTAATTATAACCCAAAGCATAAATGAAAAAAAATCTAACTATCGCATTGTTATCAATCATTTTCTTTTCAATAAAAAATGATGTCTATTCTCAAACTCCTTTTGGAGTTAATTTAGCTGGGGCTGAATTCGGGTCTAACTTTCCTGGAACCTATAATATTGATTACACTTATCCCACAAGTTCGGAATTAGATTACTATCATGCGAAAGGATTAAATTTAATTCGATTACCAATTAAGTGGGAAAGAATTCAGCCTATTTTAAATGGTAATTTAAGTGCACCCGAATTATTGAGAATAAAAAATTTCCTGTTATTAGCACAAAATCGAAATATGAATGTAATAATTGATCTCCATAATTATTGCAGATATAATATAAATGGAATAGATAGAATTATAGGGTCAAATGATTTAAGTATAGATAACATAAAAAATTTATGGACAAAACTGGCATTAGAATTAAATACCTATACTAATATTTGGGGCTATGGAATAATGAATGAACCCCATGATTTATTAGTAAATGCAACATGGTTCAATATTGCTCAAGAAATTATTAATGGGATTAGAATAAATGACGTTACTACAAGAATAATTGTAGGTGGAGATAGTTATAGTTCGGCCGCACGTTGGATGCAATATAGCGATAATTTAAAAAACCTTTCCGACCCTTCAAACAAACTAACTTTTGAAGCTCATGTGTATTTTGATAACGACGCATCAGGTTCATATGATTCTAATTATGATAATGAAGGAGCTTATCCAAATATTGGCGTTGATAGAGCAACACCTTTTGTAAACTGGCTTTTAATAAATAATCTTAATGGTTTTATCGGAGAATATGGTATACCAGCAAATGATAACCGTTGGTTAGTTGTGCTCAATAATTTCTTAAGTTATTTAAAAGCGAATTGTATTAACGGCACATATTGGGCAGGCGGTCCTTGGTGGGGCAATTATATTCTTTCTATAGAACCTGAACTTGGTGTAGATAAACCACAAATGAGTACTTTGCTTAACCACCTAAATACAAACTCTAATTGTCCCTCATTAAATATTGATGATGTAACTATTCCTTTAAATCAATATAATTTTTCACCAAACCCTTTCCTTGACGTTATAAATATTAGCGGAATTGATGAAGGCGAATATATAAATATTTATGACATTACCGGTAGATTTATTAATACTCAAAAAATTATTAATTCAAGAATTGAAAATTTAGGTAATTTGAAATCAGGAATATATTTACTTAAATACAAAGATTTAATAATTTCTAAAATGATTAAATAAAAATTTATAAACTTTTATAAAATCAATTCTACTTCCTTAATTGAATGCATTTTTGAAAAGGGAAATGCCCTATAACCGCAAGACAATATGGCGTTATAGGCTTAATTTAAAGTGGTTTTGTATTTGGGAGATTCGGCAAATCCGAAGAATGGGTTTAATTTAATCCCAAACCTCGTCAAGCACTGGACGTTAATGCAACTGCAATAACCCAAATGAAAGCCTTGTTGAATAGCAAACAAATTAAAAAACTGCATAGGAAATTTTTGATTATTTTGCTCAAATTGAATTACTTCGGTTTATTAATTACTATTTTGAAAACAAATCTTTTTTTACATTTGAAAAAAATTTAGAATGAACGTCAAAGCCATAAATAATTACATAAAAATAAATAGCAATCCCAGCTCAAGGAGTAATTCCTATTATGTATATCCAGTAATTACTGAATATTCGCCTGATAAATTTGAATTTGAATGTGAAGGAAGTTATGGCGAGGATTATATCATAAATATTGATTTAGAGGACGATATCACAACCTCTTGTACTTGTCCGTATAAAAATAGTTATTCGGGTATTTGTAAACATGTAATTGCCTCTTTGAAAATAATTATGAAAGATTATAATGTACTTACTCCAACAATAGCTACAAAAGAAGAGAAACTTTATACTTTATTTGAAGAACTTCCTATTACAACTGCAAACAAAATCGAAAAACTCAATATGAACCAAATCAAACTAATTGATGGTATTATTTCGGCTAACATTATTAATAATTTGGCTGTTATCCCAAAATACCGTGGCTATAATTATGACGAGTATAAAATAGTCGAAGCATCTCAAACCCAAGTAATCACACAAACAAGAGGCTGGACTTCAACCCGACAAACATTTAATTACAATCCTGATACCGAAATTTTAGAATTTGAATGTGGTTGTAGCAAAGCCAAAAAGGCCTGCGAACACATTGGTAAAGCCTTACAAGAAATAAAGAATGTTTTTGGCGAAAATTTATTTGCTAAAGACTATATCGAGGAAAAAACAAAAATAGCCATTGCCAAATATGGTTTTACAACAGAGGATGACTACAATAGCATTTTTAGTTTTAAAATCACTCCCAAAGGATTTGAAGCCAAACCAAAGGCTAAAAACATTACAACCGACTCAAGAGATTACTCCAAAATATTCAAAACCGAAGAAGTAGATACTATCATAAACTTACCTTTTGTAGAAAGTGAAGCCAACGATTTTGGTTTAGGCGTTTGTTTTAAATTTGACCGAAAAAAATTTGTAGAACTCTTTCTTTTTCAAGCCAAATACAATAAAACAAAAACCGATTTCTCATCGTCTATTACAAAAATTGACCACTACAATATCGAAGATGCCTTAATGATATACAATTCTATTGAAGAACAAAGTTTGATTGTAAAAACAATGCAAGTAAACAGGGAGTTAATCAAATTCAAGACTTCTAAAGATGTCAACTATTTAAAAAAAGCAATCGCTTCGAGTCAAGAATTATTGCTGGCTTTAGAAAACAATTTCAGTTATACTTATAATTGCAATGACTCACTAGTTCGTAAGAACCTGAATCCCTGCATATTTGATAATAAAACCATAAAATTATTTTTTACAATAAGTGAAACGGCTTATTTCTACACACTAAAAGCTAAATTAACGTTAGACGAAAAGAACTATAATTTAGATGCCGCAGCATTACAAATCACTCCTTTATTCATTTTTGTTGACGGAGTGATTGTACCGATAGCTGACCCCAAACTTTCGATATATCTAAATCATTTTAGTGATTATGCCGAAGTGAATTATCTCAAAAAAGATACGCCTGATTTTTTTGAAAAAATTGTAAAACCCTTATCCGAAAAATTTGAAATTCAAACTTCTATTTTCAAAAAAAGTAAAGTTGAAATTGAGGAGAATAGTCTGGAAAAACACGTTTACATTACTGATTTTGATGGTCAATACATTGTTTTCAAGCCAGCAGTTCAATATCCAAATCAATTAATTCCTGTATTTTCTAATGAAATGCTTGTCGAAAAATCTAAGAATGATACCAACCAAACCAACATTTTATTTCAAGAAAGGAATCAGTCTTTTGAAGATAATTTTATAGAAGAATTTAGAGGTTTGCATCCCGCATTTGCCGAGCAGGAGGAATTCTTTTTTCTAACGCCCGAGCAACTGATGGAAAACTATTGGATGTTGCACGCTACCGATAGAATGCAACAGCAGGAAATGAAAGTTTTTGGAGCGAATAATTTAAAATCTTTCAAATTCAATATCAATAAACCCGTAATTAAAATTGGCTTAAAATCCGATATTGATTGGTTCGATTTGGAAATCGATATTAGTTTTGGAAATCAAAAAGTTGGGTTGAAAGAACTTCAAAAAGCCTTTATTAAGAAAACAAATTTCGTTGCTCTTGGAGATGGAACGCTCGGAATATTGCCTGAAGAGTGGATGAAAAAATTCGCCAACTATTTCAAAGTGGGAGAAATAAAGAAAAATGGCGTTAAACTTTCCAATTACCAATTTGGAATTATAGACGAATTGTTTGACGAAATGGAGAAAAAACCACCATTTCTGGTCGAATTATTAGAAAAAAAGAAACGATTGCAAAATATTTCTAACATAGAAGAAGTTAAAATTCCATCAGGAATCAAAGCCAAACTAAGAGATTATCAGCATCACGGATTGAATTGGTTGGCATTTTTGGACAAAAATCAACTGGGCGGTTGTCTTGCCGATGATATGGGATTGGGAAAAACGCTCCAAGCCATTGCCTTCCTGCAATATTTGAAACTGAAAGAAAAAATGAAATTGCCAAGTTTTGTCCAACACTCAAAATGTTAGCTTTTGTAGGATCAAATCGGATAGAAAACAAAGATGATTTCTCTAAATACGACCTAATAATTTCTACTTACGGATCGTTGCTGAATGATGTAGAATTTATGAAAGATTTCAAGTTCAATTATATTATTTTAGACGAAAGTCAGGCCATTAAAAACCCAAATTCCAAACGATACAAAGCCGTTCGATTATTAAATTCCTATAATAGATTGGTGCTCACGGGCACTCCGATAGAGAATAACACTTTCGATTTGTATGCCCAAATGAACTTTATTAATCCTGGATTATTGGGCAATATGACGCATTTTAAATCTGAATTTTCGGATGCTATCGACAAAGAAAAGAACCACGAAGCCTCACATTTATTGAGTAAAATGATTGCTCCATTCTTGC
>JFJP01006116.1_pt1 | contig 10070 bp, 6 predicted proteins | sample 431651 | NCBI WGS metagenome assembly JFJP01 (sample SAMN02602958, study PRJNA72255) | Microbial mat metagenome, whole genome shotgun sequencing project. | biome: fresh water; feature: sink hole; material: water; isolation source: purple microbial (photo- and chemosynthetic) mats found in...
TCGGTCAGTTCGCCGGTTGTCCAATTGATGGCTACGCGCAGCGGCCCAATGATGTGCGCCTCTTTGATGCTGGGTGGTTTGTTGCTCATGGATTTAGCCTCTGGTATTCGGCTAATAAAGCCGACTCGTTTTGTTTGACCCATTCAAGGACGGGTTTCAATCTGCCGGATGGCACTACTGACCCAGCCAACACCATGCGTGATTGAATCGCAACGGATACCCGACTACCGTCATTGAATTGAATATGAACATGCGCGACATTGTGCGAACCTTCGCGCCCGTTGATGCGTGCGCGCCAGTCAGTGATCGTGCCGTAGTTTGTCATGGGTTGATTATAGTGTAATAAATACACTACACAGCCAAAAAAGCAGACCGGTTGCCATCAGCCGACATTGAAAATGCACCCGGCAATTAGCTATTAAAAATACATCATCCTGTGCAATTGTGACGGGGGCTACAGGCTGATTTGGCATAAATTTTGCACAAAAAAACCTGCTGCCAAAGCGTGATCTAGCCTTAGTCGTAATGGATCAGGCCGTGCCCGAGTTGCGGCGTGCGACCCGCCAGCAGGTCGGTCAAAAACGACCAGATCGCGTCACCCGAGGGCGGGCAGCCGGGCAGAAAGTAGTCCACATGCACCACCTCATGGATCGGATGCACCTGGTTGAGCGGCAGCGGCAGCTCGGGGTCGTTGGGTATCTGGTTACCTGTGCTGCCACCAGTCTGGCGGGCGTACACATCGCGCAGCATTTGCCCGACATCACGTTGGTTACGTTGCGCCGGCAGACCGCCATTGATGGCGCAGGCGCCGACGGCCACCAGGGTTTTACAGTGGGCGCGAAACTCGCGCAGCACATCGACGTTTTCAGCGTTGCACAGGCCGCCTTCAATCAGGCCGATATCACAACGCCCAATTTGCTTGATGTCGGTTAACGGCGAACGGTCAAACTCAACCAACTCCACCAAGGCCAGCAAGCGCTCATCAATGTCGAGCAGCGACATGTGGCAACCGAAGCAGCCCGCCAGTGACACCGTGGCCAGTTTGAGTTTGCGCGGTACATGCAATGGCAGCGTGGCATCAGGTGTCAGGTGAGGAATGCCATTCATGCTGCGCCCTCCTCAACTTGTTGCGACACCGGTTTGACGTCAAAACGGCGCTGTCCAATCGGCACCACAAAACCCCGGCGCTTGTGCAAAATGACCCCCACCGGGCAGATGTTGGCGGCACGGTCATTGGGGCTGATGGCGCTGTCTTGCAGCCGACCGCTGGGGCTGTTGACCAGCAGATGGGTTTCGATTCCACGGCCACCAATGGCGAATACATCCTTGCCATCGACCTCATGGCTGGCGCGCACGCACAGGCTGCACAAAATGCAGCGATTCAGGTCAAGCATCAGATCCGGGTGGCTGGCATCGACACGCCGGTCGGGGTAAAACTCTTCGAAGTGTGGCCCCTCCATGCCCAGATCGTAGGCCGTGGCCTGTAGCCGGCAATTGCCACTTTTCTCACACGACGGGCAAAAGTGGTTGCCTTCGATAAACAGCATCTGTAGCAAGATTTTGCGCTGGGCGTTGAGGGCATCGGTGTTGCTTTCCACCTCTTGCCCCGACGAGGCCTGCACCGTACAGGCCGCACCACTGCGGCCATTGATGCGCACCGTACACAGCCGGCACGAGCCTTGCGCGCCAAAGTCGGGATGCCAGCACAAGTGTGGGATGTAATGCCCGGCGCGCGTGGCGGCCTGCAGGATGGTGTCGCCCGGACCGAATTCGACTTCGTCACCGTCGAGTGAAAAGGTGCCGGGGCTGAGTGCGTCAATGCGGTGATAGTTGCTCATACCAGGGTCTCCAGGTGGGCACCGCTGTCATCACGGCCAGTGGCCAAGCGGGCTTGCGACAGCTCGGCATCCAGATCAAACCCCGGCGCAAAGTGCAGTGACTTCAAGTGTTGTTCGTAAGCTGGGCGAAACTTGGCTATGGTGTCGCGCAGCGGATTGCAGGCGGCAGCCCCCAGCCCGCAGTGGGTGGCGCTGTGCATCAGTTTGTCCAGCTCATAGAGCACCTGCACGTCTTCGCTGGAGCCATAGCCTTTGCCCAGTTTGTCGAGCCGGCGCACCACCAGTTCTGTGCCAACGCGGCACGGCGTGCAAAAACCGCAGCTTTCGTGGGCGAAAAACTGGGCAAAGTTGCGGGCTACTTCAAACATGTCACGCGAGCGGTCAAACACCATGAAGGCACCCGCTGTGGGCACGTCTTCAAAGCCGATACGACGGCCAAACTCCAGCGCCGACAAACACACGCCCGACGGCCCGCCCACCTGCACCGCTTGTGTGTCGCGTGCGCCACAGTCTTCCAGAATGCGGCCAATGCGGGTGCCAAACGGGTATTCATAGAGGCCGGGGCGTTCGCAGTCGCCCGACACCGAGTGAATTTTGGTGCCAGTGGACTGTGGTGTGCCAATGCCCGCCCACCACGCCCCGCCATGCACGGCAATGTGGGTGGCGGCGCTGAAGGTCTCAACATTGTTGACGGTGCTGGGTTGACCCAAGTAACCACGTTCCACCGGAAACGGCGGGCGAATGCGCGGGGTACCCCGTTTGCCTTCCAGCGACTCGATCAATGCCGACTCTTCGCCGCAAACATAGGCACCGCAGCCAACATGGATGTCGATGTCAAAGTCAAAGCCTGCCTTGCCCTGAATGGTGTTGCCCAGCAAACCCTGGCTGCGTCGCCGCACCAGCACCGCTTGCAGTGGCTCCAGCAGATAGGTGTACTCGCCACGTAAATAGACCAAGCCCTGCCGGGCACCCACCACCAGCGCGGCAATCGTCATGCCTTCAAACACGGTGTCGGCGTAGCTGCTGAGCAGCACGCGGTCTTTGAAGGTACCGGGCTCGCCTTCGTCGGCGTTGCAAATGACATAGCGTGTGCTGCCGGCGGCGTTGCGGCACAGCTGCCATTTGATGCCGGTGGCGTAACCGGCACCGCCACGCCCGCGCAGTTTGGAGCGTTTGATTTCTTCCAGCATGCCCTGTGGGCCACGCGCAATGGCCGCTGCAATGCCCTGGCCTGGTGCAGGTTGCGCGCCCAGCTTGACATTGGCGAGTCGAATCTGGTCATCCACACGCGACCATTCTGCCGGCCACTGGTCAAGCGGCACTTGCTGCTCGATCAGTGCCGCCATGTGCTCAATGCGGCTGTTGTTCAGGCGGGTGATGACGCGCTGGTGGTTGACCAGCGCCGCAGGACCCTGATCACATAAGCCAGTGCAGGAAGTAGCGGCCACGCTGACACGGCCGTCGGCACGCACCGTGTCGGGCTCAAGCTTGAGCAAGTGGCGCAGATGTCGGTGCAACTCTTCACTGCCCGACAGCCGGTCGGTGATGTTGTCGCTGAACAGCACCCGGTACTGACCCACCGGCCTGGTATGCAAAAAATGGTAGAAGCTGGCAACACCCTCCACATGCGCCAGCGACGAGCGCAGCGCCTGGGCGACCTGTGTCAGGTCCTGGCGCGATAACCAATGGCGCTGCACCTGTATCTCGCGCAAAATTTGCACCAACCGGTGTGGCGCATGCTGGTGGCGCGCCAGCAGTGCATCCATGTCAAACGAGCTTGTGTTCATAGCATATACCTCTTGACAATTAGCTCACGTTTTTCACCCTTGATGCGGGCTCAAGGCCTTGTCCATGAATAAGCTGTTGCATGGTCTAGGCGGACAAGCCTAACCTGCCTTTAAGAGTAACGAGCACAACTGCGCCGCTTGGACAAAGTCAAACGCCGCCATGGCGCGCGACAACTTGGCAAACTCATCGGTGCTGGTAAGCGTTTCATTTTGCTGCAATTGCTCAAAAACCGTCAATGCAGTCATGTCCGATGCCGTGAGCAAGTGTCGCAACTGCTGCAACAGCGCAACGCCATCATCATTGGGTAGTGCCGCAGGGGCAACTGTAGGTGCTGACGCAAGCTGTCTGGCGCTGCTGGCCTGGCAGGTTTTGGCCACTTGGCCCATCACCGCCTGGGTAGCCGCCACGGCCGCCCGAAAGTTGTTGTGCAGCACCCGAATATCTTGGGCATCAAGTGCACCTTCAGGTGTTGCCGCCGCTTTCAAGGCCTGTTCAGCCTTGCGCGCCACTGCGGCCATGTAACTGGCACCCACTGTGGCCGACAAACCCTTCAAGGTGTGCAGCAACCTTTGGGCCGTGGCCCAGTCGGCACTGTTGAGTGCCATTTCGAGCTGCTCGGGCTGGCCAGCGATGTCCATCAAATACGATTGCAGCACCCGTGCGTACAGCGCCGTATTGCCGCCCAGGCGCTCCAGCGCGCCGGTCATGTCCACCGCATCGATGTGAGGCAACGCCGGCTCGGGTATTGGGTTGGGGTTGCGCGAAGTGACGGTCATGGCAGCCGGGTTTTTCAGCCCGCTACCCGGGCTGGTTAGCTTCTGTAACAATTCAACCAGTTCACCCAGCTTGAAGGGTTTTCCGACGTGGGCATTCATACCTGCTGCCAAACAGGCATCGCGGTCGCTGGCCATGGCGTTGGCGGTCATGGCTACGATCGGCAAATCAGCCAAGTCGTCGTTCTGGCGCAACAGGCGCGTGGCACTGTAGCCATCCATGACGGGCATCTGGATGTCCATCAGCACCGCATCAAACGGTAGCCCGCAGGCGATGGCGCGGTGCACCGCATCGACACCGAGTTGCCCGTTGTCAGCCAGCTCCACCTGCGCGCCTTCATTGCTAAGCATTTCCTGGGCCACTTGCTGGTTAATGATGTTGTCTTCGACCACCAGCAAACGCATGCCCAACAGCGGCTGCGATGCCGGCTCCAACGCGTGTTGGACAGCGTGCCCAGAACTATCGACGAGAGCTTCGACCACTGCGTCGTACAACATGGAGGCGGTAACGGGTTTCACCAAAAATGCGTTCAACCGCGCTTGCTCATCAGAACTGCGCTGTGCCAGCATTTCGCGGCCATTGGCAGTGACCATTACGATGATCGAGGAATGGCTGTCAATGCCCTCGCCTTTCATTCGGGTGATGGTTTCCCAGCCATCCATGCCAGGCATTTGCCAATCAACAAAAACGGCTTGATACGGTAACTGGCCTGCTTGGACACGCTGGTGAACCATGGCCAATGCCTCGGCACCACCGGTGGCCAGGTCGACCTGCCAGCCAAGCGATGCTGCCATCGCAGCCAATACCTCGCGGGCAGTCGGGTTGTCATCAACCACCAGCACACAAAGATCGGATGGCAATTCTGGCAGCAGTGATGCGCTTCTAGGCTGCTCTGGTGCCACTGGCAGTGTGACGGTAAAGGTAAATGTGCTGCCTTTGCCTAGTTGACTTTCAACCGTCAGGTCACCGCCCATCAGCGCAATCAACCTTCGACAGATGGACAACCCGAGCCCTGTGCCGCCATAGCGCCGCGTGGTTGAAGCCTCGGCTTGCGAAAAGCCATCAAAAATGTGCTTTTGATTCTCTGATGTAATGCCAATGCCGCTGTCGCGCACAGCAAATCGCAAGCTCACTGCGCTGCCACTGAGGTCCGTGACCTTGATACTGATCACAACTTCGCCGACCGACGTGAACTTGATCGCGTTGCCGCTGAGATTGATCAAAACCTGCTGCAAACGCATGGCATCACCCAGCAGGGCTCGGGGAGTTGCTGGGTCGATGTCAAACAACACTTCAACTGGCTTGGCACCCAGGTTGGCGGAAACGATCACCGAAATATCGCGCATCAGCTTGTCAATCCGAAACCGGTGCGACTCCAACGTCATCTTGCCAGCTTCAATTTTCGAGAAGTCCAGAATGTCGTTGAGCAGCCCTAACAGCGAGCGGGCTGCGCCCTCTGCCTTGTTGGCGTAGTCAAGCTGGCGCTTGCTCAGGTCGGTATTTTGTAGTAGCTTGAGCATGCCCAGTACGGCGTTCATCGGGGTGCGAATTTCATGGCTCATATTGGCCAAAAATTGCCCTTTGGCCAAGGTTGCCGCCTCGGCCTCATCGCGCGACAGCTGCAGACGCTGTTCCAGCAGTTTGTTGGCGGTAATGTCTGTGCGGATACCAATGTAGTGATGTGGCAGTCCGTCAAGACCCAGCAGCGGAACAATGGTCGCGCTGACCCAATAAAAACCACCGTCCTTTTTGCGACTCTTGATTTCGCCGCGCCACACCTGGCCTTGCAAGATGGTGCGCCACAGGTCCTCATAAAACGCTGGCGGGTGCTCGTCAGATTTGACAATACGGTGGCTCTGACCCAATAACTCCCGCACTTCAAAGCCGCTGATGTCGCAAAACCGCTGGTTGGCGTACGTAATGAGACCATTCAGATCGGTGATGCTGACAATGGCATGCTGGTCCAGCGCAAATTTTTGGTTACTCAGCTCGGTATGCTCCATCAGTAAGCGTTGTGACACCACATTGAGTGCATTGCCCAAAGCTTCAATTTCGGTGCTGCTGTGGGACACTTTCAGCTCATCCCCCATGGAGGTGTCGAGTCGCGCAGCGAATTCGGTAGCCTCACGCAATGCCCGCATCATGGGACGCAGCAGTAAGGACAACAGCGTCAGCGTCGCAAAAATGGCCAACATCACGGCTTGTGCTGCCTGCCACTGAATTTGCTTTGCGATGCCCTCAAAAGTGTCAAGCCTGTAGTTGATGCGCACCCAACCGAGTGCATTTTGCGCGTCACCAATACGATGCCAGGCAGTCATCGTACCTGCGTTGCCGGCCAAAAAGTCCCGCCGACTGACACTGTGGGGCTGGGTTTCAAAGACACCGTCCGGACTGCTGGCAGCGGGAATATCGGTGGCTGCCGTGTTGTAGCGTGGCGACCATTTACCATTTTTGTTCACCACTTCAGACAGTGGCCGGCCATTGATATCCGTCACCAACACGGAGTAGATGCCATCAACAGTGGCTGTATGCAGCGTTAAGGCTTCAATCTGCTCTGGCTCATTGGTGCGCAAAAAATGCATGTCAACGGCGGCAAGATTTTGCGCCAAGGCAATCATTTGCGCCGTGATGGAGCGTTTGGCGTTGGCGGTTTCCTCGGCGGCGCGGTAGAAGCCATAGCCCATGATGGACAGCACCAGGCAAACCGAAGTCAGCAGCATGACCTGCCATTCGAGGCCACGCGGCAACCGGCGGTTTAACGCGGGCAGCCGCATTGGCGGATTGTGGACAGCACTCTGGTTCATGTGGGAATCGTGCCTTGATACGTTACACAGGGCAACTTGCCCGCGCAGACATCAACAGCATGGCTATGTTAGTTGATGACCACAGACTCCGGCACGGCCCGTATTTTTGGCGCGATACAGTTGGGCATCAGCCAATGCCAGCATCTCAGCCGCGTTGGCGCTGACGTGACCACTGCGGCCAGCAACACCCAAGCTGATGGTCACCACCGCAGCAACCTGCGAATCAGCGTGTGCGATGCCCTTTTTACGTACATTTTTTTCCAACTCTTTGGCCATGTCCATCGCATTTGAAAATGCCGTGTCAGGCAAGATGCACGCAAATTCCTCACCCCCGTAGCGCGCGACGAGGTCACCAGGGCGGCGCAGGCTTTCTTTTAGCGTCCCAGCGATCAACCGCAGGCAGTCATCACCCGCCTGGTGGCCGTAGCAGTCATTGAAGCGCTTGAAAAAGTCCACATCCAGCATGATCAGAGCCAATGGTGTGCCGTGGCGATGCGAGCGGGCCACGTCAACTGCGAGCTGCTGATCAAAAAAACGCCGGTTAAATACGCCGGTCAAACCGTCAAGAAACACCAGCTTATGCATTAAGTCTGACTGATGCTTGAGTGTGATCTGTGTTTTAACACGCGCCCGCACCACTGCTGGGTTGACCGGTTTGGAAATGAAGTCAACCGCTCCAACATCAAGCCCACGGGTTTCTTGCTGAGCATCGGTGTGTGCGGTGACAAAGATGACCGGAATGTCCTGGGTGTCAGGGTCGGCCTTGAGTGACTGACACACCTCAAAACCATCCATGCCTGGCATCACAACATCCAGCAGTATCAGGTCGGGCGGCGTTTTGTGGCAAAACTCCAACGCCTGACTACCGCTGGTGGCCATAAACATCTGGTACTGGGGTGCAAATATCTGATGCATCACCTGGATATTGATGGGCTGGTCGTCAACCACCAGCAGCCGCGGCCGCATCGCCGGAGGCTCAAGCAGTGTGTCAAGGGTGGCATCGGCAGGCTGCATGATGGCTACGTAAATAGCTGAACGCTAAGGAGGGTCAACACAAAAAGCCGCGCGAACTATACGCGCCAGTCCTGGCGGAAGCGGTGTCCTTAGTAGGCATCGTCCCGGTTAGTCCCAATTATAGACATTCTCCAATGAGAACCGCCATTTAAGTTAAGCCTATTCGTATCATGTTATCCCGTTAAATCCCGTAGAATCGCACTGTACCGTGTGGGTACGAACGGGGGTAGAAAATGGCACGCAAGACGAACAGGCTCACCGCATTGGAGGTGGCAAAGCAGGAACAACAGGGCTATTACTGCGATGGTGGGGGTCTGTATCTGCAAGTCAGCAAGTCAGGCTCCAAAAGCTGGATCATGCGCTACACGATGGCCGGGAAACCCTGCGAGATGGGTCTAGGCTCTTACCAGACCTTCACCCTGGCTGAGGCTCGCAAGCGGGCGACAGCGCAGCGCAAGCTCCTGACCGATGGCATCAACCCGCTGGCGACCAAGCGCAGCGACGAACTGACACGGCGCATGGCTGAGGCAAACATCATTACATTCGACAAAGCCGCTACAGCCTTCGTTGATGCCAACAGCCCGGCATGGCGCAATGCCAAACATGCGGATCAGTGGCGCAACACCATTGCCACCTACGCAAGCCCGGTCATAGGCGCATTGCCAGTGTCAAAGATTGATACGGCTCACGTCCTGCGAATCTTGACACCGATATGGCTCGAAAAAACCGAGACGGCGGTCAGGCTCCGGGGCCGCATCGAAAAGATTCTCGATTGGGCAAAAGCTCAAGGCTACCGGTCAGGCGACAACCCGGCAGCATGGAAGGGACACCTCGACGCGGGCCTATTGCCAAGCCCGTCAAAGGTGGCTGATGCTGGGCATCACGCGGCTCTACCGTGGTCAGAGATCGGCGCGTTTATGGTGGCTCTGCGGGCCATGCAAGGCGCTGGCGCTCGGGCGATGGAGATCATCATCTTGACGGCGACCAGGACAAGTGAAGTGCTGAACGCGAAGTGGTCAGAGATCGACCTCGACGGCAAGGTCTGGACTATTCCCAAAGAGCGCATGAAAAGTTTCAAAGAGCATCGTGTCCCGTTGTCTGATGCGGTCATGGCCGTGCTGATGACGGTCAAATCAGAATCGACAGGCAGCGAATTTGTTTTCAGTGGGCGCAAAGCTGGCGCGCCGCTGACGAACATGGCGTGCCTTCAAACGTTACGGCGCATGGGCCGTGGCGACCTCACCGTCCACGGCTTTAGATCGACGTTCCGCGATTGGGTCAGCGAGTCCACCAGCTACCCGCGTGATGTGGCTGAAATGGCGCTCGCACACGTAGTTGCTGACAGCACCGAAGCCGCATATCGGCGCGGCGACCTGATCGAAAAGCGACGGGCGCTAATGTCAGATTGGGCGGCTCACTGTGGCACTGTGCTGACCACTGCGAACGTGCTGCCGATACGGGCAAAGGTGGCTGCATGAGTACCGAAACGGAAGATGATTTGTATTGCGACAGCATCGAAAAAGAATGGTCGATGAACGAGGCCAACAATCTGTGCAAGCTCTACCTTGCTGAGGGAAACGGACTTCAAATCTGGCGTGCTTTGCGTGAATTACACGAGGCAAAAATACCAATTCCTGAGAGCATCATCAAAAAGTTTGTGGAGTGGTCTAGCGCGTTGGAGGGCGCAAATACACCGATTGAAGCGTGCAAAGCCTTAGAGTTGGGTGGCGGCGCAAAAGACAAAAAAGGGCTTCAACGTGCGAAGCAAATTGAGAGGCAATGGCGACTTGCTGGAAAGGTTACTGGCCTCATGAGGCTGTACCAGATTGGGCCAAAAAAAGCTATTGAACTT
>JFJP01006117.1_pt1 | contig 10070 bp, 11 predicted proteins | sample 431651 | NCBI WGS metagenome assembly JFJP01 (sample SAMN02602958, study PRJNA72255) | Microbial mat metagenome, whole genome shotgun sequencing project. | biome: fresh water; feature: sink hole; material: water; isolation source: purple microbial (photo- and chemosynthetic) mats found in...
TGGAATAAATAGGGAGTGACCGTGCCCGTACACGCCAGTGACTGGCACGCGTACACGAGCGGCTTTATGCCGCGAAAGCTCCTGCAGCAAGCCTGACTCGCACTAGAGTGAAACCCCAGGCGAGAGAACTCTGACAGGCGTGAGCGTCCAACCAGGCACCAGGACAGCAGCAAACCCAGCAGGCGCTACAAGAGCGCCTCTGACTGCACCGCAGGTGGTCCGAAGCGAAGCACAGGAGTCGCAGGGCGACGGAGGTTCAGGAGCAGGGTGAATGCACCGTGCGACCTTTATGGGGTTAAGCCCAGCGGCGAAGGGGTGTTACGCCTGGAGGGAGGGGACGGATTGGTCCCGCAGGGTAGCGTTCCGGCACCGCAAGGCGCAACGTCCCTTCTTGAGCGCCGGCAAGGGTGGCCTGCAGAGTGGTCAGATGCTGACCAGTCGCAACGCGACCAAGCCGGTCAGGCGCGCTCGAAATGGGCATCCCGCTTTGGGCGACAGCTCAAATGCCCCAGGTTTCAAAGCTGCCCTGTAAGCTGCCGTCCTAGGGAAGCGCGGATCAAATCAACTTTTGCCCGCACGATGACGCTGCACTCATTTTTTCGTTTGCCTTGCGTCGAATTTTGCGATTCTCGTTTCAATCGCGGCCCATTTTTCGATCTTCAGGCCTCTTTAAAGGCTTCTCTTGGCGCTTTTCGCGCCCCTTTGCCCACTATGGGCGTAGTTCTCCCCTGACCATGTACAAATTACTCAAGGCAAACAGCGTATTGAGCTGGGCATCGTTCTTGGCCAAGCCCTTGTAGCGGGCCTTCTGGTATTTGAAGATGTTCTTGACCACGTGAAACGGGTGTTCCACAAACGCCCTGACTCGTGCTTTGAGTTTCTCGTACGCTTGCGCCAAATCCTTCTGCCATCCTTCATCGAGCTTTTCAATGGTCTTGCGACGTTTGGCCACATGCCATTGCACAGTTTGCTCATTGTCGGCCAGCGCCTGCTGCATGTCTTCTCGCTTGTCCACGCCAACGTAACCGGCATCTGCCCAGACTTCGCTTTCCTGTCCATGCAGCAGCGCCGGTGTTTGGCTGATATCACTGACGTTGGCCGCCGTCGTGGTCAGCGTGTGCACCAGCCCTGAGTCCTTGTCTACGCCAATGTGCGCCTTGGCACCAAAGTGCCATTGGTTGCCTTTCTTGGTTTGATGCATTTCGGGATCGCGTGCATGGTCTTTATTTTTGGTCGAGCTCGGCGCCGCAATCAAAGTGGCATCCACCAGTGTGCCTTGTGTCATCAAAAGGCCGCGCTCCATCAGCATGACGTTGACTTCGACCAGCATGGCTTTGGTCAGGTCATGCGCTTCGAGCAGGTGGCGAAACCCCATCAGAGTGGTGGCATCGGGTACGCTGGTGCGGCTCAGATCAATTCCCATGAAGTTGCGCAGTGCCTGCGAGTCATAGACCGCGTCTTCCACTGCTTCATCGGCCAGGCCGTACCACTGCTGCACGAAGTACATGCGCAGCATGCGTTCCAGTCCGATTGGTGGACGCCCACGTTTGCCGCTCTTGGGGTAATAGGGTTCGATGACTTCCATCAGCCGAGACCAGGGTACTACCTGCTCCATCTTGCCAAGAAATATTTCACGCCGTGTAACCTTCTTCTTGCCTTCGTACTCGGCCAAGGCGAAACTGATCTGGATTGGGGTTGTGGAGTTCATCTGGACTATGCGTTTTGGGCTACTGTCCTAAAACGTTTGGGTGCCAGCACAGGTTAGCAAACTTGGTGAATAAATCTGCATTTCCCTAGATGTCTTTGCTGATCACCACCACGGGCGGTGAAACTACCCGCCCGGACTACCGGGCGGGTACGGTCATTCGATCAGCTCGAGTCTGTTTCACTGGCTTGTGCCGATTGCACTCCCAGGAGATAAGCCTCAAACAAGGCATTGCTCAATCCTGAAACTCCCACATCATGGAAGTCCAGTCGGTCGTTATTGCGAGTCTGCAATGTTGCAATACCCAGTCGCCGGCGGGCGATGCCCTCCAACGTTGCAAATACGCCCGCAGGGATGGGGTCTTCTATGAATATAGGCTGCATAGTTCTACCCCAGACGCGCAACATAGCGCGCATAGCCACTGCCTTGGGTGTCCACAAACAGGATGGGCAGGTTCGGACTGGTCACCATCACACAGGCCCGCGCACCCTGGATGGGTAGACACGCACTGCGTCCGACCAGCCATTCCTGGTCCCGGCTCAGGTTTCGGGCAAAGGCATCGAACCCCGTGGTATCCATCTCCACCCGGTCGAAGATAAAGACCCGCTCCAGTGCACCGCCGCCCATGTCCGCCAGTGAAGCCGGTTTTCTGGAAAAGGCAGGCTGGGTGTCGAGCTCGTGCATGGTGACGCGCTCACCATGCAGCAAGAACTCGTGTTTGCGCAAAGCGAAGCGCAGAATCAGGCTGTCTGCGGTCTTGGCAAGTATCTCAGTCATGACCGCCCTCCCCGTCTGCACCGGACTGGAGCTCGCGTGCCACGGCCAGCGCGGTTTCCTGCACCTTGACCTCGCCCGCTTGGATGAAGACCAACAATTCATCATCCAAGGCTGACAGTAAGGAATACCGGCGCGCCTGCAGGACCTGGGTGGCAACAGCCGCCCAGTCGGACAAGACCGCCAGTTGGTTTAAGGTGTTCACCTGCCCGCGGCCATATCCGCGCAGGTAATCTTTGAGTCGGTTGGTGGCCTCTATGTTTGCGTTTACTTCCATCTGGATGTGCGGCCAATAGACAATAGCGCCCAATCCCATGGCATCGCGCAGATGGCCCGACAAGCCGCGGCGCTTGGCCGCCTGGATCACGGTGACCACATCTTCCGGGGTTGGCGTCACCAAGCCGACGCATTTCTGGCCGAACATTCCGCGTCCGCTGTAATCAGGATAAAGGGTGGCACCCGTGAGGCTGGCCACATGCTGAACGATTTCGATTGGGGTTTTGGTAGTGTGTGCCATCACTGCTCCTTAGGCGGCAAGTGCCGTGCGTTGGTTGGCCAGCCCGGCAAGATGTTCACCGTAGTGGTACATACGGCGCTTGGCGGCTTCATGGTTGGCGGCATCAATCTCGAAGCCGACATAGCTTCGTCCCACACTGCGCGCAGCAACGCAGGTTGAGCCGGACCCCGCAAAGGGGTCCAGCACCACGCCACGCGGCGGGCAAAAGCTCTCGATCAGTGGTGTGAGGATGGAGATGGGTTTCTGGGTCGGGTGCAACTTGTTGCCCGAATAGGCAAACTCCACCACATCCCCAATCAGGTGTTGTGGCTGTTTGGGATATCCCTTGGCCAGCAGGTAGGCACCTTCATGCTGGTAGCGCATCAGGCGGGTGGTGGAGGTATAGCGTTTGGGAAAGGTGATGTGACCCACCACCCGAAAACCCGCTGACTTCCACGCATGAAAGAACTGGTCTACCTTGTTCCATCCGTAGAAGGACACACACAGGCTGTCGGGTTTGAGGACCCGGAACATCTGGTTAAACGCCGGCTTGAGCCAGGCGCCGTCGGTGTCGCCCGGGACAATGCGGTTCTCTCGGTCCCGGTAGCCCACCAGATAGGGTGGGTCGGTCAGTATGAAGTCAACGCTTGCGGCGCCGAGTTGTTGCATGGCTTGGCAGCAGTCGCCAAGTACGATCTGGTTCAATGGAAATGTCATGGTGCTTCCTTGGTTTGCCGGACACCCCACACGGGTGGGTCTGCCACGCTCTCGGTCAGCGAAGTAAGAAGAGCGCACAACGCAACTGCCTTCCCAGTGCCAAGGGATGCAGGGCAAACACGTATAAATAGTGCGTGACAGTGCCCGTACACGCAGCACAGCGCAGTGACTGGCACGCGTACACGAACGGCTTTATGCCGTGTTGGCCTTGCAAGACGTTTGTCGCGGCCATGCCCTGACACGGCGTAGCCGTCAGCCAGCGGATTGCAAAATACAAGGGTGCAGTCCGATGGCAGGACTGGGCATGACCAAGACACGGCAAGTGCCGCTTTCATTGAGCGCAAAGCGCCTGGCTCGCCGTGCACTGCAGCGCTGGGGAGGAAGATGCGTTGTGCGCTCTTCCGTTGGAGAACCACACCCGTTGATTTCTTTGCCGCTATTGGCGGCACAAGCAGGAGGCGCTTTTGCGCAAGGCAAAAGCACTTCCTGATTTGAAAGCAATCAAAGCCAATCTCGGAGAATTCGAGTTGGGTAGGTGCTGCGAAGCACTGTTGGAGGGCGCGCCTGAAAAAGCCACGCTACCGTTGTGATCCGCTATGCCGTGGAGTCCATAGCTTCATGTTGGAAACTGTGATTGCATTGCCGACCGGGCTGCCGTACCATCGACGCATGATCGAGACGCTCATCGATTTCAGGAATCTGGAAAAGGGCCGTTGGTACCGACTGGAAACGGGAACCGACCTCTTTGGACAAAAACTCATCGTGAAACGATGGGGTTCACTCACCAGTCGCCGAGGATCTCAGTCGGTTATGCCAATTCTTCCGGACATGAATTTGTTGAGGGTACTCAAGGCTGAACTCAGGCGCCGGGTGCAGCGCGGCTATTTATAGTCCTATTCCTTGCGCCATGGGATAGCCATGGCCACTCTGTTCGCGGGTATTGATCCGCAACCGACTATCAACAGCACATTCCTTCGGTCAAGGCATACTCTGAATATCCCCCAAGGCAGGAACGAACGAAATGGTGCTACTGGAATTTTCTATGACACCCTCTTCCAGAGAAGAGAGCAAGAGTGCCTACGTGGCACGCATTCTCGATGTCGTCGACAGGAGCGGTCTGTCCTATCAACTCACACCCATGGGAACCATCATCGAGGGTGAATGGGCTGAGGTCATGGCCGTGGTCACAGACTGTTTTCGAGCGCTGGAGGTCGACTGTCCCCGCGTCAGCTCCCAAATCAAGATTGATTTCCGGGCGGGATCGACCAGCCGGATGAAATCCAAGGTCACAGCTGTCGAGTCGCTGTTGGGTCGCAAGCTATCGACCTGAGTGGGAGCTACACGAAGCTGGATAGATTGTCATGATTGAAATTGTTCTTCGCGGACTCGTCCGGCTATGGCTCGTTGCCTTGGGCGCTGCGCTGGTGATTTTGATCATGGTCGTCGCCTTTGGCATTGCACTACTTTCTGTGGTTTGGTCGCTGCTGAGAGGGCGCAAGCCAGCAGCATTCACTGTATTTAGTCAATTCCGACAAACATCGCAGCAGTTCAGGACAGGTCACTGGCGTGGGTCGAACGTGAGTAAAGGAATTGTATTTTGTCTTCGAGTGAGCCCATGAGGGACTTGAATTTTCCTCGTGCAAGGTCAGACAACCTACCGTCACCCGACCCAGACGGAAGAAGCGGCGAATCCGACCGCCTCTGCGTGGTCGAACCCCAAAACGTTTAAGCGATGCCTGGAAGTTTGTTACAGTTTGCTAAAACAACTTGGCCGCCGGTTGTGTTGACCGTGAGCCGACGTCCGCACCAGAAGTGCAGAGATACAGGGGGATGACTTGAGTTCTGTGACAACGGTCGGAAACGGTGGCCATTCCGCCATCGATGCGGCGTTGGGCTTCTACTATCAGTCGTTGTACGGTCTGCTGTCCATCGTCAAGGCCACTGAAGACGATGCCATGGTGTGTCTAGAGCGCCTGGATGATGTGGAGATCATCCTTAACGGTCGATCGCTACTCGTTCAGCTGAAACACTCCCTGAGCAAGAAGCCAGCGGCGGTGAGCTTGGCCTCCGTGGCCCTCTGGAAGACAATCAGGGCGTGGATCGACGTACTGCCAAAGGTCAGTCTCGACGATATGCGCTTCCAGCTCGTTACCGTGGCTCCTCTGCTTCCTGGGAGCGCCTTGGCGCCACTGCTGGATGAAATGGCTTCGCGCACGGGTCTCCTGAAGCTTCTTGAGGTGGAAGCTCAACGCGTGATGAACGAGCACTCTGTAGCCAAGATGAATAGCAAGACCCCCTTGCCGCACATCGAGCGGTTACCCGGCTGTTCTGCCTACCTAAACCTCCCGAGCGCGACCCGGGAGAAGCTTCTGTCCAGAGTAACGATTTGTCCGGCTGCGAACGACATCAACAAGATACAACGCGATATCACGACCGCACTCACAAACTTTCCTCCTGACCAGCGTGAGGCGATTTCGCAGCGACTGATGGAATGGTGGGATCTACAGATTGTGTACTCGTTCTGCGGTAAGAGAGAGCGGTTTATTGCCAGGCTCGAGGTGCAGCAGAGACTGCTCGAGATGGCAGGCGAGCTGGCGCGCGACGAGCTGCTTGCTGACTTCCAATTCGAGATTCCACCCGACGACCATAGTCCGCCGTCGATGATTGCTACACAGCTGCAGCTCGTGAACTGCACCAAGTCGGAGATCCGGTCGGCGCAGCGCGAAGAATGGAAGGCAAGATCGCAGCGCCACAAATGGATGACCGAGCGAGCAGACATGGCTGTCCGTATCCATCGATATGACAAGTATCTGGCTCAGGAATGGGGAGACAGGCATGAGCCGATGGCCGAGCAACATCAGTCATCCCCGGAAGATATAAAGCGGGCTGCGGGGCTGGAGATCTTTCGATGGTCGTTCAGCCAAGCCCACCAGGAAATCGATCCCTTTGCTAAGAACTGGAGCGCTTCCTACTACGTGCGTGGCACCTATCAAGTTCTGGCGGTTGAAAAAACTGTTGGCTGGCACCCTAATTTCGCTACCCTATTGAAGGGCAGCACATGATCGTCGCGCGTGACGTATTTGCCGAAACCAATCCGGCGTACTGCGGTGCTGTGCTCGCGCAGTTTTGCTCCGCCTATCAGGTTGCGCAGCTCGGACTGCCTCCAGCCGCCGCGTTGGTGTATCTGGTCGTTCCCCTCACGATCTCGGAGGACCTAGCGCCCACTTTTGATGGTTGCAACAAGGAAACTGGATTCACCCTTTGGATGGGCCGAAACCCGAAGGTGTCAGTGGACCTAGCCAAAAAGGTCAACTCGACGCTTGAAATCACGACGGCTGCCATCCGCTTCGGTTGTATCGCTGGCATCTTCAATCTCACGTCCGACGGTGGCGTTGAGAGTACTCAGAAGAAGTTCCCAGCAGTGGTCACTACCGGCGTGGCAGGCGCCGCCTTGAAGCGGGCCCGTCTTTTGGGAACTTGGATGGCTGGAATGGGTTCCCCTAGGGCCGTCCTAGAAGTATTGGGAGTTTCTGTATGAAGCGCTGGAACATCGCAAGTATCTTCTTCGTTGGCGAAGAGGGCAAGTTCCGCATCATCGAGCTGGACGCTGAACGCGTAAACATCATTACAGGCGCATCTGGCACAGGTAAGTCAGCAGTCATCAAGACGTTGGACTATTGCCTCGGGTCGTCCAAGTGCCAGTTGCCTGTATACGTGCGACGCCGATGCGTGGCCGTTGGAGTCAAGTGGGTGAGGGGCGCTGACGAGTTGATTTCGTGCCGGCAGGTCCCGCTTGTCGGCAAGGCACCGAACTCCTACATGTACGTGACCACGGGGAGGAACCTGAAAGTTCCTCGCTCCGTCGATGAGTTTGAAGGCCGAGGAACCGTGGCGGTTAGCAAGGCCAGGCTGGGGGAGGTGTTCGGCATCGACGCCATGCTCGTGACTGAATCCGAGCAGGCCGAGCGAGACTCTACGGACCGGCCGTCAATCCGCCAATTCACACCGTACATGTTCGTCACCAAGGAGGTTATCGACAGCGAGACGGTACTACTTCACGGCCTTGACGACAATCGCAAAGCACCTCCCATCATTTCGACAATGCCCTACTTCCTGGGCGTGGTGACGGGCTCGACAGTGGCCGCCGAGAGGCGTCTGCGACAGGCGCGCAGAGCCTTGGAAATAGACACCGCTCGTGAGGAATCCCGCGTCGCAAAGGACAGCGTGCTGAAGCAGCGGTGTCGGGTATTGCTTGGTGAAGCGCAGCAGTTAGGACTTGTGGAGCGCGTTCCCGAGGGAGCTGACGAGGCCGTCCTAATCGGTCTGGTGCGCAGGGCAGTATCGCCGGAGGCTCGTCCGAAGCAGTACCCCGGCGCTGACCAACTGGACACCTTGCAGGAGCGTCGCCAAGTCGCTTTGAAGGAGTTGAACCAGACGAAGCGCAAGCTTCGAGCGTTAGCCGTGACGGAACAGGAGTCGCTGGATTATCAGACGGCGGTTAGCAGCCAACACGAGAAGCTTCGTATTGCCGAACATCTTCACCTGCTGGAGGTACCCACAAAGTGTCCGGTATGTAGATCCGAAACGTCAGCTGGCGTCGAAGTCGCCGTGGCAATGCAGCGCTCGCTGGAGACCATTCGCGCAGAGACGAGCGCAGTTGGACGCCTTCGGCCACAGATTGGTGCCGCAGCAGCGCAGTTGAACAAGCGAGTTGAGGAACTCAGCGGACTTCTTAGGGAACTCGATGCTGCCGTTGCGTCATCATTGAACCAAATTGCCGAGGCTAGGCAGTTTGCTGACCTTGCACAGCTCCAGTCCTTCTTTCGTGGCAAGGCGTCGTATTTCCTTGAAACCATCGACGATCAACTCCTGAAGCCCGTGAAGGACCTGACCAAGCAGCGGGATGAGATTGCGGCGCTCGAAGCGCAGGTAGATGCGGACAATCGACGCATCCGTATGCGTCGTGCGGAAGCCGGCGTTTCACAGTACGCCTCTGAAGCGTTTTCGAAATTGCCCAAGGTTGAACCCTGTGTTGATGCAGAGCTCGTCTTCTCGGCCCGGGAGCCTGCGGTTTCAGTCATTGAGGACGGGCCTGAAGGCGCGGTGCTCTCGATGGCTGACCTAGGTTCGGATCAGAACTGGCTGGCGGTACATGTGGCGCTGGCGTTTGGACTGCAAAGGCACTTCGAGAAAGAGCGCAGGCCAGTTCCTGGCTTCATCGTGCTCGATCAACTCAGCCGTCCCTACTTCCCCAATCAGGGCGGGGATGGCGATGAGATTGAGGACGAAGCTGATGAGGAAATCGCCGAGATCGGCCCTGATGTTGACGAAGATCGACCGGACGAGATCTCCATTTCAGACGATGAAGACTATGTGGCCATGCGGCAGCACATCGACTTTCTCTTCAATGAGGTCGAGGCACGCAGCGGCTTGCAAGTACTTCTACTAGAACATGCCTATTTCCCGACAGATTCGCGCTACGTGTCTGCGACGAAGGAGCGCTGGACCAAAGCGTCGGGGCAGGGGCTGATTCCTCGCGACTGGAAGCGACGATCGGCATAGTAGCCATCGAAAGCGCCGCTTTGCACGCCACGTAGATTGCCTCCCGTGAATCGAAGGCAGCTCCAATCAAGCTCAGGCTGCCTTCATGGCTGACCCGAGTCGTTCAGTGTAATCTGATAGCATGTCAGACTGTCGCGACCACACCGAATCAGTCGGCAACGCAGTGAAATTAGTCAGTGACTCGCCAAGTCTTCGCCTTTGTCATCTCCATCCAATGCAGAAGTGACATCCGCTGCCGGAAGCAGACGTTCGCGAAGGTCGGTTCATGACCATTATGTAGAGCTCCACATAATGGTCATCACCGGGTGCATGAGTCTTGCAAATTGAACACACATTGCCGCTGGTCGCTGTAAGGGTACGAGCGTCAGCTTTGCGGCGTCTCATTTCGGATCAGGACAGCCGCCGGTCATGAACGCGAACAGTGTGCCCAAGGCGGATAAATGAACCACCCCGGCCCAGAGGGTCAGAGTATTGGCGGCCGGGCACCATACGGCTCACTAACGTTTCGCCTGTAGGGGAGCGCCGCAGAGGGACGGGGAATATACCCGCCCACATTCAAGAGAATGAGTGGAGACAGTCACTTATTAAGCTCTTTCGGTTCGCGACGATGTATTGGCATCACAGCTGTGGCGCCTATTGCTGCAGTGGAGTCGACCAAGGTCACATTCTCAACTCGTTGTTCCGACTGACCACAATGTACAACTACGGTTGCTGAACGGCTGCAATCTAACTTTCATGAATCCAGAGCGACGCCCCGGATGATGAAAGAAACTTGAGGGTGGAGGTGGCGGGGTAGAAGCCGAGAAAATTCTTTGG
>JFJP01027702.1_pt1 | contig 10070 bp, 6 predicted proteins | sample 431651 | NCBI WGS metagenome assembly JFJP01 (sample SAMN02602958, study PRJNA72255) | Microbial mat metagenome, whole genome shotgun sequencing project. | biome: fresh water; feature: sink hole; material: water; isolation source: purple microbial (photo- and chemosynthetic) mats found in...
ATCTTTTTCATCAGTTGTCCAGGATAAATTCGAATCTTTTCTCCTTTCTTTTAGCAGAATATCGAACTTTTTCCAAGCTTTAAAACAAATGGTCGCTATTATTAACCCCAATAAAGGATTAATCGGTTTTTTTTCTTCTTTATATGTCAAATAAGGGCTCTTTTCATTTTTTTCATGTGAAATCAGCTATTTTTTTCATTTTTTTAAAAAAAGATCAATAAAAAATTCAATTAAAGAACTTTTTGTTTCATTTTGGAAATTTTCTTCAGGTTTTTTTCTTCTTCGAGCTTCAGAATCGCTAGGCCTATGCTCGAAGCGTTTTCATATAGATCTTCGTAATAAGCACGTTTCATGCACGCGAATAGAACCTCATTGAAGTATAAATAGCCTTTATTATCACTGTATAGATTCATGTTCATAATCGAGACCGCTGCGTTTTTCTTCAGTTTCAAAAGGATTTTTTCGCGGATTTCTTTCGAATATTTATAAAGATGCGGGTTTCTGCTGAAGAAATCTAAAGAAAAAACAAAAGGAATTCAAAGGAAAATTCGTGATAAAAACTCACCAAAACCCATTGGCGGTGGCAAATTCAAGAAAAACCTGATAATATCAGTCTGGTTCAACCTTAAGCCGTTTTGTTGTATCGTATTATTGACCCATTTCTGTTTAAAAGTATTGATATCTCTATTGTAATGTTGTAAAGGATTATCAGAACAAATGTAATTTTCTTCAAATTGTTGAAGAACAATCAAAACGAAAATGTTGAACATTATCAAGCGAATTATTATGATAAAAGCAACGAAGAAGAGGAAGTTCAGAGTATTACCACAGGATTTGCCAGGGATGCAGCTATGCGAATGGTTCATTGTGTCGTACATCAGCTCGTACCAGCCCTCACCTGCTGTAAGTCGGAGGAGGTTCAATAGTGCTGTGAAAAAGGTCGAAAAGTTCACCCATTTTTCATCAATTAACTCTCCTTCTCTTGAAAGAAATTGATTTTTAACACAAAAAATGAAAAAACTCAATAATTTGAAAAAATTACGTGATGTTTCTGAACAAAAACACTGAGAGGACTGTAAACATGAAATAAACCAAAAACAGTATCACAAACGCATTCCACACAAACGGCAGCGAATACACAGACGTCAAGAACAATTTCTGCAGTCCAGAGTACGATTTGATCAATCTGAGTAGTCGAGCGACTTTCAAAATCCTCAATCCTCTCAAAATCTCAAACCCAATATGAAAGTCATTTTCTGCGATAAATTCTGTGCAAATATCGAAAATCGAAGTTAAAACCACAAAGAAGTCCAATTTGTTCCATCCGCTATAAAAATACCCTCCGAACCCCAAAGCCATTAGTTTTAACGAAGCTTCTACGATGAAGATAATAGTGATGCTGAGGTTAATGTTCTTTAATGTGGCTTCATAAGCAATTGGACATCCTTCATAATAAACTGCCATAACGACAGTATTGAGAATAATACAAAGGAAAATGAAATGTTCAAAGAACCTGGTTTTAGTGAGATTATAGAAGAAAAGCCTTAATGAAGAGTCCGGGCGTTTTATATATGAATAATCTGGAGTTTCTTTGATCAAAAGCCTTTGAATCGCGATCCAGCGATATTGTTCTTCAGTGAGAAAATGATTCTTTTGTCGTTTTTCAGCTATGATATAGTTCATGAAAATCACGCAAATGAACAAATTCATTAGAAAAATAGCTGAAACCACCACATAAACCACAAAGAAAATCATTAAATACTCAGAATTATTCTCACTAGGACCAGTTTCCTGATCTCCTGCGTCCATAAACTTGTAAACAATCGCAGGAAATCCTTCGAAAAAGCTCAGAACGAATAAAGTCAATAATCCATTCAATACATTATCGAAGTTATAATGTGTAATTTTCCATTCCGCGTGAAGAATCTCTTCACAAGTGCTCTTATTCACATCATAGTGGTGTTCAACCTCACAAAAGCCCATTTTATCCTGAAGGAAACTCACCCCGATTATCGAAAACATCAGCCAAATCAACAGAATCATCAGCACTAAATTGAGAATCGCCTTCACAGAATGCAATAAAGCTGAAGCCATTCCACGATATTTCTCATTATAGGAAAAAGCTCTTAAAACCACGATGATTCTCAAAGGTCGAATATAGGTCTGGAGACTGAATAAAGTCTTTAAAATCTCGAGAAAAAATATCACAAGACTGTATAAAAGAATTATCGTATTTAAACGTCCCCAAGGCTTTTTCCAATGCTCAAAGAACCCATGCAAAATGGTCTGTAGAATAAATTCTATGAGGAAAAACCCTAGGATAAGACAGTCAAGCGTAAAAGAGACGATCACCATCGAACTGGCCTTTTTTCCCTTGGAATCATCATATACATAGGTATAAAACACCAATTGAACCATTGATAAAAGGATGAAAATCTGACAGAATAGTTGAAAAGCACTGGTTTTCAACAGTTTATGACAAAAGATTCTGAGTTTATTTGTGGAAGAGAAGAAATAATAAGAAAACTCACAAGGCTCGGTTTCTAGTAATTTCAAAGGATCAGAGCTTGGCAGGTCAGAATTCATTGTAGGAGAAGAAGATTCACCTATTTCCTTGAAGTTTCTTGTGAATTTACGAAGAAAACGTCGGAGATTTTTCTGATGATCTTCTTCTTCTTTTTCAGCTTTATTGCTAGAAACTAGGTTTTCTAACAGCTTTTTCTCACGTTCTTCATCAAGATCTTCACCGATTTCTTGGGAATCTAAAAGGAAATTCAACTCAATTGAAGAATCCTTTGCGAAAACGTCCAGTAAAATCGCCAGAAGCAGGTTCAAAAGCAGGTAATTCCCAATGAAAACTGCTGAACTCAGGTAAATCATAGAGAAAACCTTTGAAATAGGGGTTCGCAAACAACCGTAAAGGATCATGTTCCAATTATTTATGGTAATCAATTGGAAAACTATAATCAAAGCATTGGGAAAAGTCTCGAAATTCTGTCGAATTTCCTCGAATTCGAAGTTTCCCTGATAAATCGCCATGCCCAAAAGCGCGTAAATATACAGGAAAACCAATAGAATCAATGCGATTTTCAAGCAATTTTGTAAGGAATCTCCGATTTTTTCAGCCAGTACATTTGCATATTTAAAGCTTTGTAATAACCTTAAAACTCGCAAAATTCGAATTGTTTTAAAAAAGCCCAAAAGTTGAAAACTGGACTTTTTATCTTGAATAATGATGAATTCCACTAGGGAAATCACCACAATAAAGCAGTCTAATATATTGAATTTATCATTGAAATAGCCTATAATCCCTAATCCAATGAGTTTCAAAAGGACTTCTACTGTGAAAATCATGGTAAAAACGATGTTTAAAGTGATTAATCGTGAGGAATCTGAAGGAGTCAGCTGAATGACCCCGTTTATTGATAGAATTATCGTGTTAAAAAAGACGAAAAACAGCATAATCTTCATGAAATTCTTAGAAAGAACCAAGAATCTCATGCTTTTACGAAGAGAATTCCATTTTCCCATGAGTCCTGACTCCCAAATATCATAGTTTTTCCTTGTGTAATTCAAAGAATTCAGTATTTTTTTCATTCTTTTTAGCAGATGCATTCCTTCTGAAGAATACTGATAAAACCCTTGCGAATAGCCGAAAACCTCTTCCCCAGACCAATAAACCTGTATTTTCTGGTTATTTTTCTTTAGAATCCCTTGATCTTCGCTGAAGAATCTCTTGTGTTTTTCAGCGAAATCGAACTCTTGTTTCACTCGGGCTTTTTTAAAGACACGAATTCTGCGGATTTCGTCGATTTCGCTGAGGTTTTCTCGTTTTGATTGAATAATATGCTCTAATTTGAGATTTAGCATCAAATTATGTGATAAAAAGGGATTTGGCACTTGATTCTGATCAGAAAAAGCTGTTTCTATCGCTTTTTCCACCTCATCCTCATCAGAAGAACTGATGTTTTCTTCCGAAAAGCCCAGTTTCATAAACTCAGACTCCCCGAAATAAATCCTTTTGATTTCCTTTATGTCTTTTTCTTTAAAAGTCTGGTTTATTGTCAAAATAGTCTCTTTTTTCTTCAGGTTTCGGTTCTTTGTGGCTATTTTCGAGGTTTTTAAGGCTTTTTCGCTGCGAATTAACTGCTGGGCTTTGAAGAAATAGCCTTCATTCTGGTTATTTATTGTTAATTCAGGTAAAAATAACTGCTTTTTTAGGAATTCGGTGTCTAATGACAGGAATAACGGTAATTTCAATCGATTTAGCTTTTTTAATGTTTGGCCAGCGAGAAGGAGCCTTGTGAGATTTCTCTCATTATTCGGCATTTTCGAGGGGATTTCAATGTTTTCCTTATAGAATTTCCTGCTGAAATTCAAGGAATATGTGAGGGAAGGGGGGCTTCTTTTGGGGGTTTTGAGGGGATTACAATGACTTTTGAGCTTGGCTTGCGGGAGAATATCAGAAATACTCGTACTTTCGTAAGGTTTTGGGTTATTTGGCTCAAGTTTCAGGTGTTTTGGGTTCAAAGTCTTCAGAATCGGAAGCTCTGGGTCTTCATAATCTAGATCGAAATCGCTGATTTCTGGTATTTCTCCTTCATAAATTTCGTTATTTTTGAGGTTTTTATCAATTTTCTGCAAATTTAGACTGTCTTTTACAAAGGAAAAACCATGAGAAAGTCTTGTGAAAAGCGCGTTGTCAACCATAGGCTCGATCTTTATAAGGGAAGGAACTATTTGGCTTTTCTTTGGAAAAGCCCGTTCGAATTTATCAGGTTTTTCTTCAGATTTTTCGATAAAAGGACTTATCGGGCTTTTTTTCTTTGAAATTTTCTCTTTAAAATCATTTTCCAGGTCTTTTATTGTGATAAAAGCATCAAAAACTGGGATTTTCGTCATTTCGCGATGCTTTTCTAAGGGTTTTTTCAATAAATCAGCGATTTTGCAGTCTAATTCCTGAAAAAGCTCGTTAACATGACGATCAATAAAGAAGTCCTCAGGGTCCATTGTAATTAAAGGCGCTTCAGAGTTCAATGTTAGGGGATTTGAAAGGGGTTTTTTATGGGTTTTTTCAATGTTAATAGGCATAAATTTGAGATTTTTGAGATTAAATTGGGTTTTTTTAGATAAATCAGCTTTTTTAACAGGGTTTTCAATGGGATTTAACAGTTTTTTACTTTGAATTTCTTCATTATTCACATCATTATTCTTATTTTTATTAGTAAATTCTTCTTTTTTAACAGAATTTTCTTCTTTATTTTCAATATTTCTATTGATTAATTCAAGTAATTTCGGTCTATTTCCTTTAAATTTCACTAATCCTTTGATTTTAGAAAGAACCGATTGGCTTTTTCCCATCAAAAGCTTCTTTTTCCCTTGATTCCCTATAAAAATCTTCAATTTCTTGAGTTTTTCAAAGGAATATCTCCTTTTATTGTAATTTTCCTTCATTCCCTTCATGAATTCTTCTTTGTATTCGCTGAATTTCATCTTTAAAACTGCTAAAATCAGGTTTAAAAGTATCAAAGCTCCGAAAATAACCAGAAAAACGAAATATAATGCAGAATACACAGAAAAAGTCTCTTGAACATATATCATTATATCATTCCAACCAGCCAATGTACATGTTTGAAAAACCACAAGAAAAGCCTCAAAAAATGTATCAAAACTCGTCACATCCCAATTAGGATTCTCAATGATCTTCCCACAAATGAAAAACTCTTTCAAAAACCCCTCGAATTCACAAAACGAATCATCTTCACAAAGATGGGTCTCAAAACCTTTCGAAAGTTTCAAAAGGCCTGTTTCCTTTGAAAAACACCGTTTTTTCAAGTAGCCACTAAAGAGATGAAGTCCAGAAATCGTGAAGATTAGAAGGAAAAACATGAGAATCATCAGGGATTCTTTTAATAGTGGGATTGCTGAGGAAATAGCATTGGCAATAAGATGGAAATTCGCAAAGAAAACGATAGTGGTTAAAGGACGGATTATGATCAAAGAAGAGAGGATTTCTTGCTCTTTTTCTTGTTTTTCAATGAAGAAATTCAGGAAAAATGCGAGAAAAACTATGATGAAATCTATGCTGTTGACCCATCCTTTGAAAAAAATAAGCCCTTTAGCAGTGATTTTAATGAGGATTTCAATGAAGAAAATGATAAGGATTATGCGATAAAAGACCGAGTCCATATACTCATTAATCACACGGAGTTTCATCAATGTGAAGATAAAGGTATTAAACCAGATCAAAAACATAGTAAAAGCTTTGAAAAACGAGTTTTCTGTCAATATTTCACATAATTTCGAGGAATTTGCTTTGAAAAGCATGAGTTTTTTTCTCAGTTTAAAACAAGGGAAATTATCAGAAAATTCTCTTGCTTTTTCCAATGAAGAAAATTCGATTACGTCTAAGTAATATGTGGGCTTATATTGAGCTTTTTGCTTATTGTATTGTCTTTCATAATGAAGCTTATAATCTGAAGAGAATTCATCTTCCTTCGTCTTTTGAAAGTAAATATCGTGATTTCCTTTCATTATCTTGGAAATCTCATTGAATTGCTTCTTTTTATCAGATTCATAATCATTTTCCTTTGTTTTCGCCTTGAATTGGAACATTTCCTTCATGCGTAATAACGCAGAAAATGAGGATTTTGGTGGGTTTTCAAAGGATTTTGTCTCTTTTATTGGAGTTTCTTCTATTTTTGATAAAGTTTTTTTCTGAGAACGGGATAAAAAAGGAGATTTGACATGGGTAACTGCAGGGGCTTCGAGGTATTGATGGGGATTGGGAAGAGAATGTTGAAAAGGATCGTTAGTTAGAATGGGAGTCATTGTAGATTGATGGATCTTGCTCCGTGCACGCATTTTACAATTTATTTTTTTGTTTATTTAATAAATAAAAAGAAAAATTTACCATTGAAAAAATTGAATTCTGAAATAAAAATTTCCTTTATAAATACTTTCTTTTTATTTAAAAAAATGATCAAGTTTATTGGCAAAACCGCAGGAAAACTCTACAAAAAAGTGGTAAATCGTGCCAAATCCACAAGTAACCCTATTTTCTCCCTCAAAATCTATGATTTTTTAAAGAATTCTTCTAAAGATCAATGTGATTTCAAGCCCCAAATCATCGATTTCTATTTCGAAAAGCGAAGATTGCCTGAAAACTTCGCAGAAAACCTTTTGAATTTAGAAATCGAGCTGGAACAAGGTAAATACACCATAAAAAACATCAATGATTTATTACAACTTTACTCTGTAATGAGAAAATCCTTTGTATTTCCTTAAATTTCTTTATAAAAAGATCGCAATTGAATATTACGAGTCGATTCTCAGCAATAAACACTACATTTTCCAGAATAAATTAAAGAACTTTATGTCGAATCCTAGTGTAATGGATGCAATAAACGTGGATTTTCAAAGGAAATCACTTCATAAACCAGCGATTGCCCTATCACAGAAACAAAAAGCAGAGAATTTTCATCAGGAATTCATTAAAAATGCTGCAAAAGAAGTGCCTTTTAACAGGATTTTATCATCACATAATGAGAAAATAGCCATTATGGAAGGGTTAATCACTGGACAAATTTCAAATCAACAGAATTTCATACTCAAAAGACTGGAGGAAAGGAAGAATAAGTTTGAAAGACCCAAAAGTGTGCCTCCTTTTACAAGGAAAACTGAAGAAAATGAGACAAATACCCCAGTTTTTTCAAAAAGTTGTATTTTTCTTTGATTTAAATGGAAAAATTGTGTTGTTTTTTAAGGAAAAAAGGAAGAATCACCGAAATTTAAGAAAACTAAAGAAAAAAATGAGATAAATAGCAAGGAAATATATCGGCAAAGCGTAGAAAAAAAGGGATTTGAAGGGGAAAACAAAGAAAAGATCAAAATAAGCCAAGAATTAAAGATAGAGGAAGAGAAAACAAAGAAAATTAGTAAAAAAGACGAAAGTTTATTCAAGATTATGAAGAAAGAATTCGGGAAAATCCCAAATAAAGACAATTTTGAAGAAATACCTTTAAAAAGTCACAAAAATGAGAATTTCGAAAAGAAAAAAAGTCCAGAAAAAAGCGAGATTTCTCAAAAAGAGCCTAATATTGCATTTCGCATCATAAAAAAACATTAAAACTTACAAAAGATTCAGCTTTTGCACTTATTTCTTTAAAATTTATTAAAAAAACAAATAAACATTATCAATTTCAAATCAAAATCCCAAAAAAACCAAGAAAAATCATATGGAGATCATAATCGATGAGTTCTTTTACCCTACCCATCGCAGTTTCCTTTCAAAACTACGTCATTTTCTCAAATATCTCAAGCAAAAATCCTATATTTTTCTGATCTTTCTTCTCTTTTATCTCTTTTTCCGACGTTTTTCCCTTCAAATCCCATTAAATTGGTCAAGAATTATTCTTGGAAAATCTCTTCTTCCGACAAAAACCCCTATAAAATCACAAGAAAACGAGGAACTTTTGCGAAAATTGAAGCTTTTTGACTTAGTTCTCTCGGAAAAAACCGAGAAATTTTCAGAACCCTTCCAACAATATCGACAAGAAATCGAAGGAATGTTCACTTTAGAGCATTTACGAGATAATTTGAGTCAAAGTTCTCATTTAATTGATCAAAGAATCGCGCTTTTTGACTGTTATAAATCTGAACTGCTGACTTTTTCTTGTCTTTGGTTCTTTTCGAAGCATATTCTCGAATTATTACCAAATATCAAAGCAGTTTTACAAATGAAATACCTCGAGAAATTCAAAAGAAAATACCATAATACTATTTCAGAAGTGGATAAAATGACTGATTATATAATAAATGAGTTTTATGACAGTTTATTACACACAGGTTTGAAAAACCTGATTTTCTTTATAAAAAAAGCTTTAAATCCTATTTTATTGCCATATAAATCAGGAATAGAATATGATTTCAATGATATGATCGTGCTTTTGAATGATATCGAGAAGAAAATGTTGATGCTTAACACAAAAGATCTCAATCTTCCTGATGACAATAAGCGTTGGAGCTGCTATTGTTTGACTTCTTTACAGAAAGTCAAACAGAAAACCCCAAAAAAGAAGATAACTTTCACAGATTTTAACGTCGTTTCGACTGAAATGCTTGAAATTGAGGATGAAGACCCTGAGACTCGAGCAATAAAACCCACAAAAAAACCAGCGATTCTTTTCCCGAAAGAACAAGGACTATCAATCCCGAAAAACACCATGGATTTATTAAGTATTTTCATTGGAGATATTTCCAATCATAAATACTTCATTGATCAGGATTATATTGAAAGATATATTATAATGGCTGATAGAGATGCAAGGGCTGAGAGATATCGATCATATTTAGAAGAAATAAGGGAAGAAAATGAGCCTGAAGAAATATCAGAAGGGTACTATTCAGAAGAGCAGAAGGAGAAGGAGGGTTCTGAAGCAAATTCTTGTGAAGAAGACCATGTGAAAGAGAATGAAAGTCAGAATTTCAATGAAGATGAGAAACAGACGATAGAAGAAGCTAGGTATTATTTTGCATTGATTTTAAAGCTGTTTTGTGGAGAAATCATCGATTTTTTGGAGTCGGGCAATCTGAATATTTATATTTTTTATGCGATGAAATATGAGTTTTTTTGTCTGAAGAGCTCTTTGGATGAGGGAAGGAAAGGGGTAAATGGGAAAAAAATGGATTTGGAAGGCTGGATGGATCAAATTTTTAGTGAGGTAATTGGGAATAAAGAAAAAGGTTTTGAAGAATTGAATGATGAATCTGTGAATAAAGAGAAAAAAGAAAAATTTAAGGAGTTATTGAAAGAAACAAGGGATCAGATCTATAAATCTTTGTTTTTGACCACTAATGAATATGAAGAGGTGATCAATGGGGAGAGAAGAAAGGGAGAAAAGAAGGAGAAGATTGGAAAATATAGGAAGATTTTAGATTACTTGATAAATTATGGGATTGGAGATTAAATTAAGCTTTTATTTTGAGAATTTCTTTTATTTTTGTTTTATAAAAATATTTTATAGGAAAAAATTGCAAATGAATTAAAAAAATAAGAATTATTTTACTAA
>JFJP01041700.1_pt1 | contig 10070 bp, 10 predicted proteins | sample 431651 | NCBI WGS metagenome assembly JFJP01 (sample SAMN02602958, study PRJNA72255) | Microbial mat metagenome, whole genome shotgun sequencing project. | biome: fresh water; feature: sink hole; material: water; isolation source: purple microbial (photo- and chemosynthetic) mats found in...
GCATAGTAGACCCGAAAGTACTAAAAAAACAATTCAGAATACTAAAGGACTGTAAATAAAAATCCCGCTAAGGTTTAGCGGGATTTTTTGTACTTGTATTATTTTCTATTAAATATGAGGTCTAAACCTTTGTACTCTTTGAATTTTAGATCGGAACTGATAAGCGGTATTTTTTCGGTAATTGACTGGGCAATAATAATACGATCGACGGGGTCGGAATGATTTTTTACTGTATGTAGTTTTGAAAATGCTGAAATATGTTCGGGCTTTGTATGTAATATTTTTGCTCCAAACTCATCTTCAATTGCATTTACATAGTCATTTACTGTTTTGAATTTACTTTTAAAATCCCTGCTTTGGTATAGGTGAATTGCTTCAAACATACTTAAAGAACTGATATATATCGTATTCTCGTAATTTTGTAGTATTGAAGTTACATCATTATCAATTTTGCTCCTGTCTGTTAATGCAAAAACAAGTATATTAGTATCAATTAGGTATCTCATATTTTATCTCATTACCGCCCTCATATTGATGATTTCTCCACTATTACCGTACTTTTCCATTGCTATGCCAAATTTCGACATTTTGGTTTGTGCATCCGTCTTCTTTTCTGTTTTACTTACTTTTTTGTTTGTTTTTGGTGTTTTCATTTTCATTGTTTTTTCTTTCAGTTTAAATTCCACTGCAAATATACAAATACTTTTTCACGATGCTTACATTTTTTCTTTATCTGCAAGCAATTCTAGCCGCAGCATCCGTTACATTCTTTCCGCTAAGCATTTGTGCCAATTCTGTTATTCGCTCCTCCTTATTCAGTCGTATAATATGGGTCTGTGTCATAGCACCAGTTTCATCTTTATACACTTTGTAATGCTGTGCGCCCTTTGCTGCTATTTGTGGCAAATGAGTAATAGTAATTACCTGCATATCAGCACTCATACCTTGCATAATTTCGCCCATTCTGTGAGCAATTTCACCGGAAACACCCGTATCTATTTCATCGAAAATAATAGTAGGCAAATCTGCTTTATGCGCCACCAATGATTTTATTGATAACATTAAGCGAGAAATTTCACCTCCCGATGCAATTTGAGTAACTGGCTGCATTGCACGATTTTTATTGGCCGAAAAAAGAAATTGCACTTCATCGTTGCCATTTTCGCTATAATCGGTCAATTGCGAAATGGCTACTTCAAACTGAATGTTCAGCATTCCCAACATAGTAAGTTGCTCTATCAAATGGCTTTCAATAGGCAAACAAGCACTTTGTCTAGTCTTAGTTAGCGCTTGTGCTGCGGTTTGTACCTTGGTATATTCACGTTCAATCTTAGTTTTCAATGCCGCCAATTCTTCGTCGAACGAGTCGATACGTTGTAGTTGAGCCCCTAGGTTTTCACGCAATGCAATAAGTTCTGACACTGAACTGACTTTGTATTTTTTCTGCAGAGTAAAAATCTCACTTAATCTATTCTCAACCCATTCCAGTCGTGTTGGATTAAATTCTAGTCGTTCTTCAAAAGCATTCATTTCTGACGAAATATCTTTCAATTCGATGTGGGCAGAATGCAATCTTTCAGACCAGCTATCGCCTTCGGGAATAAAACTTTTCACTTTCGAAAATGCTAAAATGGCTTCTTTGAGCAATGAAAGCGACCTATTTTCTTCAACTAAAAGCTGATTTGCTTTTTGCAGCTCCGATTTTATTTCTTCGGCATGGCTCAATGTTTCTTGTTCTATTTCCAGGTCATCCTGTTCATTTTCAACCAGATTTGCATCTGTAAGTTGTTGAAACTGAAACTGAACATAATCAAGATCAGATGCTTGCTTCTCGGCTGTTTTTTGCAATTGTTTTAGCTCAGCAATTAAGCTTCGCCACTCCAAATAGGCTTCACTATAAGCCTGCAAAACAGTTGAGTTCTGAGCGATTGTATCTACCACTTCCAACTGATACGCATCATTTGACAGCAGCAAATTTTCGTGTTGAGAATGAATGTCCAGCAAGCGGTTACTCAGATCGCGAATAAGGTTTAAGCTTACAGGTGTATCGTTAATAAATGCACGTGATTTTCCTGAGTTAGTCAATTCGCGGCGAATAATACAGAGGGTATGCTCGTTATCCAGTTCATTTTTACTAAAGAAACTATCCAAATGATGGTAGTTGGATATATCAAATGTAGCTTCAATTATACATTTATCGGCATCAATTTTAATGGATTTTGTATCCGCTCTTTGTCCCAAAATAAGCGATAAAGCACCCAAAATAATAGATTTACCAGCACCAGTTTCTCCAGTAATAACAGAGAAGCCAGCTTCAAAATCAATATTTAGTTCCGTAATTAATGCGTAATTGGAAATATATAGCGTTTTTAGCATTTGTTTTTAGTTGATAGTTAATAGTTGACAATTGATAGCAACATTATCCTGAAATATAGAATTAAAAATGGACACTAATAAGTAGTTGATTAAACTAGTGTTATGTTAAGCAATTTGTGACGTATTGATTAATTGTTAAGTTGTTGCTGTACAGAATTTTCATCCCGATAGCCCCCGATAGCTATCGGGGCGGGGGCTATCGCGGGCGGGACTTCAAATTTTCAAATCTTCAAATTAACACAGCAATAATCAATACTTGCATAATTCCCTGCAATTTATCCCGCCCTTCAGCGGGAGTGGTTATCGTTGTTCTCTGTTATTTCAAAATTGCCTCATACCTTGATGTAGCGGTAGGGTTTACGTCAGATAATACTTCTACTGCCTCTGTTTTTTCTTTGGTAGAGCCTTTAGAGAAGATGTTTATCAGTTCATCATTTTTTGCATCTAAAAATGAACTAATTATAATAGCCGAAGGCCTAGCCCTATTGGCCTCACGCAACAATGGTAAACCAGCCGCAATACGTGCCCTGGCATTGGTAGCATTGGTTGTCATTTCGTCCAAGCCCAAGCGATGGTATTCGTAAAAATAGTTTCTATACTTTTTAAATGCCTCATCCAACAGGTTATTAACCAATGCATATCTATTGCGAGTGCTTTCAAAAGCCTTCCAACCAGCCAAATCGGCTCCTTGAGCTGCATTAACAATACTTTCTGCAGCCTGAAAAGCAGATGTTCCACCTAGCCGAGTAAAAGAGTCCATATCATACCCAATAATTATGTAAGCATAATACGAAAGAACAGCCGTAAGATTGGAAGTGATGGTATTTTCGTTCATCTCCAACTGGTCAAACTCTTTGTAATTAAATGAAAAGCTATTGTCCTTAAAATTAAAAAGAGGACTATAATAAGTAGAATTGTAAATGGTTCTACGAGATTGAATTTGTATTTCGGCAGTAAAAGCGTCTACTTCCACTTTTTTTACAATTATACTCATTGTACATTCAATACGTTCGGTATTGGCAAATGTCAATTCGGTCCATTTACGATTGTTCAAAAACTCAGTAATAGATTTTTGTAGGGTATTAAAAACTGATTTATTTGTTCCCTGCACTTGATCAGAATTAATTTGAACGGTACAATTCAACTCTTGCGACTGTACAACGACAGTGCAAAGAAGCAAGCAAATGGACACTAATAATCTAATAATCATAATATTATTTGTTAGTCAATAAAACAAAATGCAAACCATTCAAACCATGCATATCATACATGGCTAATCATATTCAACCACGTTGTGGTTTTTAATATATAAAAAAACTTTCAAACTTTTCAAACCTTCAAACTCTCAAACAAAATAATCTCATCAATAATATCTGCCGCCACCTCTTTTTTGTTTTTTAATTCAAAGCGTTTCTTGGTTCCTGAGCGGTGCAGAATACTAATTTTGTTTGTTTCAAACCCAAAACCGGCCTGCGCATCTTGTAATGAATTAAGAACTATGAAATCGAAATTTTTCCGTTCCATTTTACTCAGTGCATTAGCTTCTTCGTTAGTTGTTTCCAATGCAAAACCCACCAAAAATTGATGGTCCATTTTCATTGCTCCTACTGCTGCTGCAATGTCTTGCGTAGGTTTTAATTCTAAGATCAAGTTATCTTTTTCGCGTTTCAATTTTGATTGCGCTGTTTGTATTGGAGTAAAATCGGCCACTGCAGCACACAATATAGCACCGTCCATTCCATAAAAACGTTGCATTACAGCCTCATACATATCCATGGCCGATGTTACATCTATGCGCTCGACATTTTTATGTGAAGACTTAATTTGCACAGGTCCAGCTATTAAACATACCTCTGCACCCTTACTAGCACAATCCTCCGCCAAAGCAAAACCCATTTTTCCGCTGGAATAGTTACCAACAAAACGTACAGGATCTATCTTTTCGTATGTAGGGCCTGCGGTAATGAGTATTTTTTTTCCTAATAAGGGTTTTTCTGTAAAATAATGAATTAAATACCTTACAATTTCTTCAGGTTCTTCCATTCTTCCTTTTCCTTCCAATCCACTAGCCAACTCCCCACTTGTAGGTTCAATGATTTGATTACCAATAGCTTTCAACGCTTCCATATTACGCTGAGTACTTGGGTGAGCAAACATATCCAAATCCATGGCTGGAGCAATAAATACTGGGCATTTGGCCGATAAGTAGGTGGTAAGAAGCAAATTATCAGCCACACCGGTAGCCATTTTGGCCATTGTATTGGCAGTAGCTGGTGCAATAAGGTAGGCATCAGCCCACAAACCCAAATCTACATGACTATTCCAATTTCCATTAGTAGGATCAAAAAAGTCGATAAGAATAGGATTTTTAGCCAGAGTAGCCAGTGTGAGCGGAGTAATAAACTCTTTGGCAAGGGTAGTCATAATTACCTTCACCTCAGCACCTTGCTTCACCAATAAACGAATCAGTTGGGCCGATTTATATGCAGCAATACTACCTGTAACGCCTAAAATTATTTTCTTTCCTTGTAAAACCATAGTCATTTACTATTTTCAGTTACTATTTACTATTTACCATTGACATCGAAAACCTTTCAAACCATCGAACCTTTCAAACTCTTTGAATTTATTCTGTTCGCAAAAATACAAAAACGAATTGAACTAAGCACAAACAAAAAAAGATAAAAGAATACTGTGCCTTACTAAAGCTCAATATTCTTTTATCTGTATAGGTCAATTGTGAATAAATTTTTTATTTCAATTTATCTTTCATCGGATTACGATAATACACTTTATCTTCCAAAAACTCTTGAGTAGCTACCAAAACTGGCTTTGGTAATTTTTCGTAAAAACGCGAGATTTCTATTTGCTCTCTGTTTTCGAAAACCTCTTCAATATTTTCGTTGAAAGACGCAAATTCCTGTAGCTTTTTATCCAATTCCGCTTTGGTTTCAACACTTATTTGGTTTGCACGTTTACCAATCACCTTAACTGTTTCATACACATTTCCAATATTTTCACTCATCGAGTTCATATCTCTAGAAATCGTGTTTAGCGGTGCATTTACTTTTTTATAATCCATAATATCAAGTAATTAATAATTTTAAAATCGTTGTCCTTATTCTCCAAATTTGTAAAAATAACAAAACCTACAAACCAACTATATCACTGTAAGCTATTCTTTTACTATTTTTTTGGAGTCATTAAAAATTTTATCAGCCTGTTTTTTTGTTTTAGAATCTGGAAATTCATTGATAAAATTATAGTATTCATCAATCGTATTTCTATATCTCTCCATTCTTTTTTCTTCAACACTTTGAACAGCTTGTTGATACTTAGCTTCCAAAATAAGCATCGAAAGTTCTTGTCTGTAAATTGTAGATGGATAATTTTTTAATGCATTTTGAGCCGCAATCACCGATGCCTCATAATTATTTCCCATATAATTGCCAAGATTATAGTATAATTTAGCGTTTAAAAAGGCCTTATAGGCTAATTTGTCAGTCATTTCGTCCAGAAGTTTATTAGCCTGAGGCACTCGCTCACTTTCTGGGAATAATTCAATAAACTCTTGCAAAGCAGCAATAGCGTTAATTGTAGCTGTTTGATCCAATCGGGCATCGGGCGAATCAAGGTAATAACAATACCCAATCATGTACTTTGCTTCTACAACGTATTTGCCTTTGGGATAAGTTTTTACATACGTTTTATAATACTCGCTGGCCGAAAAATAATCTTTTTGACCCATATATGATTTTGCCATATAATTGAGTACTGTTTCGGATCGTTCAGTACCTTTAAAGTAGGAAGCAATGGCATCAAACAGAGTTGAAGCACGCATAAAATCTCCTTTGTCAAAATACTCAACTGCTTTACTATATTTTAGCTCAGCATCATCCGATTTAAGTAATTTTTGATAATCACCACACGAAACAAGCGTTAAAAACAGGACTAAAACAATAAGAGGGAATCTTTTCATATTATAATTTGGAGTGCAAAAGTAATTATTAAATCAGTAATAAAAAAATAACTTGTTTCAATTTAACAAACTTAGAGGTTTAAGCAGTTAATAACTAACAAACAACAATGAAATGACAATGAAATACCAAACCGTTATCTACGGTAAATACTTTTTAAATCCGTCTGTATAAACCACCTGATTCTTTCCATCTTTGTCTGTATAAATCAAGTAACAATCCATGTTTGGAATGCTTTTGCACACTATCAGGCTGCTATCAACACCCAGCACCATAAAAGCGGTAGCATAAGCATCTGCTTGAATACAAGTAGGAGCCACTACAGTAGCGCTCAGCAAGTTATGAACAACTGGGTAACCCGTACGGGGGTCGATAGTATGTGCAAACTTTTTTCCATCTTTGTAGTAAAACTTACGATAATTGCCTGAAGTAGTTAGTGCCACGTCTGAAATGGAAACCACAGTTTGCAATTCGCTGGTTACATTAGTAGAATCGTCAATGGGCTTATCTATTCCAATACGCCATCTTTTGCCTGATGGATTTAACCCCTTGCATACAATTTCCCCTCCAATTTCAATCATATAATTTTCGCAATGATTGTCTTCCAGCAATTTAGCTATGATATCAGTAGAATATCCTTGTGCAATGGCATTAGCATCTACCAATATTCGCGGGTCATCTTTTATTAATTGATGATTTACCAACTTTATTTTTTTAAAACCTACAAGTGGCATAAGTTCATCAAGATTGGGTTTTTTAGTATGATCTGAATTTCCAAACCCAAACCCCCAGGCCTTTACCAATGGGCCCACAGTAATATCAAATGCACCCCATGTATTCTCCGACACTTTTTGAGCCTCATGATACATCGTTTCAAAAAACAAATCGGTACGTACTGTTTTATCATTTCTATTGATTCTCGAAATAATTGAGGTAGAATCGTATGTAGATAAGGACAAATCAAACTCATGCATTTTGGCCTCTATTTTCATCTTCAAATCAATTCCTTCGGGTTGGAAATAGGTTGCCGAATAGAATGTTCCCTGTGTTTTTCCTTGGTTATGAATATATTCTACTTTATTATTTTTCAACAAATAACCAACCCACACTATTGCTCCAAGCATTAGAACAAGGAAAAAAGCAATTATGATTTTTTTCATTTTTCTTATTTCAATATTAATTTTCAAACAATATTCGTTGTCCACGGAGCGTTTCATCAAATTTACCCTCATCATACACTTTATATCCGTTTACCCATGTTTTGGACACAGTGGTGTCGAACGTACTGCCCTCAAAAGGGGACCAACCGCATTTATACAGGATATTCTCCAACGTTACTGTCCAAGGACGAGCTGGGTCAACAAGCGCTAAATCGGCATAATAGCCTGCACGAATGTATCCGCGTTTTTCTATTTTGAAAATATCGGCAGGCGTGTGACACATTTTTTCAACAACTTTTTCGAGCGTAAAATCACCTTGTTTTACCATTTGTAGCATGGCTACTAACGAATGCTGAACCAACGGACCGCCTGATGCAGCCTTTAAACATGAACCTTCTTTTTCCGACCATAAATGTGGTGCATGATCGGTAGCAATTACATCTATTTTATTGGAATTTACAGCGTCAATTAGCGCAAGGCGGTCTGATTCGGCTTTAATCGAAGGATTCCATTTTATGCGATTACCATATTTTGCATAATCGGCATCCGAAAACCACAAATGATGCACACACACTTCGGCAGTGATTCTTTTCTCTTTCGACGGAACAGAAGAATTGAGCAATGACATTTCTTTTGCAGTGGACAAATGATATAAGTGCAGACGCGAATTATACTTTGTGGCCAATTCTACTGCCAAAGCAGAAGATTTGTAACATGCTTCTACGCTCCGTATTAACGGATGGTATGCTATTGGAATATTATCACCCAATATTGATTTATAATATTCAATGTTTTGCTGTACAGTGGTTTCATCCTCGCAGTGAGTGATTATAGGGAGCGAAATTTCAGAGAACACGCGATTCAAAGTAACAGGATTATCTACTAACATATTGCCCGTAGAAGAGCCCATAAACATTTTAAGCCCAGCTACATTTCGCGGATTTACTTTTTTCAGTTCCTCAATATTATCATTGGTAACCCCCAGCATAAAGGAATAATTGGCAAATGATTTTTGTGAAGCAATATTATATTTTTCTTCCAATAGTTCGATAGTAGTAGCTTGCGGATTGGTATTTGGCATCTCAAAATAAGACGTAATTCCACCTGCCACAGCGGCACGACTTTCACTGTATATGTCACCTTTTCGGGTTAAACCTGGCTCACGGAAATGCACTTGGTCGTCAATAACGCCTGGAATAAGCAACAAACCCGTAGCATCAATTTCCGAATAAGGCTCCACAATAGATTGAACTGCTGCTCCTTCGTAAATTGCTTTAATATACTCACCTTCAATTAATACCGAACCAACAAAGGTACGGCCTTCATTTACTATGGTTGCATTTTTTATCAATTGTAAATCTTTCATTTTATTAGAATCGATTTTAATGTTTGTACTAAAATGGTTGTACTTAACTATATGTACTTATTTTTTCTTTTGCGGAAACTTTCGAAAAAAGCTATTCACTTTTAATTGAATAACTCCAAAAAAAGCTTCTCCAAAAATCCCACTGTTCATTTTAGAAGTTCCCAATTCTCTGTTGATAAATATAATTGGCACTTCTTTGACTGTAAACCCACATTCAAAGGCTGTAAATTTCATTTCTACTTGAAATGCATATCCTTTGAAACGAATTTTATCTAACTCTATTGTTTCCAGCACTTCTCTTCTGTAACATTTAAAACCTGCGGTGGTGTCGGCAATTTCTACACCTAAAACAAAACGAACATATTTTGACGCCAAATAAGACATTAAAACCCGTCCCATAGGCCAGTTTACAACGTTTACGCCTGTTACATATCGAGACCCAATGGCTACATCGGCGCCTTTATTGGCACAAGCATCATATAGTTTTGGTAAATCGTTGGGATTGTGCGAAAAATCGGCATCCATCTCAAAAATGTATTCATAATTTTGCTCCAACGCCCATTTAAAACCTGTAATATAAGCTGTACCAAGACCCAACTTTCCCTTCCGTTCAATCAAAAAAAGACTGGTGGGAAATTCTGTTTGCAGCTGTTTTACAATTGCAGCGGTACCATCGGGCGAACCGTCTTCAATAACAAGTACATGAAATTTTATTGACAAACCGAAAACGGCACGAATAATATTTTCAATATTCTCTTTCTCGTTATAAGTTGGTATAATTACTAAATTGGATGACATAAGCGAATTTTGTGTTTCGTGTTTTTTATTTTGCATACCGTAGTCAAAAAAAACACTATAGATACATGTTTTTTTTAGTAGCCCTATTTCAGTTGATTTACAATTCTAATAAAAAGGCGATAGTATCCACCTAATCGTTTAAAATACATACAATTCAGATGGAGTTGACCTCTCTAACACTTTCAGTTGAACATGTGTGCCCACAATTATCTCTATGGATGTAAGATGTTTATGAATTGTATTAAACGCCATTTCGGGTGAATTATTTTCTTTACTTAAATGACAAAGAAAAATATGCTGCAATCTTTTATTATAATTTTCAGCCAAAAACTTTCCTGCTTGGTCATTTCCAAGATGTCCCGTAGGAGCAATAATTCTATTTTTAAGGTGTGC
>JFJP01001292.1_pt1 | contig 10069 bp, 11 predicted proteins | sample 431651 | NCBI WGS metagenome assembly JFJP01 (sample SAMN02602958, study PRJNA72255) | Microbial mat metagenome, whole genome shotgun sequencing project. | biome: fresh water; feature: sink hole; material: water; isolation source: purple microbial (photo- and chemosynthetic) mats found in...
ACAATATAATAGGTAATTCTGTTTAACAATGCTACTTTAGAAGACATCGATTCGTAGAACTTTTTCTCAAAAAGTTCCATTTCTTGCAGAATAGGTTGTTTTATTTGCGAAGTGATGTTCATTGGTTTCAAAGATACAATAATGATTTTTTTGAAAAAAAAGAATTTTGATTAAACCTTTTTAATTTATGATAGTCTTAACATTAAACCAAAAATTAATAAGAATATGAAAAAAAAGATTTTATTTTTAGGATTAGTATTGTCTTTATTTACAATAAGCTGTAATAAAGATAACGAAGAAAGCTCAACTATAACAGCTGATGAAGCTAGTATGAATGCTAAAATTGATATTGCCAATGACGACGTGTCTGATGTTGTTGAAGGAGAATTTGTAGCAACAATGGATAATAATGTTTCTGGAAAATCAACTGAAGTTTCTGCAACCAATTTGCCTCCCTGTGTTTCAGTAATAAGAGTCCCAGCTATTGGAACAGCAATAACACCCGGTACATTGGTAACAAAAACTATAAATTTTGGTACTACAGGTTGCCCAATGCCAAACGGAAATATTTTAAAAGGTCAAATCATTATGAGTTTTACCTTTAGCCCAGGTGCAGCATCACACACTATTAACTATCAATTTTTAAACTTCTACCACAATGCCATCAAATTTGATGGGAACAAATCTTTTACAAGAACGATGAGCGTTGCTACAGCAACTTCGCCAAGTCATCCAATTGTGGTTATGAACATGGATATGGACGTTACCTTTCCTAATGGAGCTGTTTTAGAAAGAGTTGGAACAAGAACAAGAGAAATAATTGCTGGTTTTAATACTCCAAACGTATTTATAGACAATGTTTATCAAATAACTGGAAACTGGACTACCACTTTTCCGAATACGACAGTTCAAACGAGTACCATAACAACACCTTTGAATGTAAAAATGAGTTGCATTAGTGTAAACAAACCTTTATTGGTAAGCGGTGTAATCACTTTTGTAAGAAACAACAATACTGCAACATTGGATTATGGAAATGGCGATTGCGATAATCTTGCCGTATTTACCATCAATGGAAACTCTTATAACATTGTTATTGGAAATTAATTTCTAAACTTATTAATCAAAAAAGCGTCTTAGTTAAGGCGCTTTTTTTATGATTTATTGGCTAATTGACCGCAAGCCGCATCGATATCTTTGCCGCGACTTCTTCTTACTTTGGCTACGATATCATATTTAGAAAGCTCTTTAATGTAAAGATTTATAGCTTCGTCTGATGCTTGTTGGAATTCACCATCATCGATTGGATTATATTCAATAAGATTGACTTTACACGGAACATATTTACAAAATTTTACCAAAGCATCAACTGCTTCTTTGTTGTCGTTTATACCTTTCCAAACCACATATTCGTAGGTAATTTTGCTTTTTGTTTTTCTGTACCAATATTCTAAAGATTCACGTAAGTCAGCTAATGGAAAATTTTTACTAAATGGCATGATTCGAGCGCGAACCTCATCTATTGCTGAATGTAAAGAAACTGCCAATTTGAATTTCACTTCGTCATCAGCCATTTTCTTAATCATTTTAGGAATTCCAGAAGTGGAAACCGTGATTCTTTTTGGTGACATTCCTAAACCTTCATCAGAAGTAATCCTGTCTATGGCTTTAATAACGTTGTTATAATTCATCAAAGGCTCTCCCATTCCCATAAAAACTATATTGGAAAGAGGACGGTTATGATACATTTTACTTTCATTATCAATGGCAAGCACTTGGTCGTAAATTTCGCCTGGTTCTAGATTTCGCATTCTTTTTAGTCGAGCCGTAGCACAAAAATTGCAATCTAAACTACAACCCACTTGTGATGAAACACAAGCTGTAGTTCTCGTATTTGTTGGAATCAAAACCGATTCTACAATTAAACCATCGTGAAGTCGAACGGCATTTTTTATTGTGCCGTCTTCACTGCGCTGCATCGTATCCACTTTGATATGATTGATTACAAAACTGGCTTCCAGCATAGCACGCGTTTCTTTGGATACATTAGTCATATCTTCAAAGGAATGTGCTCCTTTGCTCCAAAGCCATTCATAAACTTGATTGCCTCGAAACGCTTTATCTCCATTGGCAACAAAAAAATCTCGCAGTTGTTCTTTAGTTATCGCTCGAATGTCTTTTTTCTCCATCATGGTGCAAAGGTAGTTATTTTTTGGAAGATGGAAGATGGATGATGGAAGATGGAAGATGGAAGATGTAAAACTTCTCATAAATTTCAAAAATATTCAAGAAAACTAGTTTTAAGATTAGTTTTATTGTTATTTGTTCTTTGTATTTTTGCTCTTTAAATTTATTTTTATGCATTTCCTATCCGAAGAATTAGAAAACTACGTTGAGCAACATTCACAAAACGAACCTGAATTGTTGGTAAAACTCTTTAAAGAAACCCATCAAAAAATAGTACAACCTAGAATGTTGAGTGGCCATTTTCAAGGTAGGGTTTTGAGTATGTTGTCAAAAATTATTAATCCAAAAAACATTCTTGAAATTGGAACGTACACTGGTTATTCCGCCTTGTGTTTAGCTGAAGGAATGCAAAAAGAAGGCACATTAGATACTATTGACATTAAAGAAGAATTGGTTTCAATTCAACAAAAATACTTTGATTTATCGCCATGGAAAGGACAAATCAAAGCACATCTAGGTGATGCTTTAGAAATTATTCCAACTTTGAATAAAAAGTATGATTTGGTTTTTATTGATGCCGATAAAGAAAACTACATCAATTATTTCAACCTAATTGTTCCAATAATGAATAAAGGCGGCATCATTCTATCGGACAATGTGTTGTGGAGTGGTAAAGTTTTGGAAGAACTGAATCCGAAAGATATGAGTACGAAAATACTTTTAGAATACAATAAAATAGTAAATAATGATGCACGAGTTGAAACCGTTTTACTGCCTATACGTGATGGCTTGACGGTTTCGAGAGTGTTTTAATCTTTAAGAATATACTTCTGATATATTTTATAAAAAACAAATCCGAAAGTAGCTCCAAAGGCATATCCTGTTAAAATATCTGTTGGAAAATGTAGTCCGAGATAAATTCTACTGAAAGCAAATAGTAGTGGAAAAAAGAATAATAACAAGGCATACTTGTAATATCTTCTGATTATTAAAAATACGAAAACAGTTGTAGCCATTGAATTGGTTGCATGACCTGAAAAGAAACTATAGGAATCACTTGGTTTAACAATTCTAATGATATTTTTCAAATCTAAGTCATTACAAGGACGCAATCGTTGAAAGTGATTTTTAAAAAAATTGGAGGTTTGATCGCTTACTACAATTAATAATGCAATGAATACCAATGCGATTAGAAAGTTTTTCCAGCCAATTTTCTTTGCCAAAAAATAAAAAACCAGAAGAAAATAAGGCGTCCAATAGACTTGTTTAGTGATTATTAACCAAAATCCATCAAACGCTTCGGAACCTAATCCGTTTAAGAAAACCAATACATCTTTGTCTATCGCAATGATTTTTTCGAGCATTACCTTTGTCTTTTTATTGGTCCTGTTAGACTTTCTAAATCGTCTTTAATTTCATTGATACCCGAAGTAGCATCTGTTAGAGCATTAGACGAAAAGTCTGGTGAAGTAACCGAAACGCTTTCTTTTACTTTATCTACTTCTTCTGTAAAAGAGGAGGTTACTTGCTTAAAAGAGGAATTTACCTCTTCAACGTCGGCACTCTTTTGAATTTCAGTTTTAATTTCATTGGTAGCGTGCTTTAAATTGGCCATAACTTTTCCAAAGGTTCTTGCTGCTTCTGGAATTTTGTCGGTTCCAAAAAGCATCAGCGCTATAAAAATGATAAAAATTAATTCGCCTCCACCTATTCCAAACATATTCTTTTCTTATTATTGATTTGCAAAATTACAAAGTTCTTAGTCAAATTTAGATTTTACTTCAACTTTGGGCCAAGTATTATTTGCTATTTCTACATCAGCAGTTTCAAGTTTTGGATCGAGTACAATTTTAGTAATTGCTTTTTGTGTTGCAAAAGTTCTGCTTACTTCTTTATCATTCATTCTCCATATCTGAGCTGGGAATTTTTGAATTTCGGTGGTACCATCTTCAAAAGTTAATTCAACTATAATTGGCATTACCAATCCGCCAGGTTTATCAAAAGTTACTTGATAGAAATATTTCGGATCTTTTAATTTTGCTTTCTCTTCGGCAGAAAATGTTTTGTTTACATACTCATCAAGCGCTTGAAAATCTTTAATTTGAAAAGGTTTATTCATTTCTGGTTTGTAATCTTCACTTCCATCGGCAACCATATACACCATTGGTCCCGAATTTGAATTTCTACGACGTCTTTTCTTCATGAACTCCTCAACTTCTTTTGTTGGTTCATTACTAACAAAGAATTTTTTTACTTCTTTTATTCCAATGTCATTATTATCGGTTGTATAGAACCATCCTCTCCAAAACCAGTCTAAATCAAATGCCGAAGCATCTTCCATAGTTCTAAAGAAATCCTCTGGTGTTGGATGTTTAAATTTCCATCTGTTTGCGTAGGTTTTAAAAGCATAATCAAATAATTCTCTGCCCATTACTGTTTCACGAAGAATATTCAACCCTGCAGCAGGTTTTCCGTAAGCGTTATTTCCAAATTGACGGATACTTTCAGAATTTGACATAATGGGTTCAAGACCTTTTTGATCGCCACTCATATAAGGAACGATATTTTTTGCCGGACCTCTATCTGCCGGAAAGTTTGGATCCCATTCTATTAAAGCCATATATTCCATAAAAGAATTCAATCCTTCATCCATCCAGGTCCATTGACGCTCATCTGAATTTACAATCATTGGAAAAAAATTATGTCCTACTTCATGCACAATTACACTTATCATTCCGTTTTTTACTCTATCCGAATATTTTCCATCGGCATCGGGTCTTCCCCAGTTCCAACAAATCATTGGGTATTCCATTCCTTGATCTTGTGCATGCACAGAAACTGCTTTTGGATAAGGATAATCAAACGTATGATTAGAATAACTTTTTAAAGTATGCGCCACTGCTTTTGTAGAATATTCACCCCAAAGCGGATTTCCTTCTTTTGGATAAACCGAAACCGCCATCGCTGTTTTAGAATTTAATTGGACAGCCATGGCATCATAAATGAATTTTCTTGATGTAGCAATTCCGAAATCTCGAACGTTTTCTGCTTTAAATTTCCATGTTTTTTTCTTGTCAGAGAAACCTTTTTCTGCTGCAGTAGCTTCTTCTTGAGTAACTACCACAACTGGTTTATCAAAAGTCTTTTCTGCTGTTGCTAATCTGGCAAGTTGGGCAGCTGTAAAAACCTCTTGTCTGTTTAATAACGTTCCTGTTGCTTCCATAATATGATCGGCAGGAACGGTAATATTTACCTCAAAATTTCCAAAAGGAAGTGTAAATTCGCCCGAACCCCAAAACTGCTGATTTTGCCATCCTTCTACATCATTATATACCGCCATTCTTGGATAAAACTGCGCTAAAATATATAAGTTATTTCCGTCTTTATCAAAATGCTCGTATCCAGAACGTCCGCCATCTAATAAATAATTATTGATGTTGTACCACCATTTTATTGAAAAGGTAATTTTTTCTTTGTGTTTTAAAACCTTTGGCAATTCAATACGCATCATCGTTTGATTGATAGTGTATTGCATTGGTTTTCCTGTGGCATCTTTTACAAATTCGATATTGAAACCACCATCAAATTTTTCTTCTAAATATTTTCTTGAAAAACCCTGAACGCCTATTGCTGGATCAGTTTTTTCACCATTTACAAGTGGCGAAAGCGATTTTCTAGATTGCTGATTTTGATCCAACTGCAACCATAAATAATCTAATGATTCTTTGGCGTTATTGGTATAGGTAATGGTTTCTTCGCCATATAATTTGGTATTTTTATCATCCAATTCAACATTGATTTTATAATCGGCTTGTTGCTGATAATATTCCGGACCAGGCGCTCCCGATGCGGTGCGGTACATATTGGGAGTTGCCAATAAATCATACATTTGTTTGAATTTATCAGGATTTCTCTCTGAAGATGGAGTGGCTTTTGGTGCTTCTTGCGCAAAGCTGCCTATTGTGATCAACGTTAAACCAAAGTTTAAAATAGCATAATTAAATCTCATACCTAAAATAATTTAAGGTATAAAAGTAACTTTTTTTGATGTAAGTATAAGGTATTGGAATTATTTTAACATTCCTTTAAAGTTTTCGGAAGTAAGAAGCAAACTTTGTTTTTCTCCGTTGATGTTGGCTTGAATAATATTTTGTTGTTCGTCATTCAATTCCATTAAGGCACTGTTTTCAATCGCAACAGTAGTAATTTTTGGCAAATCTTTTATACTAAAATAGCAAATTACAACATTGCCATCAATGTCTTTGCTTAGATAATTTAAAGTTTTAGAAACTCCATTTACTTTAATTATAAACTTTTCTGCAAAGTATTTTTTTAAGAAAACCTCATCTTCAGGAGTTTCGTTTTCTAAAGCAAAATAGGTTCTTTTTTTAAATTTTTTCTCCATAGCCTCGTTCACATCATCAATAAATAATCTGCTTGTTATTTGAATCATTTTCTTTTTTGGAGCATAATTCACTTGATATATTGATACATAAAATTTATGGATTGTCAGTGAAGACATACCAAACAATAAAACCAAAAATAAAGTAGTTCTAAATGCTTTTATCATAATTCAAAAGTAGTGATTTTATCGTTCTATTTTTCTGAATGTTTCACTTTTTGCAATCATAAAGTCTAATAATGATAATGAATTGCTAATTTCAAAAAGTTGCTTTTCGTTAATTTCCTCTGAAAAACAAAAATCTATAAATAGTTGCTTATCTGTTTTAGCAATTTTTAAAGTTTTTTCAAAAAAATCATCCGAAAATCGTTTCATGATTTCTGTCTGAAATTCCTCCTTGTCAACTTTGTGAACTACATATTTCTTTTTAGAACTTCCTCCAAATAAATCAGCAATAGCTTTACCAACCCTAATCAAATCTATGGATGCTGCTTTATTTGACGTTGGCATAAACATATTGTCAACTCTAGGTTTTACTCCAGTAATTTCAACATTTGCCCAATCAATGGGCGGCAACTCTACTTTAAAAGCAGGTTTAACCTTAATTCTTTTGGCATCATAAACCAAATCACCTGAAAGTTTGTATGGACCAATTTTTACTTCATCTAATTGATTTACTTTTTCTGTAATATGAATTTTCAATATCATTTCTTCAAAATCGGAAGATTTCAGAACAATTTGTTTGGTTTCAAAAGCTACACCAGTAATCATAATTACATCGTCTTCTTTTGCAAAAATGGTAAACTGTCCTAAATCGTTTGTAATAACAACTGTCTCAGCAGTAATATTGGTAACAGTTACTCTTTCTACTGGAATTGAATCAGAAACGACTAAAGCTCTCAATATTTTAACTCTTTCATTTTGCTAAAATGAAATTAAAGAAAATAAAAAAAACACAATGAGTAATTTATTTTTCATATGTAAATATTATTTGTTTTTTTGGTGCATATGTATCGCTATTTTCATAGGTGTTTGCTTGCGCAAACTCGTGTTTATGGCGATTTCATAAGCTAAAAAATTATGGTTTTGTAGCAATTAAATCTTTATAGGTTACTGCTAATTCATTCATAATAAAAGTAGCCATTGTTTTATTTTTGGCTTTTATTGCTGCTACAAATTTAGCATCTTCAACTAAATAATATTCAAACCCTTTAACGAAATCTTTGGGTATTTGGAGTGTTTCTATAAAATATTTTTCATCATACATATAGTCGATTTTTGATAACATTGTTTCTTTTTTCTCCACTTCAACTTCCTTTTTAAGTTGTTTGGTTCTTCCTGTTATCGCATTCAATATTGGATTCAGCGGAACTAACCCTGAACCTGTTGTGGCTTCATGCAATTTTCTTTCTGCTGGTGTATAATGCTTTGTTTTTGGCGAAATTATTCCAAGTGCAACAGCATTAATATCTTTATATTCATTGATTTTAACTTCATCTAAAATCAATATAAGAGTTTCCATTTTAACAAATAGCAAATCATTATAAAAATCTTCTTTCTTTAATGCTATTTTCACACTCTTAAACTGTACCGCAGCAAACAGTAAAGTATCGCCAACGCTAGCATTAATAGAAAAATAGCCGCCACGTTCTGTTAAGGTAGATTTTTTTGTCTTTAAGTTCTCAATGTAAATGCTATCCAAATCATTATAATCTGCCGTTACTTTTCCGTTTATTTTTTTAGACGCAGCAGTAACTTGCCCATTAGACAATTGCATCATTAACAAAAAGAGAGACAGTATTTTTATTTTTTGCAAAACTATTATGTAACGTTAAATTGATGGGTAAAAGTATTTTAAAGTCGTCTAAAAAATTAGCCAACACAATTGTAAATTTATGTTAATTTTAGCAATTTTAGCTACTTTACGATTTTCATAACTTCTTGAACATCTATACCTAAATAATTGGATAATTCAAAAACAGACACAGGCTGGTGTTTTTCTTTGTTATTTATCTTTCTAATGTTTTTCATTATGGTTCTGCAATATCTATAGCTCTTTCCAGTGATTATTGGTATGTCTTTAGTATAAATACATATTCTTTGCATGGCTTGAATATTAAAAATTTGAAACTACTATATAATGCGAATGATGTGATGGTAAAGTTATAGTCGGCTTTAAGTAAACTTTAATTCGGCTTAGTAGTTTTTAAATGTTCGTTTACTATTTCTAATAAACAAATAGTTCAATTGAAAAAATAATTATTAAAATGAATTTAGATTAAAATATTTTTATTTAAGTTTGTTAACATAATTTTATGACGTTCTTTCTTTACTAAAAAATATAAAGCATTGCTTTATTCTTGTCAATTGAAAACTGGTAATTTTCACAAATTTGAGTACAGGAATAAACTTTGCCCATGCACTGCGTGGGCTTTGTTTATTTGTACTCAAGGTTCTACCAGTACCTCAATGACATTAAGCGAAGTTTCACGCTTTATTTTTTAATTATACCAACACAATTAAAAACCTTTTCCAATGAAAAAAAGCCAATTAAAAATACTACTGCTTTTTGTCTTTAGTATGCTCAGTACCTTCTCCTATTCCCAAAAAATTCTCTGGGAAAAAAGTTATGGTGGCAAACATGCCGATTATTTAATGGATGCAAAACCAACTCCTGACTATGGATTTATCCTAGCAGGAAGTTCACTCTCTAAAAAATCAGGAAACAAAACCGAAGATAATAATGGCGACCTGGATTATTGGATTTGGAAAATGAATGAAGAAGGTGAATTAGATTGGCAAAAGAATTTTGGTGGAACAGGAAGTGATTTTCTACAAAGCATTGCACTTACAAATGATGCTGGTTACATCCTTGCAGGAATCTCAAATTCTAACAAAGGATTTAACAAAGAAGCCGATTCTAAAGGTCAAGACGACTTTTGGATTATCAAACTTACAGCAACTGGTAGCGTAGAGTGGCAAAAAACAATTAGATGAAGATGCACAAACCCTAGAAATAGATAATTTAGATTATCATTACGAGGTAAATTCAAACAGATTAAATATTGTGCATGATAATTCATTGGATCCAAATGGTTTTAAAGACGATAGATGATAATTCATTGGATCCAAATGGTTTTAAAGACGATAGTGATACCGACCCATTTGATCAAAATACAGACTATCGCTATGATGCTAATGGCAATATGGTTTCCGATACTAACAAAAACATTAAATATATACTATATAATCATCTAAATTTACCAACGCAAATAAATTTTGGAGGTTTAGGCAACATTTATTACCTTTACGATGCAACTGGTAAAAAACTAAGAAAAATAGTGAACAATAACACTGCCAATGTAGAAACTACCTACCTAGACGGATTCCAATACAAAAACGGAATCATACAGTTTTTTCCAACAGCAGAAGGTTATGCCAACAGATTAAATAACAAATACGAAAACGAAGGCTACACCC
>JFJP01006118.1_pt1 | contig 10069 bp, 6 predicted proteins | sample 431651 | NCBI WGS metagenome assembly JFJP01 (sample SAMN02602958, study PRJNA72255) | Microbial mat metagenome, whole genome shotgun sequencing project. | biome: fresh water; feature: sink hole; material: water; isolation source: purple microbial (photo- and chemosynthetic) mats found in...
ATCACGTTGCCGTACACGCCGCAGGTGAGCAGCAGCAAGCCGCGCTGGAGCGCAGCCGCCTGCACCCGCTTGGTGGTGTCGGCATCGGGCGCGCCGGTGGCGGGGTCGACAAACTCGCAGGCCACCATGGCGCCCAGGCCACGCACGTCCCCAATGCGGCTGGACCTGGCCTGCACGGCTTTCAGCCGGGCCACCAGCGTGTCGCCCAACTTTTGCGCACGCGCGGGCAGCTGCTCTTCGGCCATCACGTCGAGCACCGCGTGGGCCGCGGCGATGGCCAGCGGGTTGCCGGCGTAGGTGCCACCCAGACCGCCGGGCGCGGGCGCGTCCATCACCGCCGCCTTGCCGCACACCGCCGAGAGCGTGGTGCCACCGGCCAGGCTCTTGGCCAGCGTCATGAGGTCGGGGCTCACGCCGTAGTGCTCCATGGCAAACATCTTGCCGGTGCGCGCGAAGCCGGTTTGCACCTCGTCGGCGATCAGCATGATGCCGTGCTGATCACACAGCTCGCGCAGCCACTTCACCGCGGCGGGCTGAATGGGGTTGAAACCGCCCTCGCCCTGCACCGGCTCAAACACGATGGCGGCCACGCGCGAGGGCTCGATGTCGCACTTGAAGAGCTGCTCCATCGCGCGCTTGGTGTCGTCCAGCGAGCTGCAGTGGCACGGGAACGGCACGTGGTAAATCTCGGGCGGGAACGGTCCGAATCCGGCCTTGTAGGGCTGCACCTTGCCGGTCATGGCCACCGCGAACATGCTGCGGCCGTGGAAGGCGCCACCAAACGCGATCACGCCGCTGCGCCCGGTGGCCGAGCGCGCGATCTTCATCGCGTTCTCGATCGCTTCGGCGCCGGTGGAGAAAAACGCGGTTTTCACCGGCCCCTCGATCGGCACGATGGCGTTGATCCGCTCAGCCAGCGCCACGTACTCGGTGTAGGGCACCACCTGGTAGCAGCTGTGGGTGAAGCGCTGCAACTGCGCCGCAATGGCGGCCTGAATCTTGGGGTGCACATGGCCGGTGTTGAGCACCGCAATGCCGCCGGCGAAGTCGATGTAGCGCCGGCCCTCGATGTCCCAGAACTCGGCGTTCTTCGCACGGTCGACAAAAAAGTTGCCCATCACACCCACCCCGCGTGGGGTGGCATCCAGCCGGCGCTGGTGCCAGGCGGCGTTGGTGTGGGGCGCGTTCAGGTGTTCTGGTTTTTGCGGTGCGTTCATTTAAGTCTCCGAAAAGGGCCACAAGCCGTGGCGTGAGGTGTCTTGCTCCAAGGGCACCGCGGAACGGGCTTTGCACAGGAGCCTGCCCGGCAGAAGAATCGTTGGCTGCAAACCGCCCGCAGCGGTCCACTTTTTACCGTCTTTTTGCCCCATAGCCACGCTATGGGGCTGCAAATTCGGCAAAAACTGGCCTCGCTGGGGGCAGTTTTCGCTTTCAACGCCTGCTGCCGCGCAGGCTCCTAGCCGCCAGTGCCGCCCCCTTGGGGGGTGACGCGAAGCGGCGCGGGGGGAGCCCGGTCACACCGGGCTGTCTATCCGAATCCAGGTGGTCTTCATCTCGGTGTATTTGTCGAAGGCGTGCATCGACTTGTCGCGCCCCACGCCGCTTTGCTTGAAGCCGCCAAACGGCACGGTGATGTCGTCTTCGTCGTACTGGTTCACATGCACCGTGCCAGCCCGCAGGGCGCGGGCCACGCCGTGGGCCTTGTTGATATCGCTGGTCCAGACCGCGGCCTGCAAGCCGTAGACGCTGTTGTTGGCTTCGCGCACCACGCTGGCCGCGTCGGTGAAGCTCAGCACACTCAGCACGGGGCCGAAGATTTCCTCGCGCGCAATCGTCATCTCGGGCGTGACGCCGTCAAAGATGGTGGGCTGCACATAGCAGCCACCCGCCACCGGCGAAGCCAGCGCGCCGCCCGCAATCAGCTGCGCGCCCTCGCTGGTGCCCAGGCCGATGTAACGCATCACGCTCTCCAGCTGCACCTGGTCGACGATGGCACCCATCACCGTGCCCTTGTCCAGCGGGTTGCCCGGCTGGTAGCTGGGTACCAGCTTGAGCGCCTTTTCCAGAAACGCGTCCTTGATCGAAGCCTCGACGAACAGGCGCGAAGGCGCGTTGCAGCTCTCACCCTGATTAAAGAAGATGCTGCCCACCGCGGCTTCCACCGCGCGGTCGAGGTTCGGGCAATCGGCAAACACGATGTTGGGCGACTTGCCACCCAGCTCGGTCCAGGCGCGCTTGAGGTTGCTCTGGCCGGCCATCACATGGATCTGCTTGCCCACGCGGGTGGAGCCGGTGAAGGCGATGCAGTCCACATCCATGTGCAGCGCCAGCGGGCTGCCGGCCTCGGGGCCGTAGCCGGGCACCACGTTGAACACGCCGGGCGGGATGCCGGCGGCCAGCGCCAGATCGGCCAGCCGCAGGGCGGTCAGCGGGCTCTTTTCGCTGGGCTTGAGTACCACCGAGTTACCGGCCGCCAGGGCCGGCGCGATCTTCCAGGCCGCCATGATCATCGGGTAGTTCCACGGCACGATCACGCCCACCACGCCCACCGCCTCGCGGGTGATCAGGGCCAGCGCATTGGAGCCGGTGGGGGCGATCTCGTCGTACACCTTGTCCACCGCCTCGCCGTACCAGCGGATGCAATTGGCCGCGCTGTTCACGTCCACGCCCTTGGCATACTTCACCGGCTTGCCCATGTCCAGCGTTTCCATCAGCGCCAGTTCGTCGCCATGGGCCAGCACGGCATCGGCAAACTTGATCAGGATGCGCTTGCGGTGGGCTGGCGCCATGCCGCTCCAGCGGCGGCTCTCGAAGGCGGCGCGTGCCGCGCGCACCGCAGCGTCCACATCGGCTTGGCCGCAGCGGGCCACGGCGGTCAGCAAACGGCCATCGACCGGCGACACGCAGTCAAAGGTCTGGCCGTCGAGCGCGGCGATGCGCTCGCCGTTGATCACGGCGCGGCCGTCGTAGGTCGGGGTGGAGATGGGTGCGGTCATGTACGGAATGTCTCTGGATATGAAATTGGACCCATGCTACGCCGGAAATCATGCCGCTGACCCATCCACTTTGGCGGCCCGCCAGCCGTCCAGTGGCCGGCGGTGAACGCCAATTTCGGGGTCAGGAGGCGGTCAGCCCCGCGGTCTCGGCGCGGGTGGCGGCCTGAATCTCGCGCTCGCGCCGGCGTGTCTGGCGCGCCACCCAGATGGCGTAGCCAACGACAACGATGGTCACGGTCACGATCAGCAGCGTGGCCGCAGCATAGATGGTCGGGTTGATACCGCGGCGCGCATAACCAAAGATCACCTGCGGCAGCGTGCTCACGCCCGGGCCAGACAGGAATTCAGAGATCACCACGTCGTCGAACGACAGGGTGAACGACAGCAGGAATGCCGCCAGAATGGCCTGGAAAATGTTGGGCAGGGTGATCAGAAAAAACACCTGGTGTGGCCGCGCACCCAGGTCCATGGCAGCCTCTTCGATGGAGCGGTCCATTTCCATCAAGCGGCTCTGGATCACCACCAGGCCATAGGCCATGCCCAGCAGGGTATGGCCCAGGATGATGGTCAGCAGGCCGCGCTCGGGCCAGCCAAACGCGTTCTGCGCGCCCACCGCCAGCAGCAGCAGCGACAGGCCGATGACCACCTCGGGCATGACCAGCGGCGCATTGACCATGCCCGAAAAAATGGTGCGGCCCAGGAAGCGGCGGTAACGCACCAGCACAAACGCGGCAAATGTGGCCAGTACGGCCGAGAGCACGCCGGTGATGGCTGCCACCTTGAGCGAGGTGAAAAAGCCCTCGACGATGCGGGTGTCGTTCGCCAGCGCCTCGTACCAGCGCAGCGAGAACCCGGTGAAGCGTGCGTCTTGCCGGGTGCTGTTGAAGCTGAACACGATCATGAACAGCAGCGGCAGGTAGAGGAACGCGAACACGACCACCAGCCAGGCCTTGCCAAAGTGTTTTTCGAGCAGCTGTTTCATCGAAGATCCTTCAACCGAGATGGTTCAAACAAGCGCAACGCAACCGCAGGGGAGTTCAGCGCAGGACGCCGCGGGACTGGCTCTGCCAGACCGCCAGCGTGGCCCCTGGGGGGTGACGACGCAACGCGTCGGCGCGGGGGGGGGTCACTTCCTCTCCGCCGGATCGCCGGTGTAGTGGTAGTAAATGGCCAGCGGCACGATGATGAGCGCGATCATCACCACCGCCAGCGCGGTGGCCTTGGGCCAGTCGTTGGCGGTGAACATTTCGTCCCACACCACGCGCCCGATCATCAGGTTGTCCGGGCCACCCAGCAGCGAAGGAATCACGAACTCGCCCACGCAGGGAATGAACACCAGCATGAAGCCCGCCACGATCCCGGCCTTGGACAGCGGCACGGTCACCAGCCAGAAGGCCTTGAACGGTGTGGTGCCCAAGTCGTAGGCGGCTTCGAGCAGGCGGAAATCCATCTTCACCAGGGTGGCATAGAGCGGCAGCACCATGAACGGCAGGTACACATAGGTCATGCCCACCAGCATGGAGATGTTGGTGTAGAGCATCTGCACCGGCTCGCTGGTGATGCCCACGGTCATCATGAAGCGGTTGATCACGCCCTGATCGGCCAGCAAACCCTTCCAGGCATAGACGCGCAGCAGGAACGAGGTCCAGAACGGCAGCATCACCATCAGCAGCAGGGCCGGGCGCACGCTGGCCGGCGCGCGGGCGATGAAGTAGGCAAAGGGGTAGCCGATCAGCAGGCAGATGATGGCGGTGAGCAGTGCGTACCAGACGGAGCGCACATACGCCTCCACATACAGCGTCTTGAACAGCGGCGCACCCTCCTCAACCCGAAAGATCGACAGGTAGTTCTCGTACCGCAGCGACAGCACGCCGGTTTCCGGATCCCAGATCGGCTTGAACGGGCTGATGTCGCCGCCCATGTCCACAAAGCTGATGTAGAGCAGGATCAGGAACGGCAGCAGAAAGAACAGGATCAGCCAGACATAGGGCACGCCGATCACGAAGCGCTTGCCGGGCATGGGGAGCGATGAAGTGGCCATCAAGAACCTCCAGAAACTACAAACCTAGGAGCGCCAGGCATTCAAACCCAGAACGCCGCGGAACCGCCCTTCGACAAGCTCAGGACGGGCCGCCAGCGTGGACCTCTCCGGGGGGTGGGGACGCGAAGCGGCGCGGGGGAGACCGACCCGTGTCAGTCCCTCAATACAACAGCGGCCTTGTCGTCCCACCAGAAGTAGACGTCGTCTTCCCAGGTGATGTCCGACAGGTCCTGGCGCGTGGTGTTGGCCTCGGTCACCCGCACCTTGCTGCCGTCGCTGGCCTTCAGGATGTAGTTGGTGTACGAGCCCAGGTAGCCGATTTCCTTGACCTTGCCCTGGAACAGGTTGAAGACCGCGTGTTCGGGCCGGGTCTTGCTGATCTCGATCTTCTCGGGCCGCACGGCGATGGACACCGGCATGTTCAGCGTGCCGCTCACGCCGTGGCCCACGTGCACCTCGCCGATGGCGGTGGTGGCGGCGCAGCGGTCGGGCTCGTCCACCGTGAGCTTGCCGGCGAACAGGTTCACGTTGCCAATGAAATCGGCCACGAACTTGTTGCGCGGATGTTCGTAAATTTCCTCGGGCGTGCCCACCTGCAGCACCCGGCCCTTGCTCATGATGGCGATGCGGCTGGCCATGGTCATGGCCTCTTCTTGGTCGTGCGTCACCATCACCACCGTCACGCCCACCTGCTCGATGATGTTGACCAGTTCGAACTGGGTCTGTTCACGCAGTTTCTTGTCCAACGCACCCAGCGGCTCGTCGAGCAGCAGCAGCTTGGGCTTCTTGGCCAGGCTGCGCGCCAGGGCCACACGCTGCTGCTGGCCACCCGAAAGCTGGTGCGGCTTGCGCTTGGCGTAGGGCATGAGCTGAACCAGGGCCAGCATCTCGTCGGTGCGCTGCTGCACCTCGGCCTTGGGCAGGCCTTCGCGCTTGAGGCCAAAGGCCACGTTTTCCCAGATATTCAGATGGGGAAACAGCGCATAAGACTGGAACATCATGTTGACCGGCCGGTCGTACGGCGCCATGCCCGCCACGTCCTGCCCGCCCAGCAGGATGCGACCCGAGGTGGGCTTCTCGAACCCAGCCAGCATGCGCAGCAGGGTCGACTTGCCGCACCCCGAACTGCCCAGCAGCGCAAAGATCTCGCCCTTGCCGATGGAGAGAGACACCTCGTCCACCGCCACCGCCTCGTCAAACCGCTTGACCAGTTTTTCGGTCACCAGGTAGCCCGTCGTTTCCGTCATGTTCGATTCCCGCTGTTCTGCGTCTCAACAAAAAGGCTGTTCAACCCAGGCGGGAAGAACAGCCCTGATTGGCCACCGCGCAAGCGCTGTCGCCCTGGTTTATTTACCGCGCTTGAAGGCGTTGTAGGTTTCGTTGAGCGTGCTGGCGATCTCGTTGGAGAAGCCGCCGGTGGGAATCAGGCGCGCTGTGTCCTCGGGGCTGAGGAAGATGGTGGTGTTGCCCTTGACCTCGTCCTTGATGTCGGGCAGCGCGGCCTTGTTGCCGGTGGGGTAGTTCATTTCGTTGGCCATCAGCGCGCCGTTGGCACCGCGCAGGTAGAAGTCCATGAAGGCGTGGGCGTTGTTGACGCGCTGGGCATCCTTGGGGATGGCCATGGTGTCAATGAAAACCAGACCACCGCCTGTGGGCAGCAACGGCACGATTTCGTCTTTGCCACCCATTTCCTTCACCCGGTCGGCCGCGATGTTGATGTCACCCGACCAGCCCACGAAGGCGCAGGCCTTGCCGCTGGCAATGTCGTCGATCATGGTGCTGGAGAACAGGCGCACGTCTTTGCGCACCTTGGCGAGCATCTCGCCGGCCAGCTTGAAATCGGCCGGGTCTTCGCTGTACGCCGGCTTGCCCACGTAATGCAGCGCCACCGGCAGGATTTCGCTCGGCGAATCGAGGTAGGCGATGCCGCACGAACGCAGCTTGCTGGAGTACTTGGGGTCAAACACCAGGTCCCAGGCGTTCTCGGGCATGGGCATGCCAGCCAGCGCTTTTTCCACCTTCTGGCGGTTGATGCCGACGGTGGTGAAGCCCCAGGCCCACGGCACCAGGTGTTTGTTCTCCGGGTCCACGCCGGCGATCTTCGCCATGAACTCGGGGTCGAGGTTGGCGTAGTTGGGGATCTTGCTCTTGTCGATCGGCTGGTAGAGGCCGCCATCGATCTGCTTCTTGGCAAAGCCGGCGGTGGGGATCACGATGTCATAGCCCGAATTGCCGGCCACCAGCTTGGCGTGCAGCGCCTCGTTGTTTTCGAAGGTGTTGTAGTTCACCTTGATGCCGAACTCCTGCTCGAAGGCGGCGATCATGCCCTCGGGGATGTAGTCGGGCCAGTTGTAGATGTTGAGCACCTTTTCGTCATCGAGCACCGGGCCGGCGGGCTTGGCCGGCTCAGCGGCCGGTGCCGCTGCCACCGGCGCTGCCACCGGCGCCGGCTCTTCCTTTTTGCCGCAGGCAGCGAGCAATGCCGCCGCGATCGCCAGGGCCAGAATTTGTTTTTTCATGATGAGAAAGTCTCCAACAAAAAAAGGGGAAAACCCAAACTTGCACAAAAATGGGGACACGGGTCCCGACACACGGGCAGCAAGCAATTTGCAGACCAGCGCCACCGCTGACCGTGACACAAAAAAGACTTTATCAAAGAAATGGCCTCCGGCCGCACGGAAAGGCTCAGGCCAGCTGGCCCTGGGCACGAAGATCGGCCAGCGTGGCATCCAGGCAGGTGTGGATCAGCCCCATCAGCTCGTCGATCTGCTCGCGCGTGGTCACCAATGGCGGCGAAATGATCATGCGGTCGCCCACGGCGCGCATGATCAGCCCGTTGTTGAAGCAATGGGCGCGGCAGATCATGCCCACACCCAGATGGGCGTCGAATGGGGCCTGCGTTGCCTTGTGTTTAACCAGCGTGAGGCCGCCAACAAAACCGCAGGTCTCGGCCAGCCCCACCAGCGGGTGCGCATTCAGCTCCTCGAACCGCTCGGCCAGGTACGGGCCAGTGTCGTTTTTCACCCGCTCCACCAGGCCTTCGCGTTCCATCAGCTCAATGTTGGCCAGCGCCACGGCGCAGGCCACCGGATGGCCACTGTAGGTGTAGCCGTGGTTGAACTCGCCGCCCTGGTCGATCAGCACCTTTGCCACGCGGTCGCCCACCATCACGCCGCCCAGCGGGATGTAGCCGCTGGTCACGCCCTTGGCAAAGGTGACCAGATCGGGCCGGTAGCCAAACTTCTCGTAGGCAAACCAGTGGCCCAGCCGGCCAAAGGCGCAGATCACCTCGTCGGAGATCAGCAAAATGCCGTACTTGTCCACGATGCGCTGGATTTCCGGCCAGTAGGTCTCGGGCGGAATGATCACGCCGCCCGCGCCCTGCACCGGCTCGGCAATGAAGGCGGCCACCTTGTCGGGGCCGATGGCCAGAATCTTCTCTTCCAGCCAGCGCGCCGCGCGCACGCCGAAATCGGCCCGGCTCTCGCCCGCCCGGGCGTTCTCGGTGAAGTACGGCTGGCCTATGTGGGTGATGTTGGGAATCGGCAGGTCGCCCTGCGCATGCATGCCGCTCATGCCGCCCAGCGAGGCGCCGGCCATGGTGGAGCCGTGGTACGCGTTTTCGCGGCTGATGATGACCTTGCGCTCGGGCTGGCCCAGCAGGTCCCAGTAACGGCGAACCATGCGCACGTTGGTGTCGTTGCTCTCCGAGCCGCTGCTGGAATAGAAAACATGCTGGAAGCTGCGCCCGCCCACGCTGGGGGCCAGCGACGACAGCTTGGCCGCCAGCCGCACCGCGGGCACGTTGGTGGTCTGGAAAAAGCTGTTGTAGAAGGGCAGCGTCATCATCTGCTGGTAAGCCGCGTCAGCCAGTTCCTTGCGACCATAACCGGCGTTGACGCACCACAGGCCGCTCATCGCGTCGAGCATGCGCTTGCCCTCGGAATCCCAGATGTAGATGTTGTCGGCCTTCACGATCACCCGCGAACCCCGGGTGGCCAGGTCACCGTGGTCGGTGAACGGGTGGATGAAGTGCGCGCTGTCCAGCGCCTGCACCGCAGCCGTGTCGTGCTGCTGATCGCGTTTGACCAGCGCGGGTGGAGCGATAAGGGTGGATGTGTTCATACGGGTCTCACTTTCTGGCGGTGCATTCAACAAAAACGCCGCGGAACCGGCTTTGCCGGGCCGCCAGCGTTGCCCCCTTGAGGGGGTGACGCACCGCAGGTGCGGCGCGGGGGTGAGTCATCGACTGCGGCGCGGGGGGGTCAAACGTGAAGCAACAGGTGCTCGCGCTCCCAGGGCGAAATCACCTTCATGAACTCATCAAACTCCAGCTCCTTGATCTCGGTGTAGATGGTGATGAATTCCTTGCCCAGGATGTCGTGCAAGTCGGTTTCCTTGCGCAGCCAGTCAAGCGCTTCACCCAGGCTGCGCGGCAGCGCGTAGGGCGCCAGGTAGGCGTCGCCCTTCATCTCGGGTTTGGGCTTGATCTTGTTTTTCATGCCCAGGTAGCCGCAGGCCAGCGTCATGGCCATGGCGATGTAGGGATTGGCATCGGCGCCAATCACCCGGTTTTCCACCCGACGCGCGGCCGGGCTGGAGATCGGCGAGCGGATGCCCACGGTGCGGTTGTCGTGGCCCCACTCGATGTTGATCGGCGCGGCGGTGTTGCGCGAGAGCCGGCGGTAGCTGTTCACATACGGCGCCACCAGCACCATGGCCGCGGGGATGTAGCGCTGCAGGCCGCCGATGTAGTGGTGAAAGGCGTCGGTTGCGCTGCCGTCTTCGGCGCTGAAAATGTTCTTGCCCGTCTCTTTGCTCACGATGCTCTGATGGATGTGCATCGCGCTGCCCGGCTCGCCGGCGATCGGCTTGGCCATGAAAGTGGCATACATGTCGTGCCGCATCGCGGCCTCGCGCACGGTGCGCTTGAAGAAGAAGACCTCGTCGGCCAGACCCAGCGGGTGGGCATGGAAGAAGTTGATCTCCATCTGGCCCGCACCCACTTCGTGAATCAGCGTGTCCACGTTCA
>JFJP01006119.1_pt1 | contig 10069 bp, 12 predicted proteins | sample 431651 | NCBI WGS metagenome assembly JFJP01 (sample SAMN02602958, study PRJNA72255) | Microbial mat metagenome, whole genome shotgun sequencing project. | biome: fresh water; feature: sink hole; material: water; isolation source: purple microbial (photo- and chemosynthetic) mats found in...
TTTGCATCGCGACAAATAACTGGGCTTGTTGTTCTTGATCCAATCCGGCTTGGGCGACGAGGCTGCGATAAATTGCCACATGTCCCACATCGACATGGAACTCTTGAATGCCGGTGAGGCGCAAGGTTTCGAGCATCAAACTCAGAATCTCTACGTCACCAGCGATCCCCGCATAGCCGTAGAGTTCAGCGCCAATTTGCAGGGGTGCCCGCGAACCTGAAAAACCGCCGGGTCTGGCATGTAACACGGTGCCCAAATAACAGAGGCGGGTGGGCACTTCGCGTTTGAGCTGATGCGCATCAATGCGCGCCACTTGTGGGGTAATGTCGGCACGCACTCCCATCAAACGCCCGGTCAATTGGTCGGTCAGCTTGAAGGTTTGCAGGTCTAGATCAGCACCGGTGCCGCTCAGTAAGGAGTCCAGGTATTCGATGAAAGGCGGAATAACCAGTTCATAACCCCAGCTACGGTAGGTGTCAAACAGGCAGCGCCGGGTTTGTTCGAGAATGGCGGCTTGTTCTGGCAGGATTTCATGCACGCCTTCAGGCAGCAACCAGCGATTTGCATAGCGCATGACTCAATGTACCAAGTAGAGTAGCAAGGTGCCGCTTAACATGCTCAATAATCCCAGGATGCGCAAAGCGCGGTCGTCCATCTCGATGACCATGCGCATCGTGCGGCGCAGTCCAGCCGGGCTGAGAAAGGGCATCACGCCCTCAATCACCAACACCAATGCAAGAGCCGCCCAGAAGTCGTTGGACATCACAGAGTCATCAGGTTAAGCGATTGAGGGTAAGCAACGGTTGCTTAGGGTTTAGACTGATTAAAATACTTAAAGAAATCAGCATCAGGTTCTAGCACCAACACATCTTGCTTGCTGCTGAAAGTCTTTTTGTAGGCATTCAAACTGCGATACAAGGAATAGAACTCAGTGTCCTGACTGAAGGCTTTGGCATAAATTTCAGCAGCTTGCGCTTCGCCTTGGCCTCGCGCCTCTTCAGACTTGCGTTGCGCTTCCGCCAACAGCACGACCTTCTGGCGATCTGCATCGGCACTGATGCGCACCGCTTCCGCTTCGCCACGCGAACGTAAATCTTTAGCGACCCGTTCGCGTTCAGCTTCCATACGCCGATAGACGGACTGACTCACTTCCTGCGGCAGATCGATGCGTTTAATCCGCACGTCCACGACCTCAATGCCGATTTGACCAACCCGTTCGTTCGCTTCTGCGGTAATCCGCGTCATCACATCAACACGGTCGCCAGAAACCACTTCTTGAATGGTGCGTGAGGCAAATTTGCTGCGCAAACCATCGGCAACAATTTCCGCTAAACGCTGACCAGCCCGCTGATCATTGCCTCCGACAGCAATAAAAAACTTAATCGGATCGATAATGCGCCATTTCACGAAAGAATCGACGATCAGGTTTTTCTTTTCACTGGTTAGGAAACGTTCAGCAGGCGCATCCAGGGTTTGAATCCGCTTATCAAAATAGCGAATTTGCTGAATCAATGGCAGCTTAAAATTCAAACCGGGTTTGAAATCAGCACCGACCACTTTACCAAATTGTACTTTTAAGGCGTACTCGGTTTGCTGCACCGTAAACAAGAACGAATAAACGGTGATTAATAGCAATAAAGCACCGATCATGTACGCAGTTGATTTGTTGCTACCCATCAGCGTGTTCTCCGAGGACTGCGCGTGTCATCACGACCACTGGTGTCGCCAGGTTCGACGGCTTCTTGAGCCGATTGTCCCGGCACCGCGCCAGCGTCGATCAGGGGAAGTGCGGGATTTTGTCCCAAACGGCCTAACATCTGCTCCAATGGCAGCAACAACAACGGGTTGGCTTGTTTCATATTCAACACCACTTTACTGGAACTGCTGAGTACCGATTCCATCGTTTCCAGGTAAAGACGTTCGCGAGTGATGTCTGGCGCTTTTTTGTATTCGGCCAGCACGCTGCTGAAACGACGAGTTTCCCCCAAGGCATGTTCAACCACCTGGGCGCGATAGGCTTCTGCTTCTTGAATCATGCGGTCTGCGATACCACCGGCTTTTTGCACAATTTCATTGCGGTAAGCCTCGGCTTTATTCTTGACGCGCTCCTCGTCTTCACGCGCCTTGATCACGTCGGCAAACGAATCCTGCACTTCTTCCGGTGGCTGCGCATTTTGCATATTCACACTGCGCACCACTAAGCCTGTGGCATACCGATTTAAGGTTTCCTGAGTCAGACCCTTGGTCGCTTCCGCGACTTCGGCACGACCGCTGGTCAACACGTCATCCATTTTGCTGTTGCCGACGATTTCGCGCAACGCACTCTCGGTGGCTTGATGTAACGTGTTGTCGGGGTCTTGCACATTGAACAGATAGTCGCTGGCATCGCTGACTTGATATTGCACAACCAATTCAACTTCCACGATATTTTCATCGCGAGTCAACATCAAAGCGCGATGGCGCAGGGCGCGTAGCTCTTCAATATTGACCTTGACCACGCTTTCTATCGGATAGGGTACGTGCCAATTCAGACCTTGTTCGGCAGTTCTGACGAATTTACCAAAGCGCAACACCACACCTTGATAAGCGGGTTGCACCGTGTAAAAACCAAACAAACTCCAAACCAGTAAAATACCCAGCAGGATGATGAGGATATTTCTGGGATTGAGAGCGTTGCCACCGACACCGCCGCCACCAGGATCGCCATTTTTCGACGCATTACCGCCGAATAGCCCTCCCAGTTTTTCCTGCATTTTTTTCACTAATTCGTCTAAGTCAGGTGGACCCTGATCATTGCGGTGGCCCCAAGGGTCTTTCCCGTTGCCACCCGGTTCGTTCCAGGCCATCAAGTGACTCCGTTTGTTTTTGGCAGATGCTAAAAGAATTTTATGCGAGGTTAGCCCGGTGCTAACCCAGTGCGCCAGGGTGCGGGGACTGGCTTTTCATCCAGGCAAAACCCACAAACCCGTTAAGGCGTTGCGATGCAAAGCCAGTGATGATACCCGATTCATGCCCCAATGAACAGGGTGCAGCCCCGTTCATGAGTGGCGCACCGACAAGTGCTGACTCAATGGGGCAAAATGACGGGCTTCGATTTCAATGTCCATGACGCAATCCCCATTTTCCTCAAAATGCTCGTGCAATACCTTGCCCAGTTGATGTAAGCGGGCACGGATATGCCCCAATTCAGTGGGGATGTGCAGCAAATGGTGTTCTATCTGTTGGGGTAATTGGGCAGTCAGGGCTTGTAACAAAAAATCCAAACCAGTGCCTTGAGCCGCCGACAGCCACACTTTGAAATGCCCTTCGCTGTTGCGTTCCAGATGCGGCTCGGTTTGCTCGGCAGCGCTGAGTTGATCGATTTTGTTGTAAACCAGAATTTGCGGCACGTCCGCCGCACCAATTTCGCTCAGCACGGCGTTGACTTGGCTGATCCGCTGCTGGCGCTCTGGATCGTGGGCGTCCACCACATGCAAGAGTATGTCGGCTTGGCAGGTTTCATCCAAAGTGGCGCGAAAGGCCGCCACCAAATCATGGGGCAATTGCTGCACGAAGCCCACGGTGTCGGCCAGCACCAGCGTGGCTTTGCTCGGCAACACCAGATAGCGCAAGGTGGGATCGAGCGTCGCAAACAACTGATCGGCGGCGTAGACAGTGGCCTGGGTCAGGGCGTTGAACAGCGTTGATTTACCCGCATTGGTGTAACCCACCAGCGCCACGGTCGGTAATTCCGCCCGTTCGCGGGCGCGACGATGCTGGGCACGCTGACGCTCGACTTTTTCCAGGCGTTTGTTGATTTGTTTAATCCGATTGCCCAGCAAACGACGGTCGGTTTCCAATTGGGTTTCCCCAGGGCCACGCAGACCAATCCCGCCTTTTTGCCGCTCCAAATGCGTCCAACCCCGCACCAAACGGGTAGACAGATGTTGTAATTGGGCTAACTCTACCTGTAATTTCCCTTCAAAGGATCGCGCTCTTTGCGCAAAAATATCCAAAATGACTTCGGTTCGATCTAACACCCGGCAACTGAGCGCCTTTTCTAAATTTCGGCCTTGCGCCGGACTCAGACTGTGGTTAAACAGCACCACTTCGGCTTGGCTTTCGGTCACGGCCTGACGAATTTCTTCGAGTTTGCCCGTCCCCACAAAATAAGCAGAATCAGGCGTTTGCCGCGCTCCCGCAATGACCGCCACTGGCTGTGCGCCTGCGGAACGGGCTAAATTGGTGAATTCCTCAAGATCGGCAGGTTCAGGCTCGTTGTTAAGGCGCAACGACACCAAAACAGCGCATTCCCCATGACGCGGACGTTCAAGCAAGACCATATCCCTCAGCGGTAGAAAAAACCGGCATCAACTGTCTTCTTCATCGTCAGCCGATTTTTCATCCTGGCAGTATTTCACATTGCGCACTGGCACAATTGTGGACACCGCATGTTTGTAAACCATTTGGCTTACTGCATTTTTCAATAAAATCACAAATTGATCGAAAGATTCGATTTGACCCTGTAATTTGATTCCATTGACTAGGTAAATAGAGACAGGTACCCGCTCTTTACGCAGTGCATTCAAAAAAGGATCTTGTAGCGTTTGTCCTTTACTCATGAGTTTCCCCTTAATACTGGTAGGATGCCTGTCGTGTGTTGGAGTCCGTGATGGACGATCTAAAAAAGGCTTAATGCTGTATTGGGCCAGCCTTAAGAAAATTCAATACAGCCTGTAGGGCATTTTCTCCAGCATCCGCTTGACTGCTGTCAAACCAGAGCGCATCCGGCTCACTGCGCAGCCAAGTGAGTTGCCGTCGCGCCAATTGCCGAGTCGCTGCAATACCCTGTTCGACCATCTTATCATAATCCACTTCGCCTGCCAGATACTGCCAAGCTTGCCGATAGCCAACCGCCCGCATGGCGGGACTGTCTGCTTGTAAATCAGGGCGTTGAAACAACTGCCGCACTTCATCCAGAAAACCTGCCGCTAACATTGCCTGAAAACGCACGGCAATGCGCTGGTGCAATAGGCTGCGCTCAGCCGGAGCCAGCACCAGTTTGAGGAGCCGATAAGGGAAAGCGTTGGCTGCGCGTTGCGTTGCCTGTAACTGGGTCATCGGCTGCCCAGTCAGTTGATAGACTTCCAAAGCCCGTTGAATGCGTTGCGGATCATGCGGATGAATGCGGCTGGCAGCCAGCGGGTCTTGCTCTGCCAAACGGGCGTGCATCGCTGTCCAACCCAAGCGATTGCCCTCCTGCAACAAACGCGCTCTGATGGCGGGATCAGCCGCCGGCAAGGTCGAAAGGCCGTGTTGTAACGCCCTGAAATACAGTCCCGTACCGCCTACCAACAGCGGAATCCGCCCGGCTGCACTGATTTCTTGCATCGCGGTCAAGGCGTTGCGACGAAACTGGGCGGCGGAATAACTGTCGGCGGGATCGCACACATCCAACAGGCGGTGTGGTGCAATCGCCAACACTTCCGGGCCAGGCTTGGCCGTCCCAATATCCATGCCGCGATACACCATCGCAGAATCGACGCTGATGATTTCGCAGGGTAAACGGGTCACTAAAGACACCGCCAGTTCTGTTTTGCCAGCAGCCGTAGGTCCCATTAAAAAAATGGCGGGAGACCAGGGAGCGGGATTTGGATGCAAGTCGCTAGTCACTTAAAACAACGACGCGCTGAGTTCGTTGATCGCCGCCAGCATTTCTGGATCATCGGTCAAGGCTTGGGCAATCGCACTTTGACAAGCTAACACTGGTTGAATCCCCGCAACGATCAGCTTAGCGGCATGAACCAACAAACGGGTGCTGGCTCCTTCTTCTAAACCATTGCCCTTCAAATTACGGGTCATCCGTGCAAATTTCACCAAATTGTCTGCCAACGCACTGTCAATCTGGGTTTCATTGAGTACAATTTTGGCTTCTAAACTGGGATTGGGATAATCAAATTCTAAAGCAATAAAACGCTGTCGCGTGCTTTGTTTGAGGTCTTTGAGGACGCTTTGATAACCGGGATTATAAGAAATAGCCAAACCAAATTCCGCAGTGGCTTCTAATAATTCACCCAATTTTTCCATTGGCAACACCCGCCGATCATCAGCCAAAGGATGAATCACCACCGTGGTGTCCTTGCGCGCTTCCACCACTTCATCCAGATAACAAATACCGCCATAACGCACCGCTCGCGCCAAGGGGCCATCGACCCACACAGTTTCACCGCCACTGATTAAAAACCGACCCACCAAATCAGAAGCAGTTAAATCATCATGACAGGATACCGTGAGCAAAGGCCGTTGCAGACGCCAAGCCATGTGTTCCATGAAACGGGTTTTACCGCAGCCAGTCGGGCCTTTGAGCAGCACGGGTAATTGATTATGATAAGCGGCTTCAAATAAGCGGATTTCCTCGCCCACTGGTTCATAATAGGGCTGCTGTTGAATAATATACTGTTCTGGTTTATAGACCCGTGCTTCCACCCGGTGTTCCTCACGCAAAATTCAGTTGATCACGGTGCGACAGTGGTGTTTCACGCCGACTTTTCAAGTAACCACTCTGGATCAATCCAGGTGTTATTCAAACGCACTCCCCAGTGCAAATGCGGGCCAGTAGAACGCCCAGTCATGCCGACCCGTCCCAGCATTTCCCCGGTGTGCAAATACTGACCGGGTTTAACCGTGATTTCACTCAGATGACAATACATGGTCAGCAAGCCTTGACCATGATCGATAAACACGGTGTTGCCGTTAAAAAAATAATCGCCAACCTCAACCACCACGCCAGACGCGGGAGCCAACACTGGCGTACCTTGCGGGGCGGCCAAATCTAAGCCGCTGTGCGGTTTACGGGCTTCATTATTGAAATAACGCTGCAAACCAAAAGGGCTGCTTTTACGGCCCTGCACCGGATAGCGTAACGGCAAAACCTCTGCACCCTTGATGTCGCGCCAAGGTTGCGCCAAAGCCGCCTGTATCCGCTGGGTTTCTTGCTGGATACGCACTAAATCCTGTGGATTGGGATTGACTTGACGCTTGTTTTTAAGCTGGATGTCCTGGCGCTCATAGCGTTTAGGCCGCACTTCAAACTGATACACCGCCGCCGTGTTGCGATCCTGAATCTGCTGAATGCCGGGTTTCGTGTCCAGCGGCAAGCCGACCAAGGCCACCCATTGGCTGCCGTTGGCGGTATTTTCTAATAACACCAACACCCGTTCACCCTGATAACGCAGCTCCGGTGCCTGACTTGCGGTACTGGCTAAAGCAATCACCGCAACCCCACCCGGCACGGGTAGCGGACGCGCTTGCAACAAGGGCAAGGGACTGGTAGACGGTGCAGGCATCTGCGCCACCGGAAAATCAGGGATGCTTTCCGCCCCAGCCGCTATCAGCCATCCCCAAACCACTAAACCCCACACTGCACGTATCCACATAACCACTCCCCACCGACAGGCCAATTAAGCGCTAAAGAAGTCACCACACTGTCTCACACCGGAAGCGAGACGATGACCCAAGTGGGCACAGTTGATAACAAGTTATCTGCGCGTATGCAAGCATTATCGTACAAGGCGGCGGACAACCGTCAGCCTCTGATGCTGGCTGGCAAAGCCCTTGTCATAAAAACTTCACTTCCTTGTCACGCAAGCTTCATCCAGCCATGACAGACTGCGCTCACGCTTTTTCTCCTGGTTGGTCATCCAGGAGATGGGTATGAGCGCTCCTGGCTCTCGTGAGCAACCCGGCACCGCTGATGCTAAAGTCCTATCCCCTCTTTCTCCTTTCTAGCGGTGCCGGTTTTTTTTCTCTTCTGAATACTTCCCCTACTCACCTGACGCAACACCGAAAAACACCACACAAAAGTCACGAAAGACACAAACGCTTGTGTCCGTTTGTGCCATTTGTGTCGCTTGTGTTATTTTGCACCGTTTGCGGCTTTTGCGTTATTTTTAGCCGTTATGTAACATCAGTTAAAATTTCACATTTAGGCATAGGGTATAGACAGCATGTCATCGATTTTAGTGGCTGGCGGGGCCGGATATATTGGCTCGCATATGGTGAAAATGCTCGGGCAGCAAGGCTATCACGTCGTCACCCTGGATAATCTGATCGGCGGACACCGTGACGCGGTGCTAAACGGTGATTTTGTGTTTGGTGATTTGGCAGATCGAGCGCTGCTGGAACGGCTATTCACGGGCTATTCGTTTCAAGCTGTGATGCATTTTGCGTCGCATATTCAAGTGGGCGAATCAGTTTGCAAGCCAGGACTGTATTATCAGAACAACTTCGCCAACACCCTGAACTTGCTGGATGCAATGGTCACGCACCAGGTGCCTGCGTTTATTTTTTCTTCCACGGCGGCTATTTTCGGCGAACCGCAAACCGTGCCGCTGGACGAGCAACATCCCAAGCAACCTATTAATCCTTATGGTTTATCTAAATGGATGGTTGAACAAGTCCTCCAGGATTATCAACGTGCTTATGGCCTGAAATCGGTCTGTTTACGCTATTTTAATGCGGCAGGAGCCGATCCCGACGGTCAATTGGGCGAACGTCATCACCCAGAAACCCACCTGATTCCGCTGATTTTACAAGTAGCCGCCGGACGGCGTGCCCACATCAACATCTACGGCGATGACTACGACACGCCCGACGGCACCTGCATTCGTGACTATATCCATGTGGTGGACCTGTGTCAGGCGCATTTATTGGCGCTAGAACACCTGTTAGCGGGCGGCAGCAGCGCGGCTTATAACCTGGGTAATGGCATGGGTTTTTCCGTGCGCAGCGTGATCGACAGCGCTCGCCAAGTGACGGGCCGCGCCATTCCCGTGGTGATGGCCCCGCGTCGGGCCGGTGATCCAGCACGTTTGGTCGCAGATGCCAGCTTAGCGCGCCAAGCCTTAGGTTGGCAGCCTGTTTATGCGGCTTTGGAGACGATCATCGCCCATGCCTGGGCTTGGGAAACTCAGCAGGCGATCAAGCCTATGTGATGGGTTGTTGAAAAAGCGCAGTTTCTGCTCATTATCAGCACTATTTTGCTGGCTCCCGTTTCAGTAGAGGTATCGCAGAAAATCAGGCAATATATGCCGCTGAGAGGTTACTTTTTGTGTACTCACTTTACCGCTTATTGCCCTGAAAAATCACGGAAAATTGGACATATTTGGCGAGTTTAGCCGGATTCAAGAAGCTGGATAGCTTTTTGCATCGCCCTCGCGTTAATCCTGCCATTTAGCACAGCGCGAAGACTGGATGTTTAGGTGAAAAATTCGCTGATTTTTTAGTGATAATGCGGTTGATTTCTGGCAAAACCGAGGTCAGCGATCTCTGGTTCGCAATTACGAAGGTGTGATTTATGAACAGGCAATCTGGTTTTACCCTGATAGAAATTTCTATCGTTTTAGTGATTATTGGTCTACTGCTGGGTGGCGTCTTAAAGGGCCAAGAGCTGATCGAGAACGCCAAAATCAAGCGTATGAACAATGACTTCAGCGGCATTGCAACCGCTGCTTATTCCTATTTGGATCGTTATAGCTCGATTCCGGGGGATGATAAGGATGCCAAGGTTCGCTGGAGCATTGCCACCACCTCAGCAGCGTCTGATAACGGTGTCATTGAAGGGGATTGGTCGTCGCGGACAGATACCGACGAGAGTTATCTGTTTTGGATACACTTGCGCAAATCCAATCTCATCACTGGTGGGGATGATACTAAACTGCCGGTTCATGCCTTCGGTGGCAAGATTGGGGTGGCTAATGGTAACGGCACGCTCTACCTTGGCCTGAGCGGGCCGGTTATCTGCATGGACAACATCAGTGGTAAGCGGGCCGAGATTATCGATAAGCAGTTAGATGATGGCAAGCCGGATGGCGGCGTGTTGCGGGCCACGAAAGGGGGGGCTCCAAAGGATGGAACCATCGCAACTGCCTATACGCAAAATGATATTTACGCCATCTGCAAACAAATGTAAGCCTATTGCCATGCTCGCTGCCTTTTATGGGTAGCCGTTTCCCCGCCGAAAAAAACCTGACAGGTTTTCAAAACCTGTCAGGTTTTTTTGTGGGACATGATCCGGTTTCTCTCCGAGACG
>JFJP01027703.1_pt1 | contig 10069 bp, 10 predicted proteins | sample 431651 | NCBI WGS metagenome assembly JFJP01 (sample SAMN02602958, study PRJNA72255) | Microbial mat metagenome, whole genome shotgun sequencing project. | biome: fresh water; feature: sink hole; material: water; isolation source: purple microbial (photo- and chemosynthetic) mats found in...
ATAAAAAATTTTAAACATATAATTTTTCGAAATGTATACTTCGACTTTCCGCGCATCAAAGAACAATTCACTAGCTTTGACCTTTTGGAAAACCTCACTCGAAATCGTTATTCTTCCATCTTCTCCTGTCGAGCACACTCGACTTGTAGTGTTGACAGTATCACCAATCAAAGAAAATTGTGGCTTATGATATCCAATAACTCCAGCGATGATCTTCCCTGTATGCACTCCTATCTTAATCTTCATTCCGTTTTGTTCTGCTGTTTGAACCATATCAAATGAAGCGTTAATTATTCTTCTAGTCTTTTCGACAGCTAAAATGTTTGGTTGAATTGAAGTTTCACATGCTTTAATGCCAGCACAAGCCATGTAAGTTTTTCCAACAGTCTTTTATTTTATAAAAATTATAAATGATTTTTGTATATATACTTCAATTTTTTGAATTCCATGATTTAAGCAGATCCCATCAAATTTCCTGAATAATTCATCGAGTATTTCAACAATATATCGTCCTTTTGAGGCAATTATTTTGTCGAAATCGCAAATGTCACAAAAGAGAATCACGACATCCTTTTGTTCTTCCTGTAAGGAAGTGATACCTTATTTTAGTTTTTATTTATATTTTAGAATTAATTTCTTTTAGTTTCACCTTGATTGATGTAATCTTTGACGAATTTCGGAACTAAAATCGATAAAATATCCTGACGTATGTTATTCTCCAATTCTAAAGAGGATTGAGCTAAATAATCATTCCTTTGAAGTTTTTCATCCTTTTTAAAAAGGAAATCGTTCAGATTTTGAAAGTTTAATATTAAAATTAAACCTCATATAATATGAACAAATTCAATAATCCAAGGACCAATAACAAAATCACGAAAGAGCACACAACAAAAAATTTTATTAAGTTGATATCTCCCTCATCAGTGCTACCTGAAATCGAAAAGTTCTGTGTGTTTTCATAAAAAGATCCCAATCTAAAATTTTTTTTAATTTTAAAAAAATTAAAGAAAAATTTACAAAAAAGATTTTTTTTTAAAAAAGTTTACTTTGCAAAATAGGAACAATAAAAGCAAAAATTTAAAAAGACCACATACAAAAACTTCAAATTAAAATTCAAAGTGGTAATAACCGATACCAGCGCACAGCTTAAAGCGATTCTATAATCATTAGTCGCCCATTGAAAGGCAATGCAAGCCGCGACCGCACAGGTCAGCACAAAACTCATTAACGTTAAATAATGGCTTTCATAGAAATGAGTCCAAATTAAAGCCCACAATCCAATGAAATATAAGAAAACTCCCAGTCGAACAAATCCCAAAAGTTCTTCATGATTAATAAGACTATCTGCTAAAGCGTACCCACCATAGACTAATACAAAAAGAATTACATAGAATCTAACCAAATGCAATTGATGTTTAATGCTTGCGAGATGGAATTTCCTATTGAGAGAAGGGTCAATGATATCAAGACTATATGGTCTTAATCGCAGATTAACCAAATCAATATCAGAAGGATTTAACACTATTTCAATAAAAAAACATTTAATAAATTTAATTTTATCATAAAAGACATTAAATTTAAAGCTTTATTTTTTATACTTTCTTGTATCATATTATCCATTATTTCAGCCTTTTTGAATATATTCTTCACTAATCTTCCAATTGAAATTTCAATAAATTGGCTCTTTATTATCAGCTCATCTGTCAAGTATTTATTTGAATCTACTTTGTTTTTCCTTAAAAGATCAAGACTCCATGCAATACCTCCTAAATAAAAAATATAAAAACTTTCAAACTAAAGTTTTTTTCTCCAAAGAACCTTCATTTCGGCTTTGATAATATTCATTAATGGTCGGACAACCTCTCCTGTAAATGTATTTATTGAATAGATACCCAACAATCAAGGAAATCCATATAATAAAAGCTAAGGCCATTAAAGCAGAAGCTCTGACAAAAACCTCAGAATATTCAGTTTCAAAATTACGATTTTCTAGAACCTTTCGATCATTAGCGAAAATGAAGCAAATATACAACCCAATTGCAAATAAAAAGCCAAACCAACAAGCCCAAACTTTATGTGTAGAACAAATAAAGCATATTTTGAAAATAGGAATGAACAAACAAGCTGCTGAAATGATTACCATGAGCATTCCCACATCAGACCCCATTCCTTCATGATTAACTGAAGGATTCACCATATAAATCGTGAAATAGAAAATCACAACTGATTGAAAAACAGCTTCAGCGATCCCACGTAGGAGGAATCTCGTCACAGAGTTCAATTTCTTATGAGCACCGTCCAAATAAAGTCCATTGTATTTCTTCATGATTGCTTCTTCAAACGGCCTATCTAAAATACCATATATGATGATATTTAATGCAGAAAAGCAGAATTGATAAAGAAGAACGAAAAGGGAAGTAAAGATTTTCGATCCAGTGAAACTTGAATACCAATTAAAGAAAAACAGTGGTAAAGCCAAGATATATTCTTTATAGAAAAGGAACAGCACTAAATTATCCAATCTTTCATAGAAGCTTTTTCCGTCAAAAAGCAGGAGTTCTTTGACATGTTTAAGACTATTGACTTGAATATCTCCTGCATTATTCCTGATATCAAGGATTTTATTTGTTTTGAGATGCACGATTTCGATGCTCACATCTGCCATTTGCATCATTAAATTATCATTATAACCATCCCCTATTGCTAAAACTGTTTTATTCTCGAAATAATTTTGTATGATCTTTACGAATTCCCCCTTTTGAAAGGGAGTCAAATTATAGGCGATAATGACTTTTGGCATTGCTAACAGGAAAATGAAATGAGATTTCAAATAGGGATCAGACATTAAAATATTGAAGCTTGCACCATTAATTACTATATATTTATTCCATAATAATTGCTTCACATCTAATGAAATCGCAAAACGTGAAGCTCCGATACCTGTGGTAAACCTCTTCAAAATTCGTTTCTTTGTAGGAGAAACCTTTTCTTTTATATGTTCATCAAGGTTCTTCTTATAAGGGTCTATCACAAGTTTTACTTCAGAGAGCAAGTTTCTTATTGTCAGGAACAAATCATCAGCATTTTCATCACGAATATATAAAGGATCTTGTTTATCATTGATAAGATTCGAAGAAAAAGCACAATTCAAGACATTTTCTTCATTATCTCCTGAAAGCATCCAGCAAGGAATATTCAATTCGTCAAAGAACTTTAATAAATCAGGCACTTCTTTCCTAATTTCTTCTTTTAGACCCACAACTCCGATTAAATCCATTTTCTGCTCAAGATTTATTGCCAAATCCTCTAATTCTTTCGTTTGGCTCATTAAAGAAAACTTCAAATTATGACAATCTTTTTTAAAGGTCTCTGCTGTATTTGAATCCAAACGTTTTTTCGCATAAAGAACACATTTCAAGCCATTATCTTTGAAATTCTTTAGTATACTATCCAAAACTTCCATTTCATCTTTATCAAGCTCAAGGACTCCTCTTACAGACTCCAACGGACCTTTACAATAAACAGTGGCTGAAGCTTCAATTGAGTTCCTAACGACAATTGAGAATCTTTTTCTTTGATAAGAGAATTCATTGATACCAAGAATATCAAAATTTGATTTATTTCCGTTTATCATTAAACTATAAGCTTCAGGATTCTCATATTTATCGCTTCGTTCGAAGATATATGAACAACATTTAGCGAATTCTAACACAGTTTCTTCTTCTTTGCGATAAGATTCAAAGTATTTCTTCTCAGTGCCTTCATAAATGACTCTGCTACCATGACAAAGAATCAGACTTTTCATGAACTCATTGATAGGAACCTCTTGTTTCATTAAATCCTTATAAAAAGCCATTTCAGGTTCGATTATTTCATGAGAAACTGGGTTTATATAACTGTTCCGTAAATCGAACTCTGAATGTTTTTTTTCGTCTCTTTTTAAGGAAATATTATGTTCTAATAACCCTGTGGTAGTGTTCATGTTATTTGCGTTGCTATTGGTTTGGATATTTAGCCTTGGAGATATGTTTAGAGGCATTTTTTCTTCAGGACTTTTACATTTATCATATGAAAGCTTATTTTTTTCTGTAAAACTACCAAATTCTCTTGTTTGTGCGAAATTCTTATCATTTTCGACCTCTTCATCGATCCTTTGTTCTGAAAATGAACCAACTTCTTCAATAGTATTCGATTTTAAGGTAGGACTTTGAATAATATTCATATCTAAAGTGCCAAAGTATTTAGTGAGTGAAGTCTTATATTTTTCATTATATTCCTTAGAGAGGTTCTTCATAGTATCATCGTTAAATTGATATATTTTGCCATTGACATATAATTTGGAAATTGCGAATGAAGGATTGGTTATTGTGCCAGTTTTATCCATAACTACATGATCTACATGACCCAGATTAGAAAGAGCTATAGGTTCATTAACACGCAGATAATCTTCATTTGCTTTTTCTTTGCTTGTGTTAAGATTCATCATTGCTCTGTATTTTCTTTCTATTTTGAATTTTTCAAGGACTGAAAGGAAATCAATAGTGCCATAAATAGCAATGGGGACCATTGGACTGTAAAGAATCAGATAAGTGAAAATATGGATGGTGTTTGAGATGTTTTCATCGTAAAATTGGAGAAATTTGAGATCCTTTGTTTTGGCCACAAGGACAATGGTGCTTATCTAAGAGAAGTGATAAAAAATTCAAATATTTTTTTGGAACGTGAAAAAAAATTAAAATATGAAATAAATCAATTTATTTAAATTACCACTGCAAAAATAAAAACGACAAAAATTGAAAAGAGACTGAAGGTCTCAGCGGATCGCTCAATGAAGGAATTTTTCTTGACTGAGTATCTGCTGTTTTTCATCGCTTTTGTGTCAAGTCCTGTAAAGGCAACTATTGCAAAAACCCTAGAAAACAAAAAGAAATATTATAAAAATTTTTTTATGCATAATCTATCAAAACTAATAAGAAAATTATGATAAATATATTAATAAAAGTATAAAACCAAGCTAAATTATTAAAATCAATGAAAAACAAAACAAAAATTTAATAAATGTATAAGAAAATAAAATAAAGACTCACCATCCTGTATGTTTGATAATAGAATATCTCAGAATCATATTATTAATGTTCAACACCCCTTTCTTCGGGTCTTTTTTAAGCTTCATGAGCCCATTGAACACACTGCAATCATTTGATGGTGATGAATATTCAATAGTTCCAGTGAGCATTTTCCTGTATTCTGCGAAGTTGTTTTTTCTGTAGGTTCGAGTCAATACTGTTAATAATTCAAAGTCATTGCTTTAAAAACCTTTTAGTAAAAAATTGTTTTACATTGTGTGACAGAACACGATTTTTTCAATTGTAATGAGGTTCTGCCATCAAGAAGCGAAGTATCAACAAAGCATACAGCCTCTTTGTTACGAATGTCATTGGAATCTAAGATAATAACATCAGCAGGACATACGTCTCCTTTTTTTAGCCGAATTATGTCTCCAACTTCTAATTTTTGCCATGAAATTTCTTCTAGATCTCCTTTTTTTTTAAGCCCACGCTTGTGAAAATAACAAATAAATAATTAAAATTAGAAAAAGTTAAATTATTTTATTTTAATAAATTTGAAAAATTAGAGTTTTAATGAAGATTTTCTTGATTTTTTACCATCACTTTCCGTTCATTTATAAACGTGTCGAATTTGACCCTTGAAATTTCCAGAAACAGCTCTTTAAACATAAAAACAAGCACGAAAAACAATAATTGAAAAATCATTATCCATCTTATTTTTTAACGATTTGTTCAATAAGAAATTATTTTTTATGTTAAAAAAAGAAAAATTAGATTCAGATGTTATTAAAAGAAAAAATTAGATTTGGTTATTTTCTCAAGAAACCTGTAAAAAGGTGATAAATCTGGTCTGACCAACATTATGATTGAAATCACAAGATAGTAGATGTTTGAAGTTCTGATGAAAGCTTGAAAGATTGTTAGAGGTAGAAATGAAAAAAGCTTTTACCAATTTTATAAAATTTAGAAAGAAAAAAAAGAAAGAAAAAAACCGAATATTTTCTGGTTGTTATTTTGTTATTTTTGGTCTCGAAATTGAAGAAGGCTGTTCCCTTTTTGATATCATACTAACAAAAAAACCATCATTCATTATTCATTAAAAATAAAGAAAAAATTACATTCCATTTGCCTTTTTCATTCTCCTGATCGTTTTGTTTGTATAGATTGTTATATCTTTGCTTCGATTTATCATGTAGGAAAGTTTCCATGTCTTTGATAGGTTTATCTACTTTTTATTCAACTGTGAAGGGTTTTCGCTTTTTTTTTGAGTTTTTAAGTTATTTCAAGAAAAAATAATAATTATTTTTATTTTTTTCTTTCTTAAACCAAAAATCGTTAATTAAAAATGCAATTAAAAGAAATCGAAAAACTTAATCTTTTCATTCAGAATTTTTGAATTTTTTTTAACAATAAAAATTCATTAAAAATTCATTTTATATTTACAAATAATTCATTTATCTTGCTCGTTCTTTTTTCCCTTTGCCTTTTCCAAAATCATCTGATGCAACTCTGGTATCGAATACTTCTCATATTTCTTCACAACATCCACATAAATCTTTAAATTCCCACTATCTTTCCCTTCCATTTTCCTTTTCAAATCCTTAGCCTTTTCCACGATGATCTTTTCCATTATTTGTGGATCCTCTATTAAAATACAAAAGAAATAATTAAAAAAACAGAAAGCATATCAATAAAAAAATAATAAAACAATCGAAAAATCAAAAGATTTATATATTTTTTTAAAAAATCAAAAGATTTATATATTTTTTTAAATTTACCTTCAACATTTACATTAAAATCAATTTTTGCTCCAAAGTAACACATGTCATTTTTTATTCTATAAGCGAGTCTCCAACTGCAAGCATATGTTCCAGGGTTATCTGGAGCTTGTAAAACTAAATTGACTTTATATTCCTCTCCGCTATTTAATGAAGGAATCCCTTCAGAAGTGTCCTTATGCAAACCTGAAACGCATTTCAACTCAGTGTTATCAGGCCATTTATTACAACCACTATTTTTTATTGAAATACTATTGGTATAAGTTTTTTTAACCATAGCATTTATATTATTAGTAACATTAATTATTTGCACTTTATATTCCTTTACGTTTTCTAGGATGAGAATTTGTGATTGATTAAGAGAATTGAGGTTTGAAGAACGGTTTTCTTCAATGACACGACGGATCTTTACAAAGCAATGTGGATGTGGTATCTTGGCTTCGCATTTATCGCAATAATCGAAATCTTTGCAGATGGTACAATGAAATCTGAAACCAATGATTGGGTTTGTGCTGCAACCGTCACAACGAAAACCTTTATGAATCATGTTATTTGTAAGATTTTCTGATGGTAGGTTCAAAGGAAGCGACATTTTCAAAGGATCTTTTGGCGATTTTATTTGAAAATCAACTGTATTTTTCAATTTGATTTCGCCTTTGAATTATTTTTTATTTATTTATAAAGGTTTTTTTTAGTTTTATTACTAAAATTGTCGTTTTTTAATATTTCTGATTTGAATTTCCTGTTTTCCAATTCAGTCAATAAAGCCTGCAGTTTTTTATCTATTAAATACTCAATTTTCCTCAATTTCTTTGAATTCTTCATCTTGCCAGAACCATCACATTTCTTGCAAGGTTTCCCGTCTTTTTTTTCACGTTTCCCAAGGCATTTCAAACAAGGGATTTCAGAATAAGGGATTTTGGTTTCTATGTGCATAGAGCTATCCTTTTTGATTAGAACAGGAATCCCGATATCTTCTTCAGTAAGACATTCTTGAAAATGGGCCATTGGACGTTTTTTCAAAGGCTTTTCTTTAAAGAAATTCCTTGGGTTTTCTGAAGAGTCGAGGTTCAAGGAACTATTAAAAGGGATATTTCTAATCATCTGATCATCTTCTTTGAGATTTTCTGAAGAAAAGTTATAAGGATTTACAAAGAAATAAAGGAGAAAATAACAAAAATTAACAGGGAAAAAAATAAGAATAAAAAAAAAAAATGAAAAATTTCAATGAAAATCCACAAAAAAATAAAAAAACAACTAAAATAAAGAAGAAAATTTCAAAAATACCATATTTAGATTTAGCAATATTCCAATTAAGAATTTGTGATTTTTCCTTTATGAAAATATGAACAATTTCAACTTTCTGAGCTTTGAAGAAATTTAGCATGAAAGTATACTCTTCATTATTGGAAATCGTGATCATATCGTTCTCAAAATCTTGATATTTCATGTCGCAATCCTTCAGCGAAACCAAATTAAAGGTTCTAACCAATAAATCTTCAAATTCCAAAAAGGTTTTAGGCGCTGATTTAAAGGATTGCGTCATTCCATTGATGTTAATCTCCAATTCCATGAGATTTTATAAAAGAAACTTAAAAATATTATAAATTTCTTCTTAATTCTGAGCTTCTATTAAAAATTCTTTAAAATTATTTAAAACAACTTCAAATTATCAAATTTTTTTTTATGGACATTTCGTCGAACAGTTTAAATGCCTCAACAAGTCCTAAACAAAAGCCAATTTCTTTAACATGTTATATCTGTGGTAGGGAGTTTGGCACAAAAAGCTTGAAAATTCATTTGAAAACATGTAAACAAAAATGGGAATGGGAGGAGAATAAGAAACTACCAAAAGAAAAAAGACCTATACCCGAAGCTCCAGCAGATTTGGAAGAAGTTTTTTCTAATTTTTTTTTCATTTTTAAAGGTTAATTGCCCTATAAAAGATTTTGAATAATGAGAATATTGAATGGGATCGAATTGTGTTCTATAATACACAAGCGACTGAGAAATATAATAATGAAGGCTTGGTTAAATGTGAGTTCTGCAATAGGACTTTCTTTGATCATCGCATGCCAGGACATAGGAAGATATGCACAAAGGAAAAACCCAGCAATCCTTTGCTTGATAAGGATTGCAGGAAGAATAAAAGGTGTAAATCTACGCCTAAATATCAAGAATTAGTAAAATTAATTTTTTTTAATTAGATTTTATTTGATAAAGAAAAGAATTTTAGGAAGAGATTGAAAACGGGGTTGAAAAAGGGGAGTGTGGGAAATCGGGGAAGAAGTTTGATGTGAAGAAAGAGAAGATGGATGAAGAAAATTGCCAGAAAAATAAGGAAGATAGAGATAAAAACTTGTTTTTGGGAACAAAATCTGTTTTTTTTGAAGTTTCTAAGAAAATTGGAGAAATTGAAAAAAAGATCAAGAAGTTCGATAAAAGTTACGAAATTGAAGAGAAAATTCAAGAAAAAATCACGAATTCTTTTGTGATTTCTAGCCCGAAATCGAAAAGGGAACCGGAAAAAAATGAGAATTCGAAATGGAATATTCTGAAGAACACAGAGAGTTTCGTGAAGAAGATAAAATTTGAGAAAAAGAAAGAAACAGGAAGTCCTAGACAAAAGACCAAGATTCTGAATAGCCCAATTAATGATCCAAAAAACTTAGAAGCAATCAATAAGTATTGTGATAAAGGATCTCCAAAGCAAAAATCAAAGAATTTTAATGAAATAAACAGCCCAAAAAACCAAGAACATAAAGATTCATTAGAAAATAAACAAAGAAATAAGACTATTATGGAAAAAACGACGGAGAGTTTCGCGAAAAAAATCGTGAGTGATCGTAAAAAAAAAAAAGCGAATACTGTGATTGGAGTAAAAGAAAATGAACAAAAAAAAAACGAAGTTAAAGTAGAAAATGAAAGGAGAATTGAGACTAGTAATCAAGAGAAGAAAATTGAGGAACTGTTTTGTGATGAAGAAGACATGGACTGGAATAAGAGAAAATGGTATAGGATTTATATACCTGTGAAGACAATAGATTTTAATTATTAAAGGAAATTAGGGAAATAAAAAAATATTTTTAAATTTTATTTAATTTATCAAAAAAAAAATTTTTTTAAAAAAAATTGAATATTTTTTCTTTCAAAAAAATGCCAATTAAATTTTTAAATGGCCAAAATGAATAAAAATTGAGAGTTTAAACTAAAAACAAAATT
>JFJP01059110.1_pt1 | contig 10068 bp, 10 predicted proteins | sample 431651 | NCBI WGS metagenome assembly JFJP01 (sample SAMN02602958, study PRJNA72255) | Microbial mat metagenome, whole genome shotgun sequencing project. | biome: fresh water; feature: sink hole; material: water; isolation source: purple microbial (photo- and chemosynthetic) mats found in...
GCTCGACGCGCTGCTCGCCGCCGACACCCCCGCCCTGCTCTCGCTTTCCGGCATAGGTGAAAAGACGGCCCTGGGCATCGCCGCCTGGTTCGCCGAGCCGCCCAACCGCAGCCTGATCGCAGACCTGCGCTCCGCAGGCCTCAACCCCGCCTCTCCGCCTGCCGCCCCTCAGGGTGCAGCCCTCGCGGGCAGGACCTTTGTGCTCACCGGCACGCTCCCCGGCCTGTCCCGCGAGGAAGCCGCCGCTCTCATCGAGGCCGCCGGGGGCAAGGTCAGCGGCAGTGTGTCCAAAAAAACCCACTACGTCGTCGCCGGCGAGGAGGCGGGCTCCAAACTCGAAAAGGCCCGCGCGCTGGGTGTCCCCGTCCTCGACGAGGCGGGCCTCCGGGCCCTGCTCGGAGGCTGAAAGCCCTCGCTTGGCTGCCCTGTGGTTCCTCCGCCTTGGTTGGGCTCAGCGAGTGAAACCGCCCTTCCAGGCGAGTTTGGTGCGAAGCACGGAGAAGTGACAGTAGTCCTCGCGTTGGATGAGCGGGAGCCGCAGCTCCGACTGGTGGATTTCCAATTCGAAATCGGCACCCGCGCTGAATTGGATGCGACCATCCACCGCCGCGACGAGCTTGGAGGAGGGATCCCGATTGAGCACGCGCAGTCTGGAATCGGGCGTGAAGATGATGCTGCGGTTGCTCAACGTGTGCGGACAGATCGGTGTCATGGCCACCACATCGGCATCAGGATGCACCAGCGGCCCCCCTGCGGACAGGTTATAGGCCGTCGATCCGGTCGGCGTGCTGAAAATCAATCCGTCGCACACGTATTCGGTCACCAGGTCCCCGCCGCAAAAGACCTCCAGCCGCGCCAGCTTGGTGTTGATCTCCTCCTTCACCACGATGTCGTTGAGCGCAAGCAGGGTCCTTCCTCCGCTGAGCGAACATTCCAGCAGCGAACGGGCTGCCAGTTTGTAGCGACCCTCAAGAACCTCCCCAAAACTCTGCCTGGCCTCGTCCGCCGAGAAGGTGGTGAGAAAACCCAGACTTCCGCGGTTGACGCCGATGAGCGGCACCGCATGGCGCGCAGCCTCCGCAGCCAGTCCTAGCAGGGTGCCGTCGCCACCGATCACGCAACAGGCGTCATAACCCTTGAGCCAATCCTTCGGCAGCGGGTATTCGCAGCTGAGGACAGTCTCGATCCCATGCTGCCCGGCGATGGCGCGCAGATCCGCCGCCAGTTCGGGGGCTCCCTGTTTTCCCTGGTTGAAGACAAAGGCGATGCGCTTGAAGGCTGCCATGCCCCCCGACTCTCCCCTTTCCTGCGCGGGTAGCAATTCCTAATGAGCGCCACCCCTCGCCTTCAGCCAGGCAGCACGGTCTTCTCCAAACCAAGCAAATACTCGTGATTGCCGTCCGCGCCGGTGATGGGGGACTCGATACAGCCAAACTGCCGCGCTCCCGCCAGCTCCCTCAGGGCAAAGGCGCTCAGGTCCTCCAGGACCGCTGCCCGCACCTGCGCATCCCGAATCACCCCCCGGCCCTTGTCCACCTCCGCCTTCCCGGCCTCAAACTGCGGTTTGATCAGGGCAACCAGACGGCCCCCGGCCTCCACCAGTGGCCACACGGCCGGCCAGACCTGTTTGAGCGAGATGAAGGAGAGGTCCATGACCACCAGATCGTAGAGAGCCAAAGGAAGATCCGCAGCCTTGAGGTTGCGCGCGTTGAGTTTCTCCAGATTTGTCACCCGCGCATCGGACCTCAGGCGGGCATGCAACTGCGCGCGCCCCACATCCACACACACCACGCGAGCCGCACCCGCCTGCAGCACACAATCGGTGAAGCCACCCGTAGAGGCCCCCACATCGAGCACCTCCAGCCCTTTCAGATCCAAGGGAAACGCGTCCAAAAAACCCCTCAACTTCTCGCCTCCCCGACTCACGAAACGCGGAGGCTGCTCCACACGCAGCTCGCAATCGCCCGCAAAGACCCGCCCCGGTTTGTCCAGACGCTCCGTGCCGCGCAGCACCCGACCCGACATGATCAGCGCCTTGGCCTGTGCACGGGACTCCGCCAGTCCGCGTGTGACCAACAACTCATCCAGTCGCTGCTTCGTCTGCGGTGTCGTGCTCATTCAGCCCTACACCTAGCGCGCTCCCAGCACCAAACTCGACACTTTTCCAGGGGGTCGATCCTTATCAGGCTCGCTGGCCTCCGAAACCCCTTTCGTGTCTTCCGTGCTTTTCGTGGTTAAAGGATCAGGGAACATGGGCATGAGCACCAGGATAAGAAAACCGTAGAAACGAACCCGGCACCGATTCAGTTCCAAGGATCCTTTCGCGGCTGTTTTGCCGCTTGTATTCGGCAATAGTTCCGGTATCAGTTCGACATGAGCATCGCACTCGCAGTTTTCGATAGTTTCACCCGCCTGAGCGGCCACACTCTGGTGGATAAACTCAATGCGGGGGTGAGCGCCTCGGTATTCAACCGACTTGCGAAGGCCATCAACCTTTCATCCGAAACTCTCGCCAGATCGCTCGGCTTAAGCGCGCGCACGATCCGCAACCGACATCTGCTCAGTGCAAACGAGACCGAACGGGCATTCCGTGCGTATCGCGTGCTTCTGCGCGCTTGTCAGGTTCTCGAAAGCGAGGAGAGTGCCAGGGCCTGGATGGTGACGCCGCAGCAGGCGCTTGGGGAGCGCACTCCCTTGTCGCTGCTGGTTCGAGATGTTGGGACGGAAGAGGTCCTCAATGTCCTCAGCGCCATTGAGGACGGAGGATACCTTTGAGGTTTTTCCGCATAAGTCGGGTGAAGTACGACACACCAGCGACTGCGTTTAGCGGAGAGGGTGCCAGCAAGGTCGCGCATCGATGGAATTCCCCCGGTTCCGCAATCCGTGCGGTCTATTGTTCCGACACGCTCGCACTTGCGTGCCTTGAGTGCCTGGTCCACATCCGACCACTTCCCCGCGCCTTTCCAGGAAGTTTGTTTTTCGAGGTGGATATTCCAGATGCTCTTCTCGAGCGCCCGCCAATCGAAGCACTTCCACCCGATTGGGATTCTTCCGTTCCAGGCAATGCCGCTCGCCATTTCGGGATGGAGTTCCTGCTGACAAGACGAGCCGCTGGGCTTGTTCTTCCAACTGCGATTCAGCCTTTGGGCTTCAATGTCCTGCTAAATCCACTACACCCTTCATTCGACCTTAACTGGGTGAAGGGTCCTTTCGACTATCGCTTCGACTCACGCCTGCGCTGAGCCGCGCTGCCAGCAGCCTAGCCGACTCCATCAGGTGGAAGGTTTGGTGGCGGCGAGGTGCTTCCCCTTTCGTGTCTTCCGTGCTTTTCGTGGTTAATGGCTCGGAGATGGACTTGGGGAACCACGAAAGGCACGAAAGGAGAAAAACACCTCCCTCTTCCCTCAATTCCAATGACACCATGAGGCATGAATCGAATCCCTTTCGTGTCTTCCGTGTTTTTCGTGGTTAATGGCTCGGAGATGGACTTGGGGGGAACCACGAAAGACACGAAAAGCACGAAAGGAGAAAAACACCTCCCTCTTCCCTCAATATTCTCGCCAGGCATGAATAATCACGCTCGACAGGATGCTTTGGAACAATCAACCTCGGTGCATCGCCCTGTGATCCATTCATTCGCCAACAAACCGACCGAAAAGCTCTGGCTCGGACAAAGGCCACCCGAACTCCCACCATCCCTACTCAAGGTTGCGCTCAGAAAGCTCACCCAGCTCGAAGCGGCGTCCCACCTGGACGAACTACGTCTTCCTCCCGGTAATCGTCTGGAGGAGCTTAAAGGGGACCGCAAAGGACAACACAGTATTCGAATCAACGATCAATACAGGGTGTGCTTCAACTGGGACGGTCAAAATGCCGACGCCGTAGAAATCACAGACTACCACTAAACCATGAAAAAGCACATCAACACCCACCCCGGCGAACTTCTCAGGGAGGAATTCCTGGAGCCACTTGGCATAACTCCCTACCGACTCGCGAAGGACGCCAAACTGCCGCAGCAGCGCGTGAACGAGATCGTGAATGAAAAAAGAGGGATCACCGCAGAAACCGACCTGCATCTGTGTGCCTATTTCGGACAGCAACCCGGCTATTGGCTGCGTGTTCAGCTGGCCTATGACCTGCGCGAAGCACTCAACACAGTTGGGGAGAAAATCAAAGCGTCCATCCATCCTCTGCAGGCCGCGTGAGAACAAACAAATGATCCCGACCGGGCAAATCTCACACAAAGAACGCGAAGCCACTAGGCAGGAGGTGCTTTCCCTTTCGTGTCTTCCGTGCTTTTCGGCGTGCTTTCAGTAAGCGCCAGAGTTTTAGCTGCGGCTCAGCCCGATGAGGAATTCGGCGTTGGTGCGGGTCTTCTTCAGGCGCTGGATGAGCATGTCCATCGATTCGATGGCACCCAGGCCCTGCATCGCGCGGCGTAGTCCGTAGATGCGCTGAAGTTCCTCGGGGTGATAGATGAGCTCCTCCTTGCGCGTGCCGGAGCGATCGATGTTGATCGCCGGGAAGATGCGCTTGTCCGAGAGTCCGCGGTCGAGGTGCAGCTCCATGTTGCCCGTGCCCTTGAACTCCTCGAAGATGATCTCGTCCATGCGGCTGCCGGTGTCGATGAGCGCGGTGCCCAGGATCGTGAGGCTGCCGCCGCCCTCGATGTTGCGCGCAGCGCCGAAGAAACGCTTGGGTTTCTGCAGGGCCGTGGCCTCCAGACCACCGGACATGATCTTGCCGGAATTGCCAGCCAGCGCGTTGTAGGCGCGGGCAAGGCGCGTGATGGAGTCCAGAAGGATGATGACGTGCTGGCCCATTTCGACCAGACGGCGCGCCTTCTCCCCGACCATCTCGGCCGCGTGCACGTGGTTTTCGGGCATCTCGTCGAAGGTCGAGGAAATCACCTCGCCGCGCGTGTGCCGCTTGAAGTCGGTGACCTCCTCGGGGCGCTCGTCCACAAGCAGGATCAGCAGACAGGCCTCCGGGTAGTTGGTCGAGATCGAGTTGGCGATGTTGTGCAGAAGCACGGTCTTGCCCGTGCGCGGCGGTGCCACGATCAGCCCGCGCTGGCCGAAGCCGATGGGCGTAAGGATGTCGATGGCGCGCATCGAGACGTCCTTCACATGCACCTCAGGAGCCTCCACAAGGATGCGGCTCTGCGGGTAGTAGGGAATCAGCTCCTCGAAGGGGACGACCTTCGCCACCTCGCCGGGGGCAAGACCCATGACAGACTCGATCGAGACGGCGGAGGGGCAGCGCTCGTTGTTGATCTGGGGCACGGCCACCACCTCGACCAGATGCCCGCGCTTGAGTCCGTAACGGGTCACGAGCGAGGCGGGCACGTAGGTGTTTTCGGGATACAGTCGGTAGTTCACGCGCGAATGCACGATGAAGCCGTAACCGGCGTCGCTGAGGTCCAGCCAGCCCTTGTCGCGCAACAGCATCTTGGCGTCTGAGGCTGCCGTAAGGATCTTCTGCAGCAGGAGGCGACGGGGAGGAGGCACTCCTTCGCTCTGAATGCCGAGCAGACGGGCGAAGGCGTTGATCTCGGGAAGCGAGCCCGCGTAGAGTTGGTCGAGGTGGATGGGTTCACCCTGGGCCTGCGACTTGAGCTCGGCGGTCTTGTTGTCCAGAACGGCGACGTCCTCAAAGTGATGCTCGTCGGGCAGGTCTCCCGCAGGCTGGGAGTAGGTGGGAGGAGGCGGTTGCTGCGGGTATTTCTCGCGGGGCTGGCTGTGATGCCCTCCGTGCCCGCCATGGCCACTGTGGCCTCCATGGGAGCCACCGTGCTCACCCCCACCGCTGGGAGCTCCACCCTGTCTCTGCTGCTTCCACTTCTTTTTCTCCTTCTTGAGATTCTTCCAATAATTGCGGTCCTTGATGACACGCCCCCCTTGCGTCGGCACTCCCTGTGCGTCGTCGGACGACTGAGCATCCTGCTGCTGCTGGGGTTCCTGACTCTCCTGAGCCTGGGAGTTCTCCTGCCCCTGATCGCCCTGCACGGGTGCCTGCGAGTCCTCGGTGCCCGCCGGAGCGGACGCTTGAGAGGGCTGTTCAGAAGGAACCTGGGACTCCTGCGCTGGGAGTGTTTCGCGTTCCTGCCGGGGTTCGGAAGGCCGGGGTACAAAGACCTCGCGCCGCTCTTCTGCGGGCTCACTGCGAGGCGCTTCGGGCTCCCGCTCGGCTCGCGGAGAGGGCTCTGGTGCCTGCTCTCGGGGCGGAAAAGCCTTCTGAGCGGGTGCTGTGCTGAAAAGATCGCCTGTGTCCGGCGCGGCCGACTCTGCGCCAGCCTCAGCTGCCGCCTTGCGGGTGCGTGTCCCTGTCTTGCGCACACCGACTTTTTTTACGGCGGGTGTGCGGGTGCTCTTCTTGCGTGTCTTGGTCTCGCCTGCTTCGGAGCCGGACTCGTCGTTGTCTGTTTTGGGAGGAAGGGACATGATGGTTGAAAATTATTGGACTGGAGACTGGGTGGGGCGGTCACGGAGGAGTTGGGCCGCAAGGTCGGCAATCTGCCGCCGCAGGAACTCGGGTGAACCGTCGTTGGACAGCACGAAATCGGAGAGTTCGATTTTGCGCTCTAGGGAAAATTGCTGGGAAATACGCCGCTCGGCCTGATCGCGTGGCAAGCCGCGTTTTTCAAGCCTCGATAGCTGGAGTGGACGAGAACACGCGACGCACACGACGAAATCAAACAATTTGTTTAACTCTTTCTCGTGCAGCAGCGGGACCTCCACCACCCAGGGCTCGGAAGGTGCCTCGGCAATTCGGGCCTGCCAGCGCCGGCGCACCTCGGGGTGAGTGAGTGCCTCAAGCCAGTCGAGCGCTTCACGATCAGAGAAGACCCTCGCCGCAAGTTTGGCCCGATCCACCCGGCCCTCCACGACAAAGTCCTTGCCGAAGCGCTCCTGGATGCGTGCGAGCACGGCGGTGTCGGTCAAAACCTCCGTTTTCACGATGGCGTCTGCGTCGATGAGGCGGAAGCCCTCCTGCGCAAAGAAACCCGCAGCGGTGGACTTGCCGCACCCGATTCCTCCCGTAAGTCCAAGAATCATGGGGCTGTGGCGCTAAATAAGATAAACTGGACTTCTGGCAGCACTCCGCCGTGTCAGCAAATAAAAACCGCAGAGCCACTGATCGGTGGAGCGGCGAACCTGTAAATCCAGCCTTCTGCGGCGCTTGACCAGAGCTCTAATGGTATTAAAGTAATACCCATGCCGGTTTTCAGTTTCAAAGTCGATCCTCAGTCTGCCCAACGCATCCGGGCGAAAGCCCTGGCTGCGAAGACCTCCCTCTCCGCCTACCTTCGCAAGGCGGCGCTGGCTGACGATGAACGAAAGGCCGTTCAGATCCACAGAAGGAAACACCCCGTATCAGGGCTAATGTTCAATGCGACAGGCACCAGGAGGAAAGTGACCGAGGCGGAAATCCAGACGGCGCTGGCAGAGTTCCCATGAAATACCTACTCGATGTGAATGCCTTGCTGGCCTGGGAACACGCCAGGTCTCCACACCATGAGGTATTCCACTCCTGGGTCCGAAGCTTGGAACACCCCCGTTTCTACAGCTGTGCCCTCACGGAGTTGGGTTTTCTGCGCATCTCCATGCAGGTATTCGACTACAGTCTGCCCCAGGCGGCCGAATCCCTTCAGTCGATCAAAGTACAGCTGGAAGGCTTCATTGAAAAGGCCCCCTCTCCACGCCTTCCCAACTGGGCATCAAAGGCAGCAAAGACCTCCGATGCGTACCTGGTTCAATTGGCAAAAGACAACGACATGAGGCTGGCTACCTTGGATTCCGGCATCAAGGACCCGACGGCATTGCGCATCGCCTAAACCGAGTAGAAGACTTGTCCTACTCTCAGGCCTCGGGCCCGAGAAGAAGCGTCACCGCCTCGGAAGCGGCGGCCATACCGAAAACCGAGGTGACGAAACTTGCGCTGCCAAAGCCGCTGGCGCAGTCCAGGCGCAGGTTGGAACCGGGCTCCGCTTCGGCCTGGCAGCTTCCGTCCGCCCAGGGGAAAAGCGGTTTCTCCTGCGAATAGACACAACGCACACCGAAACGCACGCCCTCCCCATGCTCGAAACCATGCTCGCGCCGCAGCTTCTTGCGAAGCAGGCGCAGGAGTTCATCCCCATGGGACTCACCCAGATCGCCCGCGCGCACACGCGTGCAGTCCCGCTTCCCTCCCGCCCCGCCCACGGTCACGCAGGGGATGCGTCTCCTCACGCAGGCGGCCACCAGAAGGGCCTTGTTCGAGAGCCCGTCGATCGCGTCCACCAGGCATCCGAAGCCGTGCTCAAGCAGGCGCGCCTCGCTGGAAGCGGTGAAAAACTCGGACACGGGACTCACCGTGCAGGCGGGATTGATCAGCCGTATCCGCTCCGCCACCACAGCCACCTTGGGTCGGCCTATCTGACCGTCGAGGGCCGGAAGCTGACGGTTTACGTTGGTGATGCAGACATCATCCAGGTCGATCAGGGTGATCCGCCCTACCCCGCTGCGAGCCAGTCCCTCCGCCACCCAGGACCCCACCCCGCCAATCCCGACCACGCAGACCTGCGAACGCGCCAAACGCTCCAGGGCCGGACGCCCGTAAAGGCGCGCGATCCCGCCAAAGCGGTTGAGAAAATCTTCGGTGAGTCCGGACTGCTGCATGGTGGGATAAACAAGGGGCTGCGCTTTGAGATTTAGTGTTGAAAGCGGGACACTAATTTCCCGTAAACCCTTGACTATCAACATGGCGGAGAGGGAGGGATTCGAACCCCCGTTACCCTCGCGGGTAAACCGCATTTCGAGTGCGGCGCATTCGACCACTCTGCCACCTCTCCTTGCTGAAGAGGCGCGAACTTAGGCGGGGAGCGCCAAAACGGAAGCGAAAAGTAAGCAGATTGGGGCAATTTCCTTATTAAACGAGACCCCACAGCTCAGTCAGGGAACTTATTGCCTCGGCTTCCACAGACTAGACGCGGGCCTTTGCATGTCTGCTTAAACTCCTTTGCATTCGTGATTAAGTGATTTCCGCACGGGTCGGGAGGCCATTTGATATTCTAATTCACTGCATGCCTGTTATGCGTTTAGCGATGCAGGCCCCACACTCCCCAAAGAAACTGCGTCGCCTCTACGTGAGCGCCCTCCTTGTGGTGGCCCTGCTGGTGACGACGGGGCAGGTCCTCATCCAGTATTCCCTCCTGCATCAGCGCGCCTCCTCCATCGTGGTCAACGAGTCGGGTCGCCAGCGCATGCGCAGCCAGCGTCTCACCAAAACCGCGCTTGCCATCGAACGCACCACCGACCCCGCCCAGCGCCTCCTGCGTGCCGAGGAGCTTGAAACGACACTCGCCGCCTGGAAACGCTCCCACCTGGGCCTTCAGCTGGGCGATACAGGACTGAGTCTGCCGGGAGAAATCTCTCCGGAAGTCCAGGCGATTTTCACCGAACTCAACCCCATCCACGCCTCGATGGTCGAGGCGCTCGAGCGCCTCCTCGCTGCCTGGAAGGAGGTCGCTTTCCAGGGCACGCCCCCAAAGGACTCCGTCGCCGCACTCGATGAACTCCTGGCGAAGGAACAGGCCTTCCTGCGCAACATGGACCGGATCGTGGAGCGCTTCGACCTGGAATCGAGAGACAAGGTCGACCTGCTGCGCATGGCGGAGCTGCTGCTCTGGGGGCTCACTCTGCTGCTCCTGCTCGTCGAGGCGATCCTTGTATTCAGACCAGCAGCACGCCAGATCGAGCGCCAGATGGAGGACCTCCAGGCGGCGACCGGCGAGCAACAGCACCTTGCCGAGCGCCTCGCCCTCGCCAACGGCGAACTCAGTAAGGCCCTGGAGGATACACGCAGCCTCCAGGCAAAGGCGGAGGAGGCCAACCGGGCCAAAAGCGAGTTTCTGGCCAACATGAGCCACGAAATCCGCACGCCCATGAACGGCATCATCGGCATGACGGGTCTGCTTCTGGACACCGACCTCACGCCCGATCAACGTCGTTTCGCCAGCGCCGTGGGCAACAGCGGAGAGTCCCTTCTGTGCCTCATCAACGACATTCTGGATTTCTCCAAAATAGA
>JFJP01041223.1_pt1 | contig 10067 bp, 7 predicted proteins | sample 431651 | NCBI WGS metagenome assembly JFJP01 (sample SAMN02602958, study PRJNA72255) | Microbial mat metagenome, whole genome shotgun sequencing project. | biome: fresh water; feature: sink hole; material: water; isolation source: purple microbial (photo- and chemosynthetic) mats found in...
TTCAACCATTCACATGGAATTCAAATGGTTATCCTGATTTTGGCTCACCGGTTCAGACAGGCACTGAAATAAAAAGGCCATCAGGAGAAATTGAAATAGAAAGGGGCAGCAGATAATTGTTTTCAATCAGATATTTTAAAATACTAACTGCTTAAAAAATTCATATGAGGTTCAAAAACTTTATCCCTGTTTTACTTATAGTCGTCATAAACTTCTCACTATCGTCGTGCAAGTCCAAAAACAAACCTAAGTATCCTAATCAGCCGGATTACTCAAAAGTTTGGAGTATTGAAAAAGCGAGGCAATGGGAAAAAGATCTTCCCTGGCTGAGGGGTTCCGATTTCATCCCCAGTAGTTCAATAAACCAGCTAGAAATGTGGCAGTCTGAAACATTTGATCCTAAAACTATTGATCGTGAATTAGGATGGGCAGAAAATATCGGATTTAACTGCATGAGGGTATATTTGCACCATCTGGCATGGGAAGTTGATAAAGAAGGTTTCAGGCAGAGAATCGGGGAGTATCTGTCAATTGCCGACAGACATGGAATAAAAACAATATTCGTAATATTTGATGATTGCTGGAATCCTGTTTATAATTCCGGGACACAACCCGCACCTAAACCTGGAGTTCACAATTCAGGATGGATCAGAGACCCTGGGGATCTCATCTTCTCAAATCCGGAAGTTGTTGCTATTCTTGAAAAATATGTGAAAGATCTGCTTTCAGTTTTCGCTAATGATCAGCGTATAATACTCTGGGACCTGTATAACGAACCGGGAAATTCTGATTATGGCAGCAAGTCAATGCAATTACTTCAGCAGGCTTTCATCTGGGCCAGGGAGGTTAATCCGTCACAACCCCTCACATGTGGTATCTGGAAGCATAGCCTTAAAGATCTAAATGCCTTCCAGGTAAAAAACTCCGACATAATAACTTATCATAATTATGCTGATGAGATCAATCATCAGAAGATGATTGACACACTTAAACTTAATAACCGCCCAATGGTTTGTACTGAATATATGGCCCGGAAAAACAACAGCTTATTCAGCAATATTATGCCAATACTGAAAGCTCAGAATATAGGAGCAATAAACTGGGGCCTGGTCTCCGGTAAAACAAATACAATTTATGCATGGGGTACTCCTGTCCCGGATGGATCAGAACCGGCATTATGGTTTCATGATATATTCAGGCCCGACGGCACACCATATCTGCAGGAGGAGGTTGACATAATTAAAGGATTAACAGAAAGTAACTGATGGCTGGATTATTTATATGCGTTTTATTTTTTTCCAGACACTGCTAATAATTAACTGACTATTAGAGGGGAATCTGGGACTATGACCCAAGACAGACATTATCATCTGGTGAGCAGACTCAAGCCCGGCAAAATAATATTGCCGGTGGCTATTGGATTGGCTGTTGTAGGTTGGTTTATTTCAAGAGAAATTGATACAGAAGTTCTCCGCAAACTGCCCTTCACATGGAATTCTGTTTTCTGGCTTTTAATTGCCTGGTTATGCATGATATTCAGAGATCTTGGGTATATGATCCGAATAAGAATTCTGTCTGATAATGATCTTACATGGAAACAATCCTTCAGAGTGATCATGCTCTGGGAATTTACCTCTGCCATTACACCCTCAACAGTTGGGGGCACTGCCGTTGCAGTTGTTTTCCTGCACAAGGAGGGGATGACAGTAGGCCGAAGTACCGCAGTTGTTCTGGCGACATCGTTTCTTGATGAATTATATTTTGTTGTAATGTTACCTCTGCTCGTTCTTTTAGTAGGAGGAACCACTCTCTTTACTACCTCCTTCCAGGGAACAGGAATTTCTTTTCTGAATGAACTAGTTCTGATTGCTGGAATCGGATATACTGTTATATTAATTTGGGTAATTCTTGTAGGATATGGCCTTTTTTTCAACCCCGAGGGGATTAGAAAACTGATAATTAAAATCTTCAGTTTTCCTTTTCTGAAAAGATGGCATGAAGCAGCATCAAGTGCAGGTGATGACATTGTTAAAAGTTCACATGAACTCAGGGAAAAAAGTTTTTCATTCTGGTTCAAAGCAGTAATAGCAACATTTTTATCTTGGACATCAAGGTATTGGGTAGTTAATGCTATCCTAATGGCTTTTTTCTCAATTAATGAACATTTTTTAATTTTTGCAAGGCAGCTGGTAACCTGGATAATGATGATAATAAGTCCATCACCCGGGGGAAGCGGATTTGCAGAACTGATAATGGGCCGGTATATTTCCGATCTTATACCCGCCGCTCCGGAATATGCAGCAGGTATTGCTCTTGCAATGGCAATATTATGGAGAATAATCAGCTACTACCCATATCTGATTATTGGTGCTTTGCTTATTCCTCCATGGATCAGAAGAAAATTTGTTAACCCGGTCCCTAAAAAGAAGTAGATTTTTTTTAACTTCGGTTTTTCGGAATAAAGATTGTCATTGACAATAAATGAGTGAAGAGATTTTAAAGGCATTGATGGAATTATTCGCCCTGATAGTAAAGCAGGACGGTGGCATACTTATGAATGAACGTGAGTATGTTTCAGGTTTTCTTAACAAACAGTTGACAAAAGAGACAGTAGATGAGTATCTGGCCCTGTTTGATGAACATGCTGGTCCGGTACTTAAACTGTCAACAATAATAAATCCTTCTGCACCTTCAGTCAGGGACTCAGTTAAAATACTGGGCATCTGCAAAAAGATTAACCGTACTCTCAATCAGGAACAAAAAGTAGTAGTGCTGATGCGTCTTTATGAACTGGTAAATGCTGATCGCCAGTTCACACTGCAAAGGATGAACATTATAAATACTGTTGCAGAAGTATTTAAAATCTCGCAGGAAGAGTTTGCCTCAACTGAACAGTTCGTTAAGAATGATAATCCAGAGGACCTGAGAAACAGTGCTATCCTGGTACTTAGCCCGGGTGATGAAGAATGTGAATTATGCAAAAAAATGCAGACTGGCTACCAGGATACAAAAATTATTATTCTGCGGGTGGAGAGTGTTGATTTATATTTTATTAAGTATTTATCAAATGACCAGTTGTATCTTAATGGTTTACCAATCAGATCAGGTATTGTATATACGTTCGCCAAAGGCGGTTCAATAAAATCACAACAGGGACATGCAATTTATTACAGCGATATCAGCTCAAAATTTCTTGCTGATATAATTATCCATAAAATTTCTTTCACGGCTGAAAATCTGACTTACAATTTCAGAGAGGGGCATGCTGCTGTTGATAATATCAGTTTCTCAATCGAAGAAGGGAAACTTGTTGGTATCCTGGGGGCCAGTGGTTCCGGGAAAACAACTTTACTAAACCTGATGTGCGGAATGCAAAAACCGTCCTCCGGAACTATCAAAATCAATGGATTAGAGGTAAATAAAGATAATAAAATACTTGAAGGGGTATTTGGATATGTCCCACAGGATGACCTTCTTATTGAGGATCTGACTGTATTTGAAAATCTATTCTATGCTGCCTGCCAGTGTTTCAGTGATAAGTCGGGGGAAGAAATTGCTGAACTTGTTGATCATACCCTTTCAAATCTGGGTCTGCTGGAGAAAAGAGAACTGAAGGTAGGTTCACCCTTTAATAAAGTTATTAGTGGAGGACAGAGAAAAAGACTAAATATTGCTCTTGAATTGATCAGGGAACCCCTTGTACTTTTCCTCGATGAACCTACAAGCGGGCTATCTTCCAGAGACTCCGAGAACCTTATGGACCTCCTGCGTGATCTGACTTTAAAGGGAAAACTGGTGTTTACAGTAATTCATCAGCCTTCATCAGAGATTTTCAAGATGTTCGACAAGGTTATTATTCTTGATCAGGGTGGATGCATGGCATATTTCGGTAACCCGGTCGATTCCGTAATATATTTCAAGACTCTTGACGCACAGATTAATTCAAATCTTGGAGAGTGCCCCTCCTGTGGAAATGTTAACCCTGAAACAATTTTTAATATCATTGAGACCCAGGTAGTCGATGAATTTGGAAAATATACCGAAAAGAGGAAAGTAAAACCAAAAGAATGGGCAAATACTTACGACTCAAAACATCCATTTACAAAAATACCCGATATTAAGGAGCCACCTCATAAGAACCTTCGGAGACCGGGTGTCTTCAGGCAGTTTGTTATTTACCTGTCAAGAGACTTCAAGAGCAAGATTGCAAATAATCAGTACATAACCCTTACTCTGCTGGAAGCTCCTATCCTTGGGTTTGTTCTTTCTTTTATAATCAGATATATTCCTGACCCTGATTCTAAGATCTATATATTCTCTGAAAATGAGAATATACCGATCTATATTTTTATGAGTCTGATAGTATCTCTTTTTCTGGGGCTCACAATCAGTGCAGAGGAGATATTCCGCGACAGAAAGATTCTGAAAAGGGAACATTTTCTTAATCTGAGCCGGTCCAGTTATCTTCTTTCTAAAATTGCTATTCTTATTCTAATATCCGCCATCCAGACTTTTCTTTTTGTGCTTATTGCAAATCCAATTCTTGGAATAAAGGGCATGTTTTTTAACTACTGGATTGCTCTGTTCACAACATCTTTTTGCGCTAATATGCTTGGTTTAAATATTTCAGCATCATTTAATTCAGCAATTACTATCTATATTGTCATACCACTGTTAATAATACCTATGATGGTTCTCAGCGGGGCTATGTTTCCATTCGACAAACTGAACAGAAAAATCGGAAATGTAGAAAAAGTACCATTAATCGCTGAACTGATGCCAACCAGATGGACCTATGAAGCTCTCATTGTATCACAATTTAAGGATAACAAATACAGCAAAGTAGAGTATAACAGGAACCACGAAACATACTATACCCTAAAAAAGATCATCAGTGAAGCCGAATTTAATAAAGTATACCGCATAAAAACATTGCGTGAAGCTATTGAGACAACACTCTTCGAATACAGGAGAAACCCAAAGAAATATGGTAATAATGAAGACCTTCTGTTGAAAAAGAACAAACGGCAGTTTAGTAAGCTTCAGCTTATCCAAAACGAATTAATGAGGATGACCAACCTCTATGATATTCCTGCCTTCACCTACATCGATGACCTTACCCCATATGAATTTAATCCGGGAATAGCTGATTCTCTTACACATTATCTTGACAGGATTGACAGAATATTCAGTAAAATCTCTAATTCTGCAAGTGACAGGAAGGATAGTTTTTTTAGTATGAACGACTTAAAACTCAAGAAGCTGGAGAATGATTATTTTAACTATAAACTGGAGGAAATTGTCACAAAACCCTATGAACGCAAGAAAATACTACTCCACAATAACTTCCTGATACAGAATACTGATCCTATTTACCTCGACCCTTATAAAAAAGGATTTCTCGGTTTCAGAACTCATTTCTATGCCCCTGCAAAATACATTTTCGGGATAAAAACAGACACATTTGTTTTCAATATTTCATTGGTACTCCTGACTACAATTGTAATATTCTACCTGACACTGTATTTTGAAATACTTGGCAAGGCTGTTCGCTTCTTTGAGAGTTTTAAATTTCGAAAATAATTTTTAATGCATTGTTAATCTGTTTTTTTGTATTTTTGTATTAATCTTTATACTATCCTGAATGAAAGGAAGAGTTTTTTTATTACTATTTTTTGTTTCTGTAAGCCTTTCTTGCAGGAACTCAGCAAACAGTAAGGGAGAATTTGTATTTCCGGAGGCAGATTCAGTTCCTGTATCTGAATCTGAAAAATTAAGCCCTGAAGCAATAGCTGACATTTCCAGGAACATCTCTTCGCCGGTAGAAATAGCAAATCTACTTCAACGACTCGAAGTTCCATTCTCACAAGATTATCTTGCCGCATCAATTGATGCTAATAAACAAAGTACAAGTTTTGACAAAGCTTTGAAACTTGGTATTCTGGGTGCAGATCTCGGCTACCTTAATATGTATGAAAAGACCGGATCATCACTTGACGTTTTATCGTCAATTAGAAAGCTTGCTGAAGATGTCAAGGTAGGTCAGTTTTTTGATTTCGAATCAATTAAAAGACTTTCTCAGAGTAAATCAAATTTAGATTCACTGTTGTTTATTTCGATTGACTCTTATACTAAAATTGATAACTACCTCCGTAATAATGATCGCGGCCAACTTTCAGCATTAATAATTATCGGAGTTTGGATTGAGGGACAATATCTTGCAACCCAGGTTGTAAACAAATATCCCGACCCAATGTTAAGAGACAGAATAGGTGAGCAAAAGATCATTCTAAACGACCTCCTTCTCCTGATAAATCCTTATTGCAACCGTGATTCGGAATTTGCAAGTCTGTGCCAAAACCTTCAGGATATTAAAGATATTTATCGTGATGTCAGGATTACATTTACCCAGGGGGATCCCGAGAGTTCTGAAAAGGACGGGGGGCTTGTTATTACACAAACCGAAACAAGTGTTGTTGAGATGTCTGATGAGCAACTGAAAGTTATTATTGATGCTACCAAAAATATAAGAGACAAACTAATTTTAAATAATTAGTATGAAAAAACATATAGTTATTCTATCATTACTTCTTTCATTCGGACTACTCTCTTTTGGGCAGACAACTGATCCGTTTGTAAGTAATTGTGTCATGAATACTGGCACCAATTCCAAATATCTTAAAGATTTCAGAATTCAGCTTGGAAAAGCTGCGGCACTGGGAGAACTCAGATATAAAGCAAATATGTCGCTCTGGAAAAATACCAAGTATCGCTTCACAATGTGCAGTTCAGAAAATTCAAAAGGTCAGCTGATTCTTAATATTAAGGATGACGCAAATAAATTAGTACTTACATCATACGATCAAAAAACAGGAAAGATCTATCCTTTCATTGATTTTGTCTGCAACAAAAGCGGTATATACCAGCTCAATTACGACTTTACTAACGGACAACAGGGATCAGGTGTTGGAGTTGTCTCAATGGTGAAATGATTTTTAATCATTTCATATACCAGATCTGTATTACTAAAATAAGTGCAAACAGCAGGCTGAACAAAATCTCAGGAATCACTTTTTTTCTTACAAACACAAAATAATGGGCCAGAAAATAGCTGACAGGAATGCTTATTATCCAAACTATTTCAACGGATACAGAAGGGATTATGAAATAAACTAATATTGAAATAAGAAATAACCAGAAGAGAAGAAAAAATGTCTTACGGGATTTTATCTTTTTAGTATTCATCAGCATTAACAAATTAACGGCACTTATCAGTGTTATTAATCCTACAAATGATATTACAACTATTGCTAAAGGTGTATAAACATAACTGTCTGGCTTTCCAAAAAAATTATACCTGAAAACTGAAAATAAAATTTTCAAATCAAATCCTAATACGTAATAAATTCCAAAAGTCAGAAGATAGGGGGTTAACAACCCAATAATCGAAAGAGCTATTTCCTTAATATTCAAAGTTCTTAGTAATAGTATCCCAATAATTAAAAGTAAACTGAACCAGATAAGGTTTGCGTAAAAAAGGCTACCAGTAGCGATAAGTAACCCTGCATCAAAAAAATTATATGCTATGCCCGGAATACGATATGTATCCATTATCTTTCTTATTGCAAGCATCAGGCACATTGCAGCAAAAATAGCCGGATTCAGAAGTTGATACTGGGGGAAAAGTCCGCTAAGTAAAATATAAATAACCGCAGGCAGAAGAGTTCTCTGATTTATAAAAAAGAGGGTGGTATTCAGGTTTACCATAAGAAAAGCCATCAGCGAAACCAATGAAAGAGTAAAGATAATTCCAGGAAGTGGATGGGTACCGATTAATGATGAAAGAATCCCATACAAAGGCATTGGATCCAGATCAAAGTATAAGGAAAACTGATTCTGAAGCTTAATAAATGCACTGGCCCATACTGACAATACTGTGACAATAATAAGAATTATGGTCTCCGTACCTGTTCCCTTAAATAGTCTTAGAAGCATTTATTTTATAAATCAAATCCAATATCTTTTCTGTAACAGATACCTTCAAAATTTAACAACCCGGCATTCCTGTAGGATATGCCCAGTGCTTCTTTCATCGTATCTCCCCATGAAGTTACTGCCAAAACTCTTCCTCCTGATGTTACAGTCTTGTCACCTGAAATCCGTGTCCCGGCATGAAAAACGACGCTCCCTTTAATAAGCTCTAACCCGTCTACTGGTTTACCCTTTTTGTAGTTTCCCGGATAACCACCTGAAACAAGCATTACTGTTGTCACAAACCTATCATCAATCTCAATTTCCCGTTCAGCCAGGTCCCCTTTTGCCACACCTTCCATCAGTTCAAACAGATCAGACTTAATCCGTGGAATTATTACCTCCGATTCAGGATCGCCGAGTCGTGCATTGTATTCAATCACATAAGGATCTCCACCAACATTTATCAGCCCAAAAAAAATAAAACCCTTATAGACAATACCATCTTCATTTAACCCCTTCATAGTAGGCTCTACTATTCTGCCTATAACCTTTTCCATAAATGCTTCACCAGCAAATGACACCGGAGACACTGCTCCCATTCCTCCGGTATTAAGACCGGTATCACCCTCTCCTATTCTCTTATAATCTTTTGCCTCAGGTAAAAGTATATAGGACTTCCCATCGGTTATGACAAAAACCGAAAGTTCTATCCCTTTAAGAAACTCCTCAATTACTACTTTTTCTCCGGCTGCTCCGAACTTACCACCCAGTATTGCCTTCACTTCTGCTTCTGCTTCAGATAAATCATCAATAATCAAGACACCTTTACCTGAGGCAAGTCCATCAGCTTTAATTACATAAGGAGGACTAAGCATTCCGAGAAATCCGGGAACATCCTTCAGGGTTGACTTGTCAAAACTTTTGTAGGCTGCAGTTGGAATTTTATGTCGTATAAGAAAGCCTTTTGCAAAATCCTTACTTCCTTCCAGGCGGGCAGCTGACTTATCAGGACCAATCACTGGAATTATATTAAGGACTTCATCCTTCAGAAAAAAATCAGTTATCCCGGCAACCAGAAGAGCTTCGGGACCCACTATAACCATATCTATATTGTTCTTTAGTACGGCTTTCTTAAGATCCTGAAAGTTTTCCGGATCAATCTCCAGATTTGTCCCTATCTCTCCGGTACCTGCATTTCCCGGACAAATAAAAATTTCTTCTACCTTTTTACTTTGGGCAAGTTTCCAGGTAAGAGCATGCTCTCTGCCACCTGATCCCAATATGAGAATATTCATCTATAAGAAATATTATATCTTTTCAAAAGTAACATTTCATTCCGACATTTAAAATTGAATGCTAAAAATCAGTTAGCTCCTGTCATTTATCTGACAGTATTTCGTGAATGTCTGCATAACTGAATCAACATATGTTTTTGATACAGGGATATCAATTACAGAAGGAGTATCTAATTCAAGCTTCAATCCCTCTTTATCCTTCCTTATTACCTTAACTTTCTCAAAATTAACAATATAATACCTATGACATCTTATTATTTCAGTTCCTGAAAAATTCTCCTCTGCTTTTTTAAGAGTATCACGCAGGAGGTATTTAGATACTTTACCCTTATTCAGATAACAGATATTAACATAGTTTTCAGCAGATTCCAGGTACAACAGGTTCTCTTTCTTAACAGAAAATTTCAGAACCCTCTTCTCATCATAAAAGGGTATCATGTTCCTGCTATTTATAGAGAATGACTGAAGATCTTCCATTCTGTCTAATTGTTCCTTTTTATCGATCCATGAAAAGTATAACCACGATATCGAATATGGCATCAGGAGAACAAGAGCAGTATTACGTGATGATATTTTAACAAGGTCTGCAAATAACCGTAAATCTTTAAGAAGGATCTTTTCGAACAAAGTATAAAAAAGCGCCATTAAAAGGATCTCGAAAAATATCCAGACTAAATATTGCCATATGTTTATTGTATGTCTCTTACAATACCGGTACATAATAATTCGGCTTATGACAACAACCAGAACACCTGTTAGAATTGTAAGGCTGGAGTATGTGAAAAACTCAAGTTTTGT
>JFJP01012848.1_pt1 | contig 10066 bp, 8 predicted proteins | sample 431651 | NCBI WGS metagenome assembly JFJP01 (sample SAMN02602958, study PRJNA72255) | Microbial mat metagenome, whole genome shotgun sequencing project. | biome: fresh water; feature: sink hole; material: water; isolation source: purple microbial (photo- and chemosynthetic) mats found in...
ACAACCACGCTTACATATAATATTAATATTGAGACGCTGCCAATCCTGTAAAAAATTGCGCGCGCAAAAATATTGGAAATTTTCAAAAACCAACAGCATCAAGGAGTTTACAAATGAGCACATTCAACATCCTGGTTATTGAAGATGACAGTCTGGTAGCAAGAACAATTGAACGCTGTCTGCGTGGAAATGAATACCATGTACAGGTGGTAAACACAGGAGTGGCAGGTTTAAAGGCTGCGCGCAATAAACTCCCTGATTTGGTTGTGTTGGATGTAATGATGCCCGGCATGGATGGATTTACCGTATGCAAAGAGATGAGGGAGGATGCGCTTTTGAAGGACGTACCCATTATGTTCCTTACAGCTAAAAATAAGGTGGAAGATAAAATCATCGGACTAAGCGTTGGCGCTGATGACTACCTGTCAAAACCATTCAATGTTGATGAACTATTGTTACGGGTGAAGGCAATTCTACGCCGGACTCAACCAAGCAGTGAATCGTCTACTTTGGAAACCCGCCCACAACAACAAGCTGATCCGGTGATACGCATTGGCGAGTACACTCTGAATACACGCACATACATATTCACCAGCCCTCACAAAGGGAAGATTCGCCTGACCCCCGTCCAATACACTTTGTTGTATCATCTGATGACTCATCCCAACAAAATTTTCTCCCCTGCCCTCCTCTTGGATGAAGTATGGGACTATCCATCCGAGACAGGCAGCGCCGACCTTGTTCGGGTTCATATAAAAAATATCCGCGAGGTGGTTGAAGCGGATCCTAAGAATCCAATATTTATCAGGACAGTCCAAGGGTATGGGTACACAATACAAACAGACGAATAATATGCCGCATCAGACATGGAAAATACAACGACCGCCAAAATGAAAATCCCGGATAGCCAGCCTAAAGTATTAGTTGTGGACGATGAGGTGAGTGTAAGAATCACCATCGAGTCAGTTCTAGCGGCAGAAAATTACGAGTTGCACTTCGCAGAAAATGGGGCGCAAGCAATTTCTACGGCAGAGAAGATTCAGCCAGATATTATTCTATTAGATGTGATGATGCCTGGGTTAAGCGGTTTTGAGGTCTGTCAAAAAGTCCGCGCGATGCCCAGCCTGGCTGAAGTGCCCATTGTGCTAATTACAGCATTGGATGACCGTGAATCACGCATGGCTGGCATAAAAGCCGGCGCAGACGACTTCATCTCAAAACCTTTCAATCGGCAGGAACTACGACTTCGCGTTCAAAATATGACCCGCTTAAATCAGTATAAGCGGCAGACGGTGTATAGCGCAATCGAACTTAAATTTTACGAATCCTTTGTGGGAGAGCAAAGCACCTTCGGCGATCAAAATGTAATGCAGGCACATGCCATCAGTAATATCCGCGACTACGTGGAAGCCGAAGAAGCCATGCTGGTGTTGTTCGACTTTGAAAACTCCGACTTGGCAACAAGAAGGCTGTTGGGCGCGGGTCCCGCCTGGGAAACCGAGCAGACCTTTCTCATCAAAGGAAGCAGCCTCTACAGCGCAATGTCACAGACTTCGACAGTGACCGAGTATGACATCAGCCTCATCAAGGAAACTGACCCCATTCTAAGCGGCGCCTTTACAAATCCAATTCGAAACATCATCCTAGCCCCATTAAATGTCAACAAGACGCTGCTGGGAGCCATGATCTTTGTGAATCCTCTGTTCGATTTCAAAAAGGATGACAGGCGCGCCAGGTTCTTGCAGCTTATGATTAAAGGCGTATCCAATGCAATTTTTGCTGTGGAACACACCCGCCAATTAACCATCAGCAAGGCGGCATTGGAAGCCAGTCAGTGGGAAATCTTGAATTCGCGCAACACGTTGAGGACATTCTTTGACAATATTCCCAGTTGCATCTACGTCATTGACCGCTCCTATAACATCATGATCATCAACAGCCACCGCAGTGAAAGGGTCAATAAAGCGCCGCAGAAACTGGTTGGCAGCAAATGCTATGAAAGTTTATATGGAAACCAAGCGCCATGCCCACTCTGCCGCGTATCAGATGCGTTTAACGGTATTCCCTCTGTCAGAAGCCTGAGGGAATGGCAGCCGAAGGAAACCTTTATTCAATGGGAAATTACAACCGTTCCGATCCGTGAGAATTTCGACACAATCAATCAGGCAATTATCTTTGATGAAGATGTGACCGAGAAGTGGCTGTTGGAAGCAAACCTGATCGAAAGCGAAAAACTCGCATCCATCGGGCAGTTGGCGGCGAATGTTGCCCATGAAATCAACAACCCACTTTCTGCCATTATTGCAAACGCTCAATTAATGCTGCGTGACCTTGTAGATGCAGACGAAGACACGGTTGAAGCGCTCCAATTAATTGAGACAGCGGGTGTTCGGGCAGCAAAGATCGTGGGAGACCTGCTCAAAAGCGCGCGCAAAGAAAAACGCGGAGAGTTCGAGGAAATCTCATTAAACGAAACAATTATGGACGCTATTGCAATGGCGAATTTTGAAATTAGAAACCGCAGCGTAACAATGGAACTTGATTTAAGCGAAGGGATGCCCAACATCTTTGCCCACCAGAATCAGTTAAAAGGCGTTTGGATTAATTTAATTATGAATGCGCTGGGAGCAATCGAAAATGCAGATGGGGTCATATCCATTTCAACGCGCCATGAAGATGATCAATATCGTATTGCCTTTTCGGATAATGGAAAAGGAATCGCGGCGGAGCACCAGGAACACATCTTTGAGCCTTTCTTTACCACCAAAGATGCCAGCCACGGAACAGGGCTGGGGTTGTCTGTGAGTCAGCAGGTCATTAAGGAACACCACGGCGCAATTGACTTTGAAAGCATCCCGGGCAAAGGCACAAGATTTATCATCATCCTGCCGGATACACAAAAAAACGAGGCGTGAGGTATTTTTCTGCGCGTCTCTCAGACGACAGAGCGCGCAAGGCGAAAGCCAATGGAGGGGGAAAGATGGTCCGGCAGCACGCCTTCGCGCACGGCACAGCGCGCCAGTTTGCGCGAGTAATACCAGGCTCCCCCACGAACGACATAACGCCCATTCGGTTTGACTTCTTCGCGATTGGTATGGGGGCGGTATGGATACGGCATAAAAAGCGACTGAGTCCATTCCCATACATTACCCACCATGTCTGCCACACCATGAACACTATCGCCACTGGGTGAATAAAAGCCAACCGGTGTGGTTTCTTTTTTCATACTTTCAGATGTATTGCAGCGCCAGGGGTCAAAGGTGTTGCCCCAGGGGAAGATGCGTCCGTCACTACCGCGCGCGGCGCTTTCCCATTCTGCCTCGGTCGGCAGGCGAAAAACCGATCCCGTTTTCTCATTCATCCAGCGAACATACGCCTCTGCGTCGAGCTTGGACACCCCCACTACCGGATGATCTTCCATGCCGTCAACAAAGGTGTACCCAGACCAGTGACGCGGAATACGGTGACCTTCATCCCAAATAAAGGTGTAATACTCGGCATTGGTTACGGGGCATTGGGCAATCTCAAAAGCCTGCAAAGAGACTACATGCTGCGGCTGTTCGGCAGTAAATAAGTCTCTGTCAGACCAGTCAAAAGCCCAGTCAGATTCCTTGATTTGCAGCAATTGAATATCTTCATCGCTGGTGCCCATCAGAATATTTCCGCTGGGTATGGCAAGCATGACAGGTTGTTTTATCTTGTGTGGCGGGTTTGGAATTACTTCCCAACCTTCCGCGTTCATGCGTGAATTTTGCTCTGTCATTTTATGCTTCCTTTATTGTTGATTAAGAATGGCTTTATATACACCCAAGACGGTATTTATATTTGCGCCGAGGTTCTGGCTAAGCGCAAAAAGAAAAGGAGAGCCGAAAGCTCTTTTATGGTGATTGTCTACCTGCGCCAGCATGTCGAGAATGGCGGCTTCCCACGCGGCAGGAGTGTTTTGCACATACTGCCCATAGGCTGAAAGGGCTTGAAAATATGCTCCGGTGCTGGCGATCCATGGGATTTTTGAAACCATAAACTCAAGCAGGTCATAATAACCAAGTCGCAGATCATACTCGTCGTGCGCGGGCATCAGCCCAATATCCAACGCAGATAAAACCCTTACCCAATCTTCGAAATGCTGCGGGGAATACATCATGATCTGACGCGGGTCAATGTTGGGGGCTTTGATGCCGCACAGCGCAAATTTTACTTGTGGGTATTTACGGCAGATGGAATTCATTGCGGCGAGTAAACCGCTTTCAGCCAGACCATCGGCTCGGGCGCGGTATCCAAGCCCCAGCCAGATTTCGCCTTCGTGGGGGTGATTCAAGGCTGGATATTGGTCGGTGTTTATATAATCCAACACTGTGTAGGTGGTTGTAAATCGCGACCAGTCATCGGCAAGACGGGGCGAGCAGGCGGTGGCGGCATCCAATAGGGCAAGCCCCCACTTGAATTGCTCGATGGGCAGCGGGTCTATAAGATTTGAGCTTTCGCCGCAGCCGGCGCAGGGTTGCCCTTCAAACCAAAAGGAATGGGACGGGCTGGCTGCCGTGAGGTAGTTGACAGCCTGATCGAGATCAACGATCACCTTTTTGTCACGCGCTTTCCAATATTGAATGGCGGTGAGAATGGTTCCGTGCAGATAGCGATAAATGATAAGCAGGTCAGACTCGCCGCAAATTTTTTTTGCATACGGCGTATTTTGGGTGAATGCGTTCATATCCAACAAATTGGCGCGGTGAGTTCCTCCCGTCCGATTTATGGCATCTGCCAAGTTACGACATCTCACTTGAACCCTGACCTGGTCTGCGGGGCAATTGCAATAAATATAGGTAACGACCATTTTATTGTTCCAGGTATGCCAGTGATGGAATTGCCGCGCCCGCCTGGGTTACGCGGTGAATGCAGTCCAGCCATAACCTGCCATTTTGACTCATCTCTCTTGGTTCTGCGGCAGCCCTGCCCTGTTCAGCCAACCTGCGGCGAAGTTCCTGATCGAGGATCAGATGCCGCATATTGAGGTGCCATTCATCCAGCGATTCAGAGATCATTCCGCCGTTCTTCCAGCGGCGAAAAGACGGGATCGCTGATGCCAGCCAGGGGATTCCCCTAGCGCCGGCTTCCATCAGAATCGTATCGGGCGTGGAAAAGTTGTAGGGTGTGTTCCGCAATGGGATGAGGAGCATATCCAATTGGCTTAACTGATACGGAAGTTCTTCGTGGGCTGTACCAGGCAGATATAACCGTCGGTTTTCCGGCAGGCTTTCGAACATACGGTATGCTTGCGGGTTGCCGATAATCACAACACGCGTATTGGAAAATTCACGAATGATGCGTACGATGAAGCGTCGGATAAGCGTCAGGTCTTCGAGCTGACCGCTTGTGCCCTGCCAGCCGATATTAATTGTATTGCGGTGATGCGGGTCTTTCTGCCAAAGTTTGTTCGCGCTATCCCAGCCGTCGGGAATGACACTTACATTTTGCACCAACTCCCGCAGGGAATCGGCGTGTACTTGGGATGGTACGGTCACCATTTTCGCCATTGAAATTGCAGAGGTGTAGGCGGCGCTGCGCGCGCTGGTTCCCAAGCCCTTCGTACTGTATTCATGATGAGATATGGGCTGTTTCTCGAAATCAGTATCCAGGTCGAGAATGATGGGAACACCCGCCTGAGTTAGCGCAGACAGGCTCTCAAGAAGTTGTGGGGTGGCGTGCGGGTTGCTGGTAATGACAACGTCGGGTCTGATGTCGCGTCCAGAGATGTATTCTCGTCGTTCGGCTGCCGCACAGCCAAAGGATTCCAATGTGGATTTGAGCAGCGTCATTCGACTGGACGTTTGCCCTGGTTCTGGCAGAAGAAAAAGAACACTGCCTTGGAATTTGGTTTGAGATGCAATACTGCATGGAATTTTTACGGGGATATCCCCTTCTTTGACTGCCAGTTGATTGTCAATATTGAGTTGTAATTTACGCAGCGACTCGGCAAGTTCAGGAAGTCCATCGGCATACGCCTGACGGATGTTCAATTCAACCAGAGCGGGCAGCAGTTCGTCAATTTCATCCAAATGCTTCGCGACCAGATCGGCGGGGCTTTCGCTGTTGATGATTCTTTCCAGCAGGTCTGCCGCGCGTATGATATCGCTTTCGCTGATGGTTTGAGAGCCTGTCAGCCGCTGAAGCAGGCGCGCCACCGCCGAAACATCGGTTGGCACAGACTCTTCAGCCCCCTCCTCGCCCATTTCTTCTGCCAGGCTGATCTGGCGTTGAATGGCAACATTCTGCGGTTCCAATTGGATGGCGCGCAAGTAGATCATTTTTGCGGTTTTGCCATCGCCGCTTGCCAGGTAGATATTGCCCAAAATGTGCAGGGTTTCCAAGTCTTCTGGGTAATCTGCCAAAATCCTGCTAAACACGTCCAGCGCATCTGCCAGACGGTTTTCATTCAGGTATGTTTTTCCTAGCACTTTTCTAATTTTTAGTTCTGGTTGCATGGCGTTACCTTTTTGTCGAGTATAGCGTTTTATCTTCTTCTTTCCTATAAAGCGCTTCTGAATATTGCGTAAAGATGAGATAAACAATTTATGGTAACTGCTCAGCGTTGTAATGCTCGACGGTGCGGGCGGGCTGAAGCCCTGCCTCAGTGCATGGAAGTCCGCTAAAGCGGACTCAATCAGAAGGGGCTTTCATGAACTGAGCAGGCGGCTTCAGCCCCGCGAATCCCGCGAATCATGGTTGGCTGAGCAGTTACAATTTATGAGTAAATCATGCGGATTTTATGCGTCATTTACTTACAGCGCGCGCCTTTAATTTTAGAATGGGGACATCATGACAAATACCATTAGCCAGGTTTCGCCCACATACAACCTTTCGGGAAGCACTGCCCAAGCCTCAGCCGCCACCTCCTCCACCTCTGAAATCCTGTCCTCGTTCAAAGATGTTTTTTCGACGATGATGATGGGCGGGGGAACGTCTGCAACGGAACAAACCAGCAGCGGGCTTGGCGATTTGATGACCCCGCTATTGATGATTATCCTACTCGAAAAACTAATCGAAGGGCAGGTAGAAACACAGGCAGGAAGTCAGGCGGAACAGAGTTCAACTTCCATTTTGAATCAAAATCAGGTCGCGCAGAATCAACCATCTGGACGACCCGTGGGCGGGGTATTGACCCAGGAATTTCACACCGGACACAATGGATTGGACTTCGGAATTCCAGTGGGAACCGAGGTCAAAACAACGATGGACGGTAATGTCGTTTATGCAGGCTGGAATAATCAGGGATACGGCAATCTGGTGATCGTAGAAAATGGAGACTACAAGACCTATTATGCCCACCTTTCCAGTATTCCCGTGGCAGTTGGGGATACTGTCGCCGCTGGGACAACCATTGGATTATCGGGCAATACGGGCAATTCCACCGGTCCACATTTGCATTATGAAATTCGCCGCGACAATGCGGTCATAGACCCTACTGCATTGACCTTGGGCGCATAAACGTTAATCCGGCATGGACTTATTAACCATACTACGGCAAATCGCCAGGGATCAGTCCAGCATCAGACTGATGAACATCTACAAGGGACTGCCCATCTCCTACGATACGAATATCACTTCGGTGGGCGCATCTGAGATTCAGGTACCGTGCAGTAAAAATCACATCGCCTGCCTGTATTACCAGGGCGAATCGTACCTGATGGGTGATGAGATTCCCGTGGTCATCCGTTCCAAAGTGGCGCGGTTGAATTTGGCAAAAGACTACGCGGTATTCTCCAACTTTGAATCGGCGCAGGACAATATTGGAAAGCGGATGCAGATTCGCGTGGAGCCGGAAGAGCCGATCATGGTCGGCATTGAATTCAAAGGTTCTGCGTTCGAATTCCTTGCGCCGCTGGCGGATATTTCTGCAAATGGCGCCAGCGTCTTCTTTGAAAGCACCATGTTCCCGGGGCGGTTATCCAAACCAGGCAATGAACTTACGCTGAGTATTCCACTGCCCGATTCGATGACTCACAAAATAAAAAAACTTACCCAAAAAGCAACAAGTGAAGCCCGAAAGACTATGCCAGCCCCGAAGGGGAATCAGGTTGTTGTGACCGCCGGGGGCAGGGTCATTGCAGTCAAACCAGAAGCGGATTCAAATCGCTACCGGTTGAGCGTGCAGCTATCGTTCAAGGACTTAAGCCGCATGGTGATTTTGCAATACATCTCCCATCGGCAAACTGAGATCATTCAGGATTTGCGCGTGCTTTCAGAGGATTTGTATAAGCGCAAGCCAAACCTCCGTTGATCAAAATGTAGATCGCGTTTGCAATGCGATTTTTTTGCTTATGAGCTTTCCCGTCACTTTTTCCACCTCCATGCTCTTTCGGGGGCTTAGCCCCCGAAAAGCCAAGAAAACCTCTGTTAAATTAGAATGTAGGTCGCGTTTGCAATGCGATTTTTTTGCTTATGAGCTTTCCTGTCACTTTTTCCATCTCCATGCTCTTTCGGGGGCTTAGCCCCCGAAAAGCCAAGAAAACCTCTGTTAAATTAAAATGTAGATCGCGTTTGCAATGCGATTTTTTTGCTTATGAGCTTTCCTGTCACTTTTTCCATTTCGCCGGTTGGCAGCGCGACAGACCAGGAACTTGGGCTTCGCGCCTTTCAACGCGTCACAGCCAATGTCTTATCGGTGACGGGCGCAACCGCCGTCCTTGAAGTGGACGGGGTTCAGTTAGTGGCGCAACTCACCTCCGCAGACCAGGCGGCTGAGCTGGCTTCACGCAGCACGGCGCAATTTATCGTCACCCAATTATCGGGGCAGGCGGTCACGCTGAAACTTGTCAAGAATGACATGCCGCAACCTGCCGCAACAGGAACTTCACACGGGGCTGAATTGGCGCATCAAATTCTCGAAAACAATAACCTGCCGCTGACTGCCGACAACGTAACCATCGCCCGCTCTCTGCTCAAACAGCATTTGCCGGTCACACCGCGCCTGCTGAATGAGCTAATGTCTGCGCTTGCCAATTACGGCACATGGACTGAAGCGGATGCAGACCTTGCGGCGGCGATGAAAGCGGCTGGGCTGCCGGTGACTGCCCAAAGCCTCGCGCTGGTCTCCCGTCAGGCTGTTCAGACCGCCGATGCATTATCGAGTCTGATAACTACTCTGACTCAGGCGCTCAGTCAAAATCTGCCGCCCGAATTGCGCAGGCAGATCAACGCCAGTTTGCAGGCGCTTAATTCTTTGGCGGTAGATTGGGCTGGGAAAAACTCGCAGATGGCTGACCAACTCAAGGCGGCGACAGAGACGTTGGGCAGGTCGCTCGAAAATATTCTGCTGGAGCAGGTCAAACATCCCGCAAATCCCATCCCCCAAAAAAGCCTGGCTTCGCTTGCCCAGTTGCAAAAAATGTTGGAGCAATCTGGCAATGGAGAAGTTGCGCGGGCGGTCGGCGAATTTATAGGCGATATTCAGCGCAGTCAGTTCATGAACGTAAAACCAGACCCAACGCCCGGGCAGGGGCAATGGTCTGAGATCGGTTTTATGATTCAGAGCGCACAGCAAAAAGCGGGTGGAAAATTTTCGGCGGCGCGCTTGAAAATTGCCCACGAAGCCCGCGCGGAGTCTAGCAAGATCAATCCGGCTTACACGCGCTTGATTCTGCAAGTAGATTTGGAACCCGGCGAAACAGTGGAAGTTGATCTTTCGCTGGTGGGTAAACAAATCCGCGCTTCGATGATGGCGGAAGACCCGGCGTGGCGCAAAACGGCGCAGGATGAATTGCCTTTTTTGGAGGAAGGTCTTGGCGGGCTTGGCTATCTTCTCGACGATGTGCAGATTGGCGCGGGCAACCCACAGCCATTCGAGCGGATTCAAGCTGCCGCCGAAAGCGCCCGCCTGCTGACCGTGAATATCGAGGTGTGAGGTGGCATACAAAAGATTCAGAATCCCCCGCCCCTCGAAAGATGATCCAAAGCCGTTGATGGCAACCGCTTTGCAATACAATGCCGCACACGACGGCGCGCCGCGCGTGGTTGCCAGCGGACAGCGCAAGGTTGCCGAGCAAATTTTGGCAGAGGCAAAAAAACA
>JFJP01021736.1_pt1 | contig 10066 bp, 8 predicted proteins | sample 431651 | NCBI WGS metagenome assembly JFJP01 (sample SAMN02602958, study PRJNA72255) | Microbial mat metagenome, whole genome shotgun sequencing project. | biome: fresh water; feature: sink hole; material: water; isolation source: purple microbial (photo- and chemosynthetic) mats found in...
CGCGAAGTTCAACGGAACTCGCACAACTAATCAACTCCTTTATAACAGGAATATTGCTTGGTATAACACTGAACCGCGTGAGCCCCAAGCCGATAAGGAGTAGTGTATAGACAGGATTACCAGCCATCTCCCCACAGATTGAGATTGGAATCCCCTTGTCCTTACAACTTTCGATTGCACCTTTAATAATTTTTAAGAACGCCGGTTCAAGCGGATTATAAAGATAGCTTACTTTCGTATTATTTCGATCTGCTGCACTCAAATACTGAAGAAGGTCATTGGTACCGATAGAGGCAAATTCGATATCCTTGAGAAATGTCCCCATTTCAAGAATTGCCAATGGCACCTCAAAAAGTATCCCCAACGGTGGGCAGGGGATTCCAATTTCATCTGCCACTTTAAGCGAAAATGCACGCAACTGCTTCCACTCAGAAATCGCTGTTACCATCGGAAACATAATCTTGTAATTTTTGCCTTCACCAGCTCGTAAAATAGCACGTAATTGAGTGGTAAAAAGATCTTCCCGTTCAAGGAGTATGCGCACAGCACGCCATCCCATGAACGGATTCTCTTCCTTAGGCATGCGAAGAAATTTCGCGGCTTTGTCGCCACCAATATCCATCATACGGATAATTGTCTCTTTCCCCTTCATGCTGGAAAGAATATGCGAATAATAGGTAAATTGTTCATCCTCAGTAGGAAAAGTTTCTCGTTCACTGAGTAAATATTCAGTGCGTACAAGCCCTACTCCATCAGCACCGTATTGCCCCGCGAACTCAACATCCATTTCGAATGAAACATTTGCCATTACTGACACAGGAACACCATCGCGGGTGTAAACGGGTACATGCCAACGCCTCTTCGCCTGCTCTTTTACAATTTTAAGATCATCAACGTACTCGTAATAACTGCTAATTTTTTCATCACTGGGATGTATCGTTATGGTACCGGTATAAGCATCTACCATCAACAAAACATCAGGAGCGACGATATCGGTGAGATTTTCTATTCCTGAGACAACTGGAATTGCATATGACCGAGCAAGAATTGCAGCGTGCGATGTTTTACCTGCGGCAATACTTACAATACCTTTCACATGGGACAAATCGTAATTTATAATATCCGAAGGTGTTAAACTTCTATTAACAACCAAAATAACATCTTCAGTAAAATGAACTTTTTCATTACCTTCTCCGTGAAGACAGGCAATGAGCTTTTCACAAATCTCAACCATATCACTGCCGCGTTCACGGAAATAACTCGTATCAGCTGCATTAAATCGTTCTATAAACTCTTTAGAAACAGAGCGTATAGCGCTTTCGAGTGAATACTTTTTACTGGTGACATAGCGAGTGACCTGGCCAGTGAAAGCGGGGTCATCTATCATGTGTTCATAGATTTGAATAAGAACGTTATCTCCAGGTCCTACACCATCTTCGGGAAACAATGATTCTCGATATTCACGATAGTAAGTCTTAACTTCATCGCGAATCCTGTCGAATTTTTCAATCTCTTCAAGAATTAAATCTTGAGAAATCATTTTGACTTTGAAATCTTTCAAAGCACGACCAATAAAGTGTGCTTTTCCGTACCCGAGTCCTTCAACTATTGATATCCCCATATAACTGTTCATATTCAGTCATTCCAAGTTTGAGTGAAAAAATTTTGAACGACCTGGTCTAGTGAACCAATTCCTGATCTTCCGAGATTGTGAATTGCCCATTCAGCCCACTTGAGCGGCTGCGAATAAAGAGCATCAACCTTGTCTTGTACATTACAATAGGCATCAAAGGATCCAACGGTAAGAAACTCATCATTGTAACGAAGAGTTGAAAGCAGAGGATACACAGCCTCTCCTTTAGAAAACTCCGGTATATGCGATTCTATAAACTCGAAAACATCAAGAAGCGTTCCCGATTGTGATACAACAACATTTGGATCATACGATGCTCGATCACAAGCAATCTCTTCAAAGCTGAAACAGTTATTTGCCCCGAGCATGTCAGCAACTTCGTGGTCGGCTTCACTTCCACCAAACAGCGGTAGTGCGCCATTAACTACATATTTCAAAATATCCATGCCAAAAGGGATTACACTAGGAGCCGCAATGTGTTCTACTAAATCAATTGCCGGAAGGAATTGCTCCTCGAGAGTTACACCACAATTGGGAATAAAATGAATCTGCAACAGTGATTTGGTTTGAGGATCGCGATTAATTAGGTCTGAAACAATATTGATCAAATGAATTTGTTGTTTGCCTAGGAAATTCGTGGGAGCAGCTCGACCGCCGACAAAATAGGTACGCGCCGAAAGGACTGCCCCACTTTTCAGCTGAAGGTAGCGCTTTACGACATAAAATAGCTGCATAATTTGTCGCAATGCAGGGTGAATGCGACGACACTGCATAACGATCATACTATCAACATTGTATTCAATGCCAAATCGATTTTGAATGTAGCTAGCTAACGATTTTTTAGCTTCAACTTTCAGTGCTAAGAATTTTTCCTGTACCGACCGCGACGTCGCATAATTAACCATTTTAATCAGATCATTATTGTGTGCAATCCACCCTTCGCCAATACAGGAAGAGACCAAGTCAGTGAGTTGTGGATTTGCAACAGCTAGACTTCGACGAATAGAAATACCGTACGAGCCCGTGAGAAAACGATTTTTCCGCACTGAAGCAATTCTGCTGAAGACAGATTCACGCATGCGTGTCGTCTGAAAATCTGACATCCCAGTCACGCTAAATGCTACGAGAACCGCTGCATGAGCTAGTCGGACTTTTTTAACGGTACCCTCTTCAATGATAGAAATTTCTCGAGCATCATCATCGGAAATTCCATATTCGGTGCGCCATTTGTGCAGAAAATAGTGGTTCATATCAAAAATGAGTTTCGTATGAAGTGGTAATATCTCTTCGAGAAGATAGAGTGGCCACCTTTCAAACTCATCATATGTCATTGCAGATGTTGAAAATATAAAGATTTTCTGCAAGAGTTCCATAGCTTCAGACATTGGTATATTTTCATCGTAAATCAAAATGCGAAGCATTTCAACAACAGCAATTGCAGATTTGCTATCCGTGATATGTATTACGACTTTTTCAGGAAGGGTTTTAACCGATCCATTTTCGACTTTGTGCCTCCGCACAATGTCATAGAGTGAGGCTGCCACCATGAAATATTGTTGCTTTATCCGCAAATCAGACGTCTGTTTCACGTCTCCATCAGGGAAAAGAAAACGAGTCACATCGGTACTACTATACTTATCACTACAAGCCCTTGTATAATCACCGTGATGCGCATAATCGGAAGTAAAATTCCCAGTGGCAACAGCTTCCCAAAAACGTACAGTGTTTACAACGCCATTTTTATATCCTACCACAGGGTAATCCCACGGCGTTGCAACCACCTGTTCAGCAGGAATCCATCGCGCAATGCCACTTTCATCATATTGAACAGTGCCACCAAATGAAACAGGATATGAGTATTCGGGTCTGTTTATACTCCAAGGATGAACTTCATTTTCCCAATTGTAAGGGATTTCGACTTGCATACCATCGACAATATTTTGTTTAAACATGGCAAAGTCGTACCAAACGCCATATCCCATAGCAGGAATACCTTGACTTGCCATTGTCTCTTGGAAACATTGCGACAAACCACCGATCGGACAATTTCCCAATTCAAATTCCGGTTCGCATTCAAGGATATCTGTGTAGGATGCATTGAGAAAACTCGTAATATTTTTAACATCCTCTTCCATGCCAACTTCGATAATATGCCGATGAAGGCTTCTACCATAGCTATGGTCGAGTGAAAGTGTGTAAACACGGCGAACAGAGTGTTGACGATAGACTTTCTGCGTTTCAATCCAATCGTCGATAATGTGTGTTCGAACAGCGTAACTAAGCGCCATGAACTTATCATATATGGTGGCAGTCAATTCATCTTTTGACTGAAAATATCTGAGATACCACTGGTAGAATTGTTCAAAATTTTTCATAGTTCACGCTTATCCATAAAAGATTAGAAATCAACCCATTTTCACGGCAGACTTTTAAACACATACAAGGATACAATAGACCACACCGAGTGTCAACACATTAATTTACATGAAGTTCACCTAAATCGGTAGCTCGGAAGAATAATATTCTCACTATTACCAAACAAAGTTGCTCGAGAAAAGGTCATTTTGAACACCTCCTCGAGCAAATCAAGACTGCACGATCGCGGGTTTTCTTCTGCCGTTAACGATCCTTTATGATCCAAAAGAAAGAGTCGATCACTACACGAACTCGCCAAATAGAGATCATGAACCGATGCAAAAACTGTTACATTCCGCTCGCGGACAATTTTCAAGAGACGAGATATTACCGTATCAATATGATTGATATCTAGATGGGAAACCGGTTCATCAAGCAAGAGCACTTTCGGCGATGACATTAGTGCTCGACAGATCTGAACTAATTGCTGCTCTCCGCCACTGATTCTATCTATCGAATGATTTGCCAACGGTTCTAGTCCAAAATCGGCAAGAAGTTCGCGAGCTCTTGATGTTTCGGCTGCCGAATACCAAAAACGGTGTTCTGAAAATTGTGAAATCGCACCGAGAAGAATATAATCAATGACATTCATCGACGATCGCGGTGTACTCTGTTCGACATACCCGATGATCGATGCTATCATTTTTTCGGAGTAGTTCCGAACTGAAACCCCGTCTAACTGTACTTTTCCACTTTGCGGAACAAGTCGATTTAAGAGGATTTTCATTAGTGTACTTTTCCCCGCGCCATTGGGCCCGAGAAGTGACACAAATTCCCCTTCGAAAAGATCAAAAGAGACAGTATCGAGAACACGTCGATGAGGATCGTATCCAAACGAGCAATCTGTGCATGTTACCACTGATTTTTTCACAGGCGAATACTCTTTTTTTGAAGCAGAGCGAAGAAAACAATACCTCCAACAATGCCCATAATCACCCCTACGGGGAGTTCTCGAGGAAGTATTGCTGTTCGCCCAAAGGTGTCAGCCACAAGCAAAAGCGTTCCGCCGCAAAACCACGAAAATGGAACCAGAAACCTGTTATCCTGCGTCACAACTATTCTTAGGACATGAGGAACCAGCAATCCTACAAAGCCAATGACTCCCCCCACAGATACAGCTCCTGCAGTCAAAATTGTAGCAGAAATGAGAAATAAAATCCTCCACTTTTCCGGAGAAACCCCCACTGATCGCGAATCATTTTCACCAAGAGACAATACGTTTAAATAGAGCGACTTAAAAAAGACAATAACCATCACTGCAACGGAAATGAAAAAAAGAAATAACGCACCATCGAGACTGGTCCCTCCGAGCGATCCGAATCCCCATTGGACAATGTTCCCCATTGTTTCAAGATCAGCAATTGTAAGGATTAATGTCACCAGTGAACTACAAACATAGCTAATCATAACTCCCGACAAAAGAACCGTTTTCATGCCGAAACGATTTGATCTTCCCAGAGAGAGTAAAAATATCAAAATCGGAACGGCACCGATAAATGCTGTCACCGGAATGATCCAAGCCCCCCAGAGCGAAGGCAATTTACATAGGAAGGCAATCGCCATCCCCAATGAAGCGGCTCCAGAAAGCCCTAGAGTGTATGGCTCCACGAGAGGGTTTGAAAAAACGGACTGCATAATTGTTCCCGCGAGTGCAAGCGATGCACCCACCGCAAAAGCAGCAATAATACGAGGAAGCCGTATCTGCAAAAAAAGAGCCGACACCGTTTCTGAACTTCTTCCCTGCAAAAGATCAATAAGATCAGCTGAGGTGAGAACAACCGCACCATTTATAACGCTGTAAACGAGTGTCGCTACAAAGGCAACAAGAGATACAACGGCAAAGAATGCGAAATTATTGCGCACTGACAAATCCTATCTGACGGCGAATATTTCGCACTGTTGCCAGAAAGGAAACCGGCGTTGGACTTCCTATGGCGTATGCATCAACGACATAAATTCGGTTATGCTTAACAGCAGACAATGATGTGCACTGTTTCCACCGAGCGATTTCATCGGTTGTCGAAAAGCCCATATCAGAAATAAATATTTGTTCCGGATTTTTCAGAATAACCGATTCCCGTGAAACTTCGCCGGACTTGGTTAAATCAAAGAGGTTTACTCCGCCGATCATAGTAATCAACTCATCGCCCAACGACCCTTTGATTACCGTATACAACGGCGAACCACCCAGTTGAACAAAACTTTTTTTGACTTTTTTTCCGACAAGATCGCTCTTTAAACGCAAGTAATCTTGTTTCACTTTTACCAGAATCGAATCGCCTCGTTTTGTAGCACCCAATTCGCGACATACTGTGGCAAAATTTTGGCAGAGGTGCCCAAATGATTTCGGATCATCCACAACGACCACGCGCACGCCAATTTTCTGCAACTGAGATTGAATTGCCGGTGAGGTCAATCCCGAAGCAAAAACAATTGTAGGACGCAAAGCGACGATTGATTCGACAGAAAGAGTGAGAAGTGATCCCACTTCAACGGTTTTACCAGGAACTCCCGCTTTGGGATCACAATAGGAAGTTTTCCCAACGATCTCCTGACCTTTTCCCGCCAACATGATCTGATTGGTTACCGCTGGCCCGAGAGTTACGATTCGATGTGTAGTAGCTGAAACCGACGCAAAGAAAAATATCATACAGAGAAAAAACGACTTACCCAAGTTCAGCCGACCGTTTCGCCGCAGTAGTGACTGCGTTCATAAGAGCTGCGCGAAGACCACCCTCTTCGAGAGCCTTTACAGCCGCAGCAGTTGTGCCACCAGGAGACATTACCTGAGATCGAAGAACCGCCGGAGACTCTTTGGTCTGCTGTACCATTTTTGCCGCACCAATGACCGTTTGAACCGCGCACTCCATCGCTTGAGCATAAGGAAGTCCCGCAACGACACCACCTTCAGCCATTGCTTCAATTACCGTATATATATATGCAGGTCCGCTTCCCGAAACGCCGACAACCGCGTCCATCTGATATTCGGGAACACGGATAAATTTGCCCACTGCCGCAAGAAGTTGTGTAACATTTTTCTCATCTGAAAGGTCGCACATTGCTGAAAGCGAGAATGCCGACATCGCTTCGCCAATAAGAGCGGGCGTGTTCGGCATAACACGACAGATTTTTGATCCTTCGGGGAGCATGTTCGCCAATTTATCCATGGAAATTCCCGCCGCAATAGATACCCAAATCGTGTTGGCACCTGTTTTCGTAAAAACAGAGAGGGCTTCACCCATTTTTTGTGGCTTGACAGCGAGGAGGACGATATCAGGCGCGGCTGAATCAAACCACGTGGACGGTTCGGCAAAAGTCACGCCAGAAAATTTTTCAACGAGAGGGCGATACGAGTCAAAAGCCACGATTTCCCAATCACGTTCTTGAGCCATAACGCCTGTGATAATTGCGCCACCCATATTTCCACAACCAAGAACTGCTAATTTCATACGGTTACTCCGATTTGTATTGTTAAATCCAAATATAGTTTCCGATGAACAGAGATATTTTCACTGAATGGTTGAATCAATTCGCCGGCTCGAGTATCTGCGATGTGAATTGTGGACAATTTCCCTTGTACAAGATTGTCATTTTTCTATTCTTTTGTCAGAAATACCATATTCTATCTACATTTTTACGTGGACATTTATTGGAGAACTTTTTTGAGCAGAGTAAGTACAGAATCGCTATATTACCATCATACGAAACAGAATCTACGGAGATCGAAATGGCACAACAGCCCGATATATACGAATTTCTCGACTATCGCGAATTTCTGAACGCCTATTATCAGTTTAGAAAAGAGGAGAGCGACCACTTTTCTCTGCGCAGTTTTGGCAGAATGGTCGATATCGACGCCAGCTATCTCGCAAAAATATTCAATGCTTCGCGCCACATTGCTCCCCGCTCTGTTACAATTGTTGCCGCCTATCTCAAACTCGATGAACAGCAAAACAGCTATTTCGAAAATCTCATACTCTTCAATAAAGCACGTTCTGAGGAAATAAAGCGGGAACAGTTTCAAAAATTACTTCGCCTTCGCAAACAATTTACCAAAAAGCTCGATGAGTTCCAGTTTTCGTTCTACCAAAAATGGTATCACGTGGCAATGCGCAACCTTCTTGAGTTCTACCCTTTTTTCAAGGGTGATTCAGTGGAGAATTTAGCCCTTCAATTTTCGCCGCCGATCACCTCAAAACAAGCTCAGGAGAGTCTTGACCTACTCGAAAAACTCAATCTCATCCGTCTCGACGACACAAATCGCTTCGTATTGACCGACACAGCCATTTCCACCGGCGATAGTTGGTCTTCGTTGGCGGTCAATGATTTCCAACGAGAAACGATCCGACTCTGCAGCGATGCTATTCAAACTCACCCTCGGGAAGAACGGGACATTTCCACCGTGACCATGAACATCACCGAACGGGAATTTCAACTGATCAGGTCAATGATCAAAGAGTTCCGCACCACCGTAATCAGTATGGCGAACGGGGTGGAAACACCGGATCGCGTCTTTCAACTCAACATGCAGATGATTCCCCTTTCTAAAAAATCAACCAATGGCGGCAAACAATGAAACAACTACCAGCACTACTTACACTTGTCGTGTCATCACTTTTGACAGTCTCCTGCGGAAACACATCAGTTGCAGGAGCTACCTCTGAAACAACCAATGGAATCGCCACGGTAGTTGTGAGCAGCACAGGGTATGCAGTAAAAGGCGCTCACGTATATATTTCGCCAGCAGAAGAGTTACGCGCTCCAGAATCCCAAGATCGACTTCCGTTGGCAACCACCGGAAAAGATGGTTCGTTCAACATAGCACAAACAGCACAGAACGATTTCATTGTAGAAGTAAAAGATTCTGCAGGAAATCGCGCCATGGGTCGATTTGTTTACGACCAAACTGAGAAAAAACACGTTCTCCTCGGGCAAGCGAATCTTCAACTTCAGCCAGCAGGCAAAATCTACGGTGATATATTCAAACGGGCGGGACAAAAAGTTTCCGTTCAGATTTTCGGTTTACACCGCGAAGTAACCTACTCTTCTGAGGACACGGTGGCTCACTTCTCGATCGATTCGCTTCCTGCGGGAATGCTCAAAGTGAAAATCAGTTCTGACGATGAAATAATTGCCATTGATTCCGTTACCGTGACTCCTAATGGGCTGAAAAATGTGGGCGTATTTCGGACAAAAGATTTCCCCACAACTCAAACAGATTCCGCCATTGTACGGCAGATCCTAGACCTAAACGGAAAAACAACCGTGTCAGTTTCCAGCGTTGCTCCGAACATGAAAGAGGGAAAAATCACCGAATTGATCCTCGATAATTTGAACCTCGACACAATACCTGTATCGATTGGAAAACTGCGTCTCACAGAACTTTCGCTCGGATCCAACAACATTGCACATCTTCCTGCGGAGCTGTTTGATATTTCGCCTCTCACCTATCTCGACCTGAGCGGAAATCCTCTTGTAGCGATTCCCGATAATATTGTCAAACTGCAGTCGTTGGTCACTCTCGACATAGAAAATATTGGCCTAACCTCACTCCCTCTGTCTATTATCAAAACCGACATTGAATATCTCTTTATTAACGGGAACAAACTCAATGCCAAAGCGCTCCCCTGGGAAATCCGCGAATGGATAAACAAATATGCCATGGACAAAGGGTGGAGCGAAAAACAAACCTATGAATAATCCGCTCACTTGCGGCTGGACAATCTATCTGATCCGGTGTAAATCGGGATCACTCTACACGGGAATTACCAATGATCTCGAGCGCCGGTTTGCCATGCACCAAGCTGGCACCGGCGCCAAATATCTTCGCGGAAAATCGCCCTTGACCCTTGAATTTTCTGCGTCAGTGCCGGACAAATCAACCGCTCTCAAAATTGAACACAAAATCAAACAACTTTCGCGAACCGAAAAAGAAAAAATCATTTCCGGAGAACGACCACTTCCGTCGATCGCCTAGATTTCTTTCGCTAATCAGATCGAACGCGCTCTCGTGTTGGT
>JFJP01020143.1_pt1 | contig 10065 bp, 3 predicted proteins | sample 431651 | NCBI WGS metagenome assembly JFJP01 (sample SAMN02602958, study PRJNA72255) | Microbial mat metagenome, whole genome shotgun sequencing project. | biome: fresh water; feature: sink hole; material: water; isolation source: purple microbial (photo- and chemosynthetic) mats found in...
GCTCCTCCATCCTGCAGTGCATGTCGAAATTGCGCAGGCCCGACATGACCCGTGCCCGGAGCTCAGCGGGATGGAAGGGCTTGCAGATGTAGTCATGCGCCCCGGCCTGCAACCCTTCGATGATCTCTTCGGGAGTCCTGCGCGCACTCAATAGGATGCATCGGGTCGCCAGGGGTATGGGGAGTTCAGCAAGACGCTGGCAAACCTCAATGCCCGTCATTCGCGGCATATTCCAGTCGAGCAGCGCAATGGAAAAGGTCTGTTCCCCCATCAGGAGCTCCAAGGCATCCTTTCCGTCGACAGCCTGAACGACCTCGACACCCCACTGTTCCAGCAGCGAGCCCAGCAACTCCAAGGTGGTCGGATCGTCGTCGGCGACCAGAATCCGGTTCGGCATTTCCATTCACCCCTTTCGTCCGCGACAGCGGGCGCCTTCAACCGTGGACATATCCAGCCTCCCGAACTGCAGACACGAACCTGTCCCACGCCTGCGCCAACGGGTGGCCCAACTCGATATCGGGCAAACGCCCTGCCTGCGAAAGCTGCTCGCATTCGGAGGCCAATAGCCGCACCTCCTCGGCTCCCACGCTGGCCGAAGCTCCCTTCAGCTTGTGGAAGGCTTGCCGGAGTTGGTCCAGGTCGGCACCCGCGACGCAGAGCATCTTGATCGCCTCCAACTGTCCGGCGGCGTCTTTCAGGTAGATCCCCACGACCTTCTCGGCCAGGGGGCGCTTGCCCATGGTCCGGACCAGCAGGCCCTTCTCATCGAAAACCACACGAGAGGAGATGGGCGCAGGGTTGGGTACTGCCGAGGTGGCGCGATCTTCCAACCCTCCGTGCTGTTGCAGGAGGTTCCCTTCGCCCTGATCCCCATGAACGGGGAGACGACCTGTCATGGCCTCGGCCAACACCTTGCGCAGTTGTTCCGGATCAAAAGGCTTGCTGAGGTAGTGGTTCATCCCAGCCTGGAGGCAGAGTTCCCGGTCGTGGCCCAGCGCATTCGCCGTCAACGCAATGACAGGAATCTCTCGGCCAAGCGGTCCTGCCTCCCCGCCGCGCATGTGGCGCGTCGCTTCGTACCCATCCATCACGGGCATCTGGCAATCCATCAGGACCAGGTCGAACGGAGTGCGCGACACCCAGTCCAACGCCTCGATGCCGTTGCCCGCCACTTGGGCCTGGTGTCCCAGTTCCCGAAGAATTTCGATCGCGACCTCCTGGTTCACGAGGTTGTCCTCGACCAGCAGGATCCGCAGGGGTTGCATGTTGCCCACCGGAGACTCCGTGTGGCGGTGAACGCCACTCTCCCCAGGCGTCTTTGCGGTATCCCCCTCCGAGCCCATTCCCAGGAGCACTTCGAACAGTTTTTCCGGACGCAAGGGTTTGGTCAGCCATCTCGTCCGCAACTCCGCCAAATCCGGGATCGGCAACTCATCGCGCCCCACCTCGGCCAGCAGGCAGAGTTGCCCACTGCCTCCCACCTGGACCTCTCGCAACCACGCCAGGTCCGCCGCGCCCCAAGGTTGTTGATCGGGATGGTCGAGGAGAACCAGCAGGATCTCATCGCGAGCGATGCCCTGCTTGTCGCAGCTGCCAATAAGCTCGAGCAGGGATTGGGCACCCAACTGCCGCAACCCCTCATGAGCAAGCACAGGTTCCAAGGCATCGCGAAGGCCACGACTCCCGCTGACAACCGCAACATAGGTGCGCTTCCCGAAGGGGAGAGGAAGCTGGACGTCAGCGGAAGCATTGCCGTCGACGACCACCGGCAAATCCAGCGTGACCGTGAAGGTCGATCCGTTCCACTGCGCGCTGACCAAGGAGATCTCGCCATGCATCAGCCCCACCAACTTCCGGCTGATGGCCAAGCCCAACCCCGTGCCGCCGAAATGACGAGTCGTGCTGGCATCGGCCTGGGTAAAGGGGGAAAAGAGCTGATGCTGCCGCTCCAAGGGAATGCCGATCCCCGTATCCTCGATCCCGAGCGAAACCGTGGAACGCCCCGCCTCGACCGGCCCGATGGCAACCCTCACCACCACCTCGCCATTGTGGGTGAATTTTATGGCATTCCCCACCAGGTTGGCCACCACCTGTCGCAAGCGTCCCGGATCTCCCAGCACCTGTTCCGGGGCGCCCGCAGGGTAGACGGCATTCAAGTCCAACCCCTTGTCGGAAGCGCGCACGGCGAACATCTCCACGACCCCCTGCACCAACTCCTTGAGGTTGAAGGGGATGGTTTCCAACTCCAACTTCCCCGCTTCGATCTTGCTGAAGTCAAGGATGTCGTTGACGATGCTGAGCAGCGTCTCGCCGCTCGAACGAGACACCTGTGCCAAGTGCCTCTGCCGGGCGTCCAGGGAGGTCCTCAACAAGAGATCGAGCATCCCCATCATTCCGTTCATCGGCGTGCGAATCTCGTGGCTCATGTTGGCCAGGAACTCGCTCTTGGCCCCATTGGCATGCTCGGCTTGCAGGGTCAGTTCGTTGGCGTGCTGCATCGCCATCTCCAGCTGGATATTCGTCTGCTGGAGGGATGCCTCGGTCAACTTCTGCAGGCTGATGTCGGCCATGCTGCCGACCATTCGCCGCGGTGCCCCTTCCGCATCGCGAGCGACGACGTGACCACGATCCACCACGAAGAGCTTCGTCCCGTCGGTTCGGCAGATGCGATGTTCACTGGAATAGGCTCCTTCTCCCCGCAGGCAAGCCTGGACGCGTTCCATCACCTTGGCGCGATCTTCCGGGTGAATCATCTCTGCGAACTGATCGATACGGTGCTCCAGGAAGGTCTCATCCAGGCCCAGGAGCGTGCACCAACGGGCGTTGTGCTTGACTTGTCCTGTCTGCACATCCCAGTCCCACACCCCTTCACCCGTCGCATCCAAGGCCCAAGCCAACCGCTGCTCACTCTCGCGAAGAGCCGCCTCAGCCTGCTTGCGCTCGCTGATGTCGTAGACAATCGAATGGAGGAGTTGTCGGCCACCAAACAAGATATTGCTGGCGGAGACCTCCACCAGGCGCAAGGTGCCATCCGCCAGTCGATGCTGGAACTCGAAGCGGCTTCCTCGGCCGGGAAGCACCGTCTGCATCGCCCGGAGAATCTCCTCGGGACTCATCGCATTGATCTGGGAGATGCGCATGGTGCGCAGGATCTCCTGGGGGTACCCGTAATAGTTCGCGGCCGCCTGGTTGGCGTCGACGATGGCGCCATCCACCGGATCGACCAACAGCATCACTGACGAGTTCAGGAGGAACTGATTGCCGTAGGAGCGAGCGCTCTCCCGTTGTTCCGCGGTCTTCACAGCGACCAAACGCTCCAACTCCTCGCGTCGACGCAGAGGCTTGTGCAGGCCCCAAGCCAGCATCAACGTCAGCAAACCACCCTGCAGCAACTTCGTCCAGATGGGGCTCACCGGGTGAAGTGCCAGGAAATTCCCATCGGCAAGAGCACGCACCGCGAATACCTCGCCAAAAGCAAGCACGGGACGCGTGAAGGTCAGCACCTCATCTTGGTCGGCTCGGTTATTCCCCTCGGCACCCCCCTCACCCGTGGAGGCCACCACCTCAGCAACACTGGTCGACGGGAAGTGCAGCAGTTCGAACTGCGCTCCTTCGTCCGGGTCGCTACCTTGGAGCAACGTCCCCAAGCGGATCACCGCCAGGACAAACCCCTGCAGTTCTTCCTCATCGGCGAGGGAGAAGACCGGCTTGAAGACGAGCATGCCTCGCTGGCTGCCTTTCTCCTGCATCAGGTTGATCGGAGCCGTAGCCGTGATCATTCGCGAGCCCAGCGCCATCTGGAGGGCTTGCGCACGCACTGGATCGGAACCGAGGTCAAACCCCAGGGCCGATCGGTTTCCCTCGAGGGGGTTCACTCGCACGACGGGGTAGAGCGTATCCCGACCGGACGCAGGTAGACGGCGCCCCTCCGCGCCCCTTTGCCAGATTTGGAAGGAGCCGCCCTCCCTTCCGATCTCGGCTTCGAAGCGGGCCACATCCTCTGGGGCAACGGGCTCGATCCACTCCCAGGCCACCACGGATTTGTCCTCCGTGAGAAGAGAGGTGAACTGCTGGAATTCAGCGGCAGAGACCTGCTGGTCCCCGCGATAGAAGCGAGCAAACCCCTCCAGTGAGACATCTCCGATCCGCGCGATTCGAGTGGCCAGTCGCTCTGTCTGGCTGGCCGCCAATTGGTCGAAGGCATCCTTGCGATCCGCCTGTTCCTGTTTCTGCACGATCCACGCCCAGTAGAGCGTGAGTACGGCGCCGAACGCTACCACGCCCGCCATCGTCAGGACCCGTTTCCATGCGATGGCCCGACTTCCATCCTTGAGCAACCACCCAAACAAAAACGCGCCCGCCAACAGCACCCCGACCAGCAACCCAGCAGTTGCCAGGGCTGGAATGGCCGCCATTGCCCGGCGAGAGTCCCACGCGTGGGCAGCGACATCCATACGCAGGACCGTCTGGACCGAGCCACGTCCCCGATAGGCTCCCGCGCAAATGACGAGACTGTCCGCCTGCTGGAAGTAGGTGGTCTTGGCTTCGCGCCTGTGTGTCTGGGGGTTCTCGTACTCGTAATCGACCCAGCCGTTGCCGTGCGTACGGGCCTTGGCTTGGATCTCCCTGCGGAAGGGTTTGCCCCCGGCGCGGTCCAGTCGGTCGAGCAGGTTTTGCCCAATCAGCTCCGGGCGCGTCGGATGGGCCAATATGGTCATGGACGTATCGTAGACAAAAGCGTAGAGTTCGCCCCGACGGAAACGGCCCTCTGGCTTGGAGCATTCGCTCAGCAGACGCCCGCGTCCATTCTCCCGGTAAAAGGCCAGCGCCTGCTGGACCAGATCGGCGGCATCCGCCGGTGTCGTGTGACGATACTCGGCTGAAAAATCCCGGTACACCGGCACATAGATCGACACCAGGGGACCTTCGCGCCCAGGGTAGGGAAGGCCTCGCGATGGTTCGCCTTCGCCGAAGGCCCGTCGGATGTTCGCAGAGTCGCGTCCCAGAGGTGGCGCGGTTTCGCCCAGACGCGAAGGATCCTGGACGACGCTGACCCAATTGAATACGGAGTCGACGGAGCGAAGCCCCAGGAGGGCTATGCCGCGACTCTCGGGATTGAGCTGCCGGAAGGCCTGTAACCACTCGCGCAGCCGTTGCAAGGCAGCGACATCCAAGAGCTTACCCGTGGTGTCTCCTTCGACGTTTGCGATCGGGGCGAGACTCAAGGCCTGCGTGAGCAGCTGTGCGCCCTGGATCTGGTCCGCCTCCGCCCGGCGATCGTACAGCTTCACCTCCCACCACGCCATCGCAGCGCCTGTGACTAGGACGATCGCCACCAGTCCCCACAGGGACCAGCGCAAACCCCTTGCTTGCGTGGGTTCACGAGGCGGCATAACCTGCCTTTCCAACAGCCACAAGAAAACGAGCCCATGCCTCGCGGAAGGGATACTCCCGGACGAGGTCCGTTCTCTCCTCCGCCACGGCGCGCTGTTCGCAGTCAGTCGCCAATTGCCGCAACTCCTCCGCTCCAACGCTGGCAGAAGCGCCCTTCAGTTTGTGCAATCCTCTCTGAAGAGCCCCCGTGTCCGCACCTCCATCGCTGAGCTGGTACAACTCCTCCAGCTGCAGCGAAGCGTCCTTCAGATACGCTGCGACAACTCGATCAGCGAGTTCGCGCTTGTTCAGCGTCCGCGACAGCAGGCCTGCCTCGTCGAAAAGGATTTGCTGCCGAGAGACCGGCTCCTGATGGACCACGGGGGGCTTCCCTGCGATCACCTGGTCGAGCACCACCATCAGCTGCTCGGGATCGAAGGGCTTGCTGAGGTAATGGCTCATCCCCGCCTGCAGGCAGAGATCGCGGTCGTGACTCAACGCGTTGGCTGTCAGCGCGACCACTGGCAACTGCCGGGCAGCACCCCCCGCTTCGCCGCGTCGCATGCACCGGGTCGCTTCATACCCGTCCATCACCGGCATCTGGCAATCCATGAGCACCACATCGAACTCCTGGCGGCGCAGGGCCTCCAGCGCCTCCTGCCCATTCCCGGCCACCTCGGACCAATGGCCCATCTCGCGCAAGACTTCGACCGCCACCTCCTGGTTGACCACATTGTCCTCCACGACGAGGATTCGCAAGCCGGTTCCGCGCGAGGCAGTACCCTTGCCGTCGTTCGGCTGGCCAAGTTCGCCCGCGACCCCGGCCCCCGGTGCCTGGTCCCTTTCCGACATCCCTTCCATCCCCCCTGCTTGCAGTTGGGTGAGGAGTGTGCGAACGCGCAGGGGCTTCCCCAACCAGAGAGGCTTGAGTCCGGACAAGGCCGAACCCTGCGAGGGCACAGACTCCTGGGCGCCAAGCAACAGGAGTTGGGCTCCCGCACTTCGAGCGCGCTCAATCCATGAACTCACCGTCGCCCAATCTTCCCGCTCCGGATGATCCACGAGGATCGCCGCCAGCTCCTCGGGCGACCAACCACGGCTTTGGCACTGCTCCTCCACTCCTCGCAGCGAGTCTCCGCAGATCAACTCGATGCCGGCCAGCGGCAAAGCGTACTCCAGGGCCCCCCGCAGCCCCCGGCCGACGCTCGCGAGCCCCACACGCATGGAATGTCCCTCGGATCTGGCGATGGGGCCGTCGAGATTTCCACTCTGCGCGGTCGCAGGAGGAAGCGGGAGGGTCAGCCCCACCGTGAAGGTCGTGCCGCGTTGGGGTTTGCTGGCCAAGGTGATCTCGCCCCCCATCAGACCGACGAGCTTGCGGCAGATCGCCAACCCCAACCCCGTCCCGCCAAACTTCCGCGTGGTGCCGCTTTCCCCCTGGGTGAAGGGGCTGAAGAGTTGCTTCTGCCGCTCGAGAGGAATGCCGATCCCAGTGTCGGAAACTTCGATCTCGAACCCGCAGAAATCCGCAGTGACCGAGCCGACTCCCAACGAGACCACAACCTCACCCTCTTGCGTGAACTTCATCGCATTGCCGACCAGGTTGACCAGCACCTGTCGCAGGCGCCACGGATCCCCCAACATCGTCTTGGGGCAGGATGGCGAGAGGATGCAGTTCAGGTCTACCCGCTTCTCTGAAGCGGAGACAACGAACATCTCCACCACCCCTTCGAGCAGTTCGCTGAGGTTGAAGGGGATGGATTCGAGTTCCAACTTGCCCGTCTCGATCTTGCTGAAATCCAGGATGTCATTCACCAGGCTGAGCAGGATCTCGCCACTGTTGCGCGAGACCTGTGCCAGATGCCGCTGACGCTCGTCGAGTTGCGTGCGCAGCAGCAGATCGAGCATCCCCATCACGCCGTTCATCGGCGTGCGAATCTCGTGACTCATGTTCGCCAGGAACTCGCTCTTGGCCACATTGGCTGCCTCGGCCTCCACCGCCATCCTGTTGGCCCGTTCGATGTGGCGGTTGAGTTCCATCTCGTAGCCCAAGCGAAGGAACAGGGATCCCAGCAGGTCCCCCAGGATGCTCAGGATTCGGATGGTCTCCGCCTCCCAAGTGCGATGCGCCCTCACCGCATCGAAGCCGATGAAGCCCAGGAGACGCCCTTCGGCGTGGATGGGCACCAACAGCAATGAACGTATGGACTGGGCCAGGAGGATCTCGCGCTCGGACGCCCACTCATCCGGCATCGCCGCCACATCGGTGACGTGGACGGACTCGCCTGCCCGCAGACGCTGGATCAGCATCGGAGCCGCATCGAGAGGCACCTGCTGGAGATTTTCCTTTTGGGGCTGGATTTCCTCGGCGCACCACTCGTAGGTGTTGTTCATCCTCGCTTGATCGTCCAACTCGAAGATGTAGCATCGGTCCGCCTGGAAGAATTCGCCCAGGCGCGCGAGGGACTCCGGAATACGCTCGAACAGCATCCCCAATTCCGACTGGATCAGGCGCGTGGAGAGGGAGAGCAGCAGTTCTTCGAACTCGACTCGGCGCTGCAGTTCGCGCTCGTTGTCACGCCGTACCGTGATGTCGGTCATCGTCGTCAACCAGCAGGGGACATCGGCCGCTTCGATCCGCTCGGAGGAGAAGAGACCCACCAGGATGCGTCCCGACTGCGTACGCACCTCGACCTCCAGGTTGCGCACCCTCCCCGTCTCGCCAATCTGCTGCAAGACTCGACTGCGGATCGATGGATCAGCGAAGAGGTTGAGTTCTGTCGATGTTTTTCCGATCACCTCTTCGCGATCGAGCTCCAGCGTCTTCAGGAAGCTCTCGTTGACCTCGAGGTAGCGCCCATCCTCGACGGTCGAGATTGCCATCAGCACAGAACTCAGGTGGAAGGCCCGCGAGAACTTCTCTTCGGAAAGCTTGAGCTTGCTGATGTCCTTGGTGACCCCAAAGAGGGCCGGTTGCCCATCCCACTCGCCCATGACGACGCGCGTCTCCACCGGGATCAGTATTCCGTCCCGCGTGATGACCGGCACCGGACAGAAGGCGGCCGTACCCGCCAGCATCTCGCCGACAATCCGACCCGCCTCCTCGCGACGCGCCTCCGGATGGACCGACAGGACATGGCGTCCCACGAGTTCGGCTTCCGACCACTTCAAGCGGCGGCATACCGTCTGGTTGACATGGACCATCCGCCCCTCGGCGTCCAGCACGAAGAGCAGATCGTCGATCGTATTGAAGAAACTGTCGAAATTTTTTCTCGCCTGCTCCAGTTTGAGCTCGGCCTCGCGCCGCACCGTGATCTCGCTGATGCTCCCCACCATCCTCAAGGGCCGCCCATCCGCCGAACGCTCGACCACCTTCGCGACATCCTTGACCCAGATGATGCGCCCATCCCTACGCACCATCCGATGTTCGCTGCGGTAACCCTCTCCCGACTGGAGGCTCTCCTGCACCCGCCGGACAACGGCCTCGCGATCGCGGGGATCGATTCTCTCGTTGTACTCGGCGACCATATGTCGACTCAGCGTTTCGTCATACCCGAGGAGTCGGCACCATTGCTCATTGTGGATAGCTACGCCTGTGGGCAACCAGAGGTCCCAAATCCCCGCATCCGAAGCCGCCATCGCCAGCTTCATGCGAGCTTCGCTCTGCTCGAGCGCCTGCTCGGTACGGCGTTGCCCATCGATTTCGCGACCATGGGCATAGTTCAACTCGCCGACCCGATAGGCATTCCACTCCATCAGGCAGTCCCGCCCGTTGCGATCGAGGAGACGATTGATCAAGCCGCTGACAGGAGCCCCTTCCACCAGATGCTCCAAGGCCTGCTCAGTGCGAAGCCTATCGTCCGAATGCACCAACTCAAAAAGCCCGCGCGCGAGGAGCTCGGACCGGGAATACCCCAGCAGGCGCTCCCAGGCGCCGTTGAGGCGAAGGAAACGCCCCTCCGTGTCGGCAATGCAGAGGAGCTCCGGACTGAGCTCAAAGAAATGTTCCAGGTCAAACGCCCCATTTTCTGTTTGCACTGCTCTCACCTTTCCCTGCGAATCCCGAACGCCGGAGAAGCTGCAGGCTCCCCTGCCCCATTCTACCGCACCCACGCTCTGCGATGCAACGAAACAGCCCCCAGCAGCAGCGTCGGGAGCGGATTTCCGCACTTGGCGCAATCACTGCCATTTGGTCAACCCGCACACCTCGAGCAGGCCTGGCTGCCTGTAGGATAAAAAGAAAGCCGGGCCTGGCTGCCCGCCTTTCGGAGTGGAGGTGGCGGGAATCGAACCCGCGTCCAAGAAGACTTCCGTACTCGCCCCTACGTGCGTTCCCTTTGATTTATTGTCGTGCTTCAGCGCGCCCATAAAGGTTGGCTCATCTGCGGCACCATCTCCGTAATCTCAGCCCGACGCCCGGAGCGCTCGTCAGACCCAGCCTCACATTGCGGACGCTCATCCTCACCCGTCAGGCGGGGGTTCGGGAGCGTGGTCACCTAATTAGGCGGCCAGTGCGTAAGTGTCGTTGGCACTTATCTGTTTCCGGTTTTATAGAGGCCACCGGAGCCCTCTGCACGCAACTCGCATTTCCATCAACCTGTCGAAACCAGTTCACCCCCTAGCTCAAAACACATCGGTGAATTGGTGAGACAACCGCACCCGTCCAACCTGTCGATTGAACCACCAGGACGG
>JFJP01007766.1_pt1 | contig 10064 bp, 11 predicted proteins | sample 431651 | NCBI WGS metagenome assembly JFJP01 (sample SAMN02602958, study PRJNA72255) | Microbial mat metagenome, whole genome shotgun sequencing project. | biome: fresh water; feature: sink hole; material: water; isolation source: purple microbial (photo- and chemosynthetic) mats found in...
CAGATTCACAGTCGACTTTTCGCCAGAGGTCCCGTCATTGCGCTGCCGCGACGGCTCAAACTGCACAGGTCAAAGGCTTTCGAATCACAAAACCCGTTTCATGCTCGCCCGCATACGGTTGAATTCCCTATCCGTCGCCAGCGTGGCACCATCGCCTGCAAATGTCAACGACGTAACCTTTTGCTGCGGGATCAATTTGGCTCCGTGCTGCGGCAAGGCTTGCTCGAACAGTTCGCGCAAACGCAGGCCGGCCACCGAAGGCGGCATGGTGGGTATCTAGAAAATCCGCAAACCGCTCAAACGCTCCAGCTCAGCATGCACATCGTCCGGGCGGTATATGCCCAAAATGGCTGGCACACCGATTACCTGGGCCTGCCCGGCTGCCGCCTTGAGCAATTGGGCCAGCTTTGCGCGCGTGGCAGGCACCTGCAGCGCACACGCCATCACTTCCGGATAGACCTCGCCGTGCGCCATGTCTGGGAAAGTGATGCGTTGTGTGCCAAGCGCCGGCCAGCGCTGGCGCAGGTTGGCCACGATCTCAGCGCCGCTAAAGCCCTTGAGGCCGTGAATATTGACAATCACACACGACTCACCCGCGGCCAACGCCTGCGACCCGGCTGCCATGGTGGCGGGTACGCACAGCGTTTGCTTGAGTGTGCCGACCGGTGTCAGCACGCACAGATTGGCATCACCCGGCGCGGTGTAGTGCAAGCCCGCCTCACCCAAAAATGCCGTGAACTCGGCAAATGCGCGGCGAATGTCTGCCGCAGCAACCCGGTTTAAAGGGTGCTGTGGCTCGGTTTGCCGCAAAGTCTGCAGCGCCAGCCACGGGTCGCTGACGCTGGCATCGTCATGGCGGCCCAGTAAATCCAGATAACCGGTGGTGTAGGCCACCGAGCCGGTGTTGCCCACTTGCGCGGTGCGGATGTGGCGATTCAATGCGAAGATGGACGCGGCAAAGTCGGCCAGCCCCGAGCCGATGACCGCCAGTTCGGTGGTGAAATGACGTGGTTCTTATTTCATGGCTGCCAAACATGTTGAGCAACAGAGCAGTCGTGCTCAATGTGATTTTCTGGTTGTACCTGCGTTCGGTGTCTGTTGTATCCGAAAAATGGGGAAAAAATCAGTCAGCTTCATGAGTGACTGCGAGCAGCCTTTTCGCTAATATGCTGAACGCAGGCGGCGAATGGCCGTTTGTACAGCAGGTAAGCTGGTGGCAGCAGCAAGCAGCAACAAGCCTAAACTCGCCAAGTCCAATTTGGAGACCATTGCTCCAACAAACAGCCAGCTCGAAGCTACGCCCACGGGCGGAATTGCCAGCAACACCAACGACGACCCGATGGGTCCCAATGTTCCAAGCAATGAAAACCAGCATACTTGGCACAGCGCTAAACCAATAAAAGTGACGTACAGACAGGCAGCCAGAGCTCGCCAATCAAGCGATGGTCCGATAAAGTTTTCGCGTTGTAGCGGCAAAAAGAGTGCAATCATGGCTGCGCCAAATATCAATGCCCAAGCCGTGAATGCGGCACTTGGCATATCGATCGGTCGTCGCTTCACATAGATCGATCCACATGCCCAAGTGAATGCGGCACCGGACATGACAACCGCGCCGGTACCACTGAAGGATGAATCAAAAGATGCGGAGAGCACCAGGCCAGCAAGACCGGCGCTGCCGATCACAATCGAGAAGCGCTGTGCCAGAGTGGGGCTCTGGCCAAGCAACCATTCAATGATGACGGTCCAGAAAGGCATCGAAAAAGCAATAATGGCTGACCGCGCGGAGTTGAGCTGGATGATGGCATATACCGACAAAATATTCCAGGCGACCACGTTCAAGAACGACGCGGTGATCAGACGCTTGAAATCACGCGTTCTGACCCTGACGGAAATGCGACTCGCCATACAGTAAAGTAGCAGGGTCGCGCCAGCCACTGCGAGCGTGATGACGCGAAAAGTCAGTGGTGGAACTCTGCCCAGAGCGATCGATGCGGCAGGCCAATTTAGGCCCCACAGAATAACCAGGATCACGGCCAGAATGCCTGGCCGTACGGTCAGCATTCTCCACTTTCGATCACGATGCCTTTGCTTGCGAAGAAACTGGCGAATTGGTCGATGGTTAGCGTGGCAAATGCCTGATAAGGGCGAACACCGGATGGATTGTGGAAAACGACGCTACCAGCCACCTGCCCGAGCACAAGAACAAGGTGACCACCATTGCTTGAAGACGCACGCGGTGACATTGGGCAACGAATCTCCTGGCTTACCGATGCCATACCAAAGCCACCCGGTGGAATCGATTCGAGAAAATCCGGCAGTTTGGTGTTAGCAATTGGTACTGCTGAAAGCCCAAAGCGGTCGCCTACCCATTTGGAAAATGGCCGGTATACCAACCCGAGCACTGAACCATTATTTTGTGGCACGTAAACCCCGTTATGGATTGCCTCTTGAAGCAGGATAAATCGATTGGGTCTTGGAATAGCCCAGTGATCAAGCATGGACTCCAAACATGCCAAGCCACATATGCGGTTTGTCCAATATCTGTAATCATCCTTTGAAGAGAACCCATGGTTCATCCACGCGGGGTCGGCACAAGGGTCAGCATTATCAACTGCTATTGACTCGCCCCAAACTGGGTCAGACCATTGTGAGTGGTAGGGTACACTATTAATCACGAAATAGCATTCATTGAGGCGATGACTGAATCTGATAAAGTAGGCTGCTGACCATATTGTTTTGCCACCTCAAACCGTTTTGGTTTTTTCGCTGCGATAAGCATTTTTTCAATCATTTCGTCATATGAAACTCCAGTTATTTCAAATGACTTTGGCAACACTGACTGTGGCATCAAACCCGGTAATGTATTGATTTCAAGAACGTTAATAATCAAATCCTGGGTCAGCAGCATATCGATGCGCGAAGATCCCTGTGCACCCAAGCCGCTATGTATCTGAGCAGCAATTCTTTGCATATCTTGCGAAATTCTACTATTAATCTGTGCGGGAATGGTCTTGTCAATAAATGAAAATCCATTCTTCATATCAAAATCAAATACTTCACCACCCGTATGTAATTCACAAACAGGTAACGAACTGACAACACCATCAAAGTCATGGACACCAACTGAAAATTCACGACATTCGCTAAGAAAACTCTCCACTAAACATGAACCAAATTCCTTTAGAAGGATATCAATATGATTTTTGTATTGATCGGAATTATTAATTAACTTTAGTCCAACAGATGCACCGCTGCTTACTGGCTTGAGAACAACCTTCTCACTATTAAGAAATTTGGTTGCTTGGGCGAAACTCGGTACAATCTGACCCTTTTCGATGGAAATATGGGGTGCAGTTGCTATACCCATTCCCCTAATAAAGTTTTTGAATAATACTTTATTCATCCCAACAGCACTTGCACCGACGGACGATCCAACGTATGGAATGTTTAACCAATCTAAAACACCCTGCAATTTACCGTCCTCATGGTATGCCCCATGGCTGGCTAAAAAAGCAACGTCCGGATGAAACACCGCCAGTTCGCTAAAGAAAGATGGTGAATCGCAGCGGAGTGCATGTGCTATATAACCTAGTCTTTTGATCGCTTGTAAAACACTTGGGAAGGCACATAAAAAAGACTCATGTGCCCATCCACCATACAATACTGCAACTTTCTTCATTATTAATTGAACCAAGTTAGTTAAGACGGTGAGCGACTTGAAGTAAACTTTCTGCCAATACAGTAATAGAAGATATATAGCCAGTTGGGGTAAGATCACCAAACACTAACGGTAACTCAGTGCATCCCAGAATTACAGTTTCACATCCTTGTTCATACATACAATCTTTAACTCCATCAAGACATTCCCGTTGCGAATAACCGGATCGACCTTCAAGTACTGCTCTGATAACTTGATTAATTTCTTGTTGCTGTTCAAATGATGGTAGGACATCTACCATGGAACCCGCCCTAATTGCTTCTCGATAAATATCGCATCCCTTTGGTGTTGCAAGAATTCCGATCCGCTGGAATCCGCTACGGACGCAATGATTTATTACACTGTCAATTATGCTGACAAATTCAATTTTTCTTCGCTTTGTTTCAACTCTTATTGACTTAGTGTACACATGGGCCGTATTGCAACTAATACCCACCACTGATACTCCTGCATTGGCTAGATCTTCAATTCCGTGGCAAATCATTGTTGCAAGGCTATCTTCTAATTGATCAAATATATTCTCTTGCGGCAAATTATTAATGATTAGATGTGGAGATAATTTATGATTGCTTTGAGATATTTCTATTATTTTTTTATAAGTTGCAATTGTTGCAGCAGATCCCATTCCGCCAATCAAACCAATTTTTTTATACGGCTCACTATTTATTTTAGAAAAATTCATATGACTCCTTATTGCTTATTCGTCGAGAATGTATTTCAATAAATATTTATCACAAGCACGACTGAATTATTATAACTTTTAACAGGCTATTCACCTTTAGAGTAATAAAATTAAACATTTATAAAGATTTGCATGTTTTGCAAGAGTGACCAATTATGAAATAATTATTTATGCTCGCTACTTGCTGGAACTTTACTTGGTGGGTTGCAGTTTTTTATAGGTTCACTATTTCATGTTACGCTTTCAAATTTGTCGCAGACGAAATTCCGAAGTCAACCATGGGATATGTCTTTTTTCGTGCCAGCGCAACACCACACAATGCGAGAATAATGCCGATACCTTGCATGACATTCAGCCAAACTCCAGAGATTAAGCATTCTGAAAATATGGCAATTACAGGTATTAAGTACATATAGCTCATCACTCGCCGAGTTCCAAGATGTGGCACTGCATCGTAGAAGAGTACCACTCCGATAACCGTCGCCCCCAGGACGGCGAAGGACAACGCCCACCAAGCACTGCTAGGCATTGAAGAAAAATCAAGATTGAACGTGTCATAACCCGAGAACAACAGCAACCCAATAATTCCGGATGGCAAACTCCAAGCTGTCACCTTCAGCCCACCGTATTTTTTCAAACAACGTTCAGAAATGAAAGCAGCTAGCGCCCAGAATAAGGCTGCAGCAAGCATCAACAAGTCACCTTTACGATGGTCAGCGTTTAAAGTAAAAATACTACCGTCGCTCAAGATCAATACCAATCCGCCAATGAAAGCCAATATCAAGCCAACCCAGTTTATCCAGCTCGGATGCTCACGCCCACTAATGCGATTCAGTAATACAGAGAAGATTGGTGATAACGAAAATAAAATTGCAGCGTTAGCCGTCGTGGTTGCATCGACTGCCGCTGCAAATGCTGCCTGATAGCCTGCAATTCCTACCAATCCAATTAGAGCGAGTCGCGGCCAGTCCACGCGTTCGATGGCAAAGGTGCGATGTCTCAGCAGTAGAAGAAATAGCAAAGGTAGCGACAATGTAAAGCGTACAAGGGTAAATGGACCTGCGCCAAAAGGACCTAGTCCGTAGGGAATAATGACGTAGTTGATTCCCCACACCAGTACCACCATCAACAATTTGATTTCATAGTTCATAGTTATTCCACGAAAGCTATTTCCGAGCGAACACGGGTTGGAGCCATAAGCTTGAGATGCTGAGTAATTAGTCGATCAGAAAATGCACTCACAATTGCTGGGGGACTAGCAAGCCATTGCTTCCAGTTATTTGCATAGTGGCGAATAGCAAGATGCCAGTTGGGTTATGTAGTCCTGAAATACATCTGTACCAAAATTCACTCGTGCTACACCGTAATGGCGAAGTTGCCGCAAATCGGCTTCTGATATGGACGATCCACCATGTACGACTAACCTAGATGAGCTACGCTGTGCAATGTCAGATAAGGCATCCAACAGACTAATGTCAAGGCGAGCATATTTGCGTTGAGACATCTTATGATCAGAATCCACAATGCCTGACCAGAGGTTGTTGCGCAATTGCAGTCTTTCCAGGCGTTGATACAGCCAATTTGTCTCCAACTGTGCCAAGAGTGGCTGACAACGAAGTGGCAACTTGTCTGATATGGTTCGCAGCACGCTACTGGCATTCGGGTCTGACTGTGGAGTCCCGTCTAGGGCCATCATGGCGCAATCCGCAAGCAGCTTGCGCTCATCGCTGGCCCGACTCATTTTCAATGCAGCACACTCATCGTCCAATTGCTGGCATGCCATCAGAAAGGCATACCAATCGTCATCGCCGATATGCTCTCTTTGAGCAACGATCAGAGCATGTTTTTCTCTGCTGCGTTGGTAGTCATAATTAAAGCCGTGAAATTGCCCAATGTGTACACCAACGTAGTCAATTTCGGTTTCTGTTAAGAAACATTCAAAATCAGCGACACGGGTTCTATTCCAACGACGAGCACCCCCACCGTCGATATTGCCAATCTCCCCCTCAATGGACACGTCATAAGACGTGAGCAACGATTTGGCTTTTTGTGTAAAGGCAATATTCTGTGCTAATCCGCGGGCCGAGCCATCCGCCATCACCGAATCAAAGTCGATGTCTGCCGCATACTCAAGAAGATAAAAATCATCGCAATGATCCAAATGCAGCTTGAGGCGACTTCCAGTTTGGGTATTTACATGAGAAACCGCTTCACGCACGGATTGCAGCGCATGCATCACCATCTTGCGAGTATCAGGGGAATATGGTGTCCGGTAGAGGGTAAGAGCCTCTTGCGGCGAAATCTCGCAATAGATTTCGCATTGCTGCTGAACAGACATCAATGCCAGTGGAGCAAGTATTGACGGGTGCTTAATGTTGTAGTTTGGAGTTGTACCGATACTTCCACATTGGCTTTGCCTTTGTGTAATCAGGCCACGCTGATTTGATCGCCCGGTCTCGCGATATTGGGTACAGCGTTCAGTTTTCTGCAAGTCAATCTCTGCCTGCATAGCCACTAAATCAAATCGAGCATCGTTGACTACCCAGACCATGGGCGGTAGGCAGCCTTTACGCCAAGGCACGGAGCTATCCGTCACGAGGACAATTCCTAGCGTAGGGCACAGTGAGCGTAAAGTGGTTATTTGTTCAATCATCCAGTGATAGCCTTGCAATCCCCGTCGATTCAAGCCAGTAATGACAGCAAAGAATGCTTGGTGTTCTGGAATCGTCGCGAGCAAACTGCGTAAATCGTCGGATGGACTGAGCATTGGCTTCAAGCCGCCGCAGAGCATCTGTGCACGAATGTCATGTCGATGCCAACTTTCACGATCAAACATGGCAAAACCAGCTGCTTGTGAAGGTGTCTTCATTACGCTGTCACCTCCTCAATAAGGCGTATACCAGAAGGTGTGTAGTAATGCCTATCAAGCGAGTAATGCAGTGTTTCTATTGGATAGTCTTCAAGGAATAGAGAAATTTCGTTACGAACTCTAGAGGGTTCCTCATTTTTCAAGATTAGCCTTGACAACAAACTTGCCACTTCAGCCATGCCGTTTTCATTGATGCCACGTCGGGTTAGAGCTTGCACTCCCAGTCTTAGACCGAAACGTCCATTGCTCCCTGGGATTTCTATGTTGTTGCAGCGTATGCCACCAGCAGTTAATGTTTGGGTGACAACTTCTAGTGTCCGTTGGGCTGTCCCAATAATGACGTGTACTTGATGTGTTTCGGTAAAGTCGAAAACCTGTCCTGACACCTGCAATCCCTCGGCATATAAAGCATACGCCAATGCTTTTGCGTTACGAATTATTTGATTGGCATAAGGACGGCCAAACAGTGCCATTTCCGTGAAGGCTGCATACATCGGCGCGATCAACTCAGCGTGCGAATTACTTTGTAGGTGTGGACATACCCAATCAGACACTGCTTTAAAAGCTGGATGATTACTGTCTCGAAATGCGACGTATCCTTTTTGTGGCCCAGGAATGGTTTTGTGCGTGTTCCCGTGGACGATATCCGCGCCAAGTAGTAGGGGCTGCGGAAGAGCCTCTCCGATAATCAGACCTCCATCGTGACTAGCGTCGTAGCTTAAAACAATGGACTCTGGCAACGCCGCACGCAATTGCAACAGAGGCTGCCACCGCAGTTTGAACGATTGATCAAGAATTACCAGCTTGATATGCGGCTGTTCTCGCACCAGCCGTGAAAGCCTTTCGGCATCAATCAACAGGCTGTTTTGGTCGACGGGTAGGTGGAATACCGCAACGCCGACTTTGTGCGCTAGCTCTTCCAGAGCGAAATGCCCTCCATCCTTGTGAGAAAAATGCACGAATCCGTCTCCACGATTACAGCACCCTAGCAGTACCGCTTGCTCTGCTGTCGAACCCCCGTTGGGACGCCAATCGAACGTGGCGGCCTCAAACAATTGGCAACCCAACACTGTCCGGAAAATACCACTCGCCAGCTTCACTGGAATACGGCGGAGCAAACTCGTAAAAACCACCTTGCATACCCGCGCCCAGGGTGCGAACGAACTTGCTGGGGTAGTTTTCGCTCGCTGTCAGACTTAGGTGAGCGGTGCGATAGACATTGTCAAGGGAAAAATCTGAAGAAAGTGCTTCGAGCAGTCCATCAATTTTCGAGGCAACGCCTTCCCGGCGTTGCGCATCTACCGTCTGAGTGGCGGTCTGGGAAACAACTTCAGTTGCTACTTCGTGCATACGCTTCCTATGGAAATCTATGGATGAGCGAGAAGTGTAGAAATAAAATGTCCATGTGATAATCTATTGATATAGAACATGATTTATTCCTTGTGAGAACAAATGACGTAATCGAACGCTTGCCGACGATGGCTGTTTTTGTTCGGGTTGTTGAACTAGGCAGCTTTTCAGCGGCTGCACGTTCACTTGGGCAGACACCTTCGGCGGTTAGCCGACAGATCGCACGTTTAGAAGCCGACCTTGGGGTACGCCTGTTGGTACGGACCACGCGTAAGCTGCAACTGAGTGAGGTTGGGCACAGCGTATTTCGAGCCTGTGATGACATGCTGACCGCCGCGATCGCTGCTACCGAAGTCGTCGGAAAATTTATGGATCAACCGCGCGGGCTTATCCGCATAAGTGCACCTATGACATTTGCAAAAATCGTCATCGCCCCGTTGATTCCCGCTTTCTTAAAACGCTATGCAGATGTTGACATTCAGTTAATTTGTACAGACCGGCATATGGATCTGATTGACGACGACGTTGACTTGGTAATCCGTATTGAATCGGAGCCATCGCTTGGCTTGGTTGCACGGGCGCTAATGCCGGTCAACTATGTACTGTGTGCTTCTGCCGACTATCTCGCGCAAGCTGGCACACCGCTTACGCCGCAAGAATTGAGCACTCATAGCGGTCTCTTTTTTGGGGACAATGCCGGGGATGGTCGATGGAATCTCGTGCGAGAACATGAGAAAGCAGCAATTGGTGTCCATGGACGCCTAATCATCAACCATAGCGAAGCGATGTTGGAGGCGGTCATGGCTGGGGTCGGAATTGGTTTCCTACCTTATTTCACTGCCCGTGGTGCCATTGCTCGGAATGCTGTCATTCAACTTTTTCCTGAATGGAAATTAGTAAGTCCTTATCAAGGTACGGCGTGGCTCTTGTCATTGCCGAATCGACATTTGCCGCCTAAGGTTCGCGTTTTTATTGACTACCTCATTTCCCAGCGTGAGGGATGGAGGGAAAAATAAGATGTTGAATACCTCGAATGTTGTGCCAGTTACGGGCTGTTCCGTAGCTGCGACCCGGATCATGGGAACACCAGTGCCACGAGGTGGTTGACAAGCTGAGCTTTTTATTGGGTCTGGCGGCAGCGCTACGCCCCCGATTTAGCCACTGTTTGCCTTCAACGGCGACAAGGTGACCGAAGTAGCCATATGCGCCAACTTAAGGAATTCCGCTGGAACTCAGCCTCTCAAAATCCCTTTGTTTTCAGTGACAATGCTCAGGGTGGCTGGCAACCTTGAACAAAAAAACTAACCTAAAAGGTGAATTTAGCGAGGCAATCGGTCTTAAGTTGGCGCATATGGGCTGCACACCCTTTTATTTCATCTACGAATCTTGACGAGCTGAATCGGCAGACATTGCTGATAGTTTGCAAAATCCCGATCCGTACTCAG
>JFJP01032881.1_pt1 | contig 10064 bp, 6 predicted proteins | sample 431651 | NCBI WGS metagenome assembly JFJP01 (sample SAMN02602958, study PRJNA72255) | Microbial mat metagenome, whole genome shotgun sequencing project. | biome: fresh water; feature: sink hole; material: water; isolation source: purple microbial (photo- and chemosynthetic) mats found in...
CCAATATATTGATCGACAGGAAGCCAATAATCCGCTTTTTCATCAAGCATTTTCTCTGCGTTCGGACAGGAAAATCGAGCGTAATACCACGACGATTCCATAAACGTATCAAAAGTGTCGGTTTCGCGTTTGCTTCCGTTAGGTAATTGATAAAATTGAGGATTTTGTTTGATCGGCGATTGCGGTCCGTCCATCACCACGTCTTCGGGTAATTCAATCGGAAATTCGTTTGCGGGAATCGTGTCGCCCTTTTGATTTTCGATCATTGGAATCGGACAACCCCAATATCTTTGACGAGAAACGCCCCAATCTCTCAATCTAAAATTGATCTTTTTCGATCCTAAATCGTTTTCAGTCAAATAATTCGCAATAGAATCAAAGGCTTGCTGTGAAGTTAATCCCGTAAAATCCCCAGAATTAATCAAATTACCTTTTTCTGTCATTGCCGCAGTCAAGTTCTCAATTAAAGAATCTTTTACAATCACTTGCTTAATCGGTAAGTTATATTTTTGCGCGAATTCAAAATCGCGTTGATCGTGCGCTGGAACAGACATTACTGCGCCAGAACCATATCCCATAAGAACAAAATTAGCGATCCAAACGGGAACGGTTTCTCCAGAAATGGGATGAACCGCTAATAAACCCGTATCAATTCCGCGTTTTTCCATCGTTTCAAGGGTTGCTTCGGCGACGCTGGTTTGTGCGCACTCTTTAATAAAGGATTCTAAAAGAGGATTATTTAACGCAGCCTGATGAGCAAGCGGATGTTCGGCAGCAATCGCTAGGTATGTAACGCCCATTAAGGTATCGGGACGGGTCGTATAAACGGGAAGGGTTTCACCATTCACTTTGAAGTGGATTTCAACGCCTTCCGACCGTCCAATCCAATTGCGTTGCATGGTTTTAACGGCTTCGGGCCACTCGTCGAGGGTATCTAACCCTTTAAGTAATTCGTCAGCGTAGGCGGTAATTTTGACAAACCATTGGGGGATTTCACGACGTTCAACTAACGCCCCCGACCGCCAGCCTCGACCGTCGATCACTTGCTCATTTGCCAACACGGTTTGATCGATTGGATCATAATTAACCACCGCCGTCTTTTTATAAACCAGTCCTTTTTCATAAAGACGGGTGAAAAACCACTGCTCCCATTTATAATAGTCTGGCTTACAAGTTGCGATTTCACGCGACCAATCATATCCAAATCCCAAACGCTTTAATTGGTTACGCATATAATCGATGTTCTGATAAGTCCATTTAGCGGGGGCGGTTTTGTTCTGCAACGCCGCATTTTCAGCGGGTAGCCCGAACGCATCCCAGCCCATCGGTTGAAGAACATTCTTCCCCAACATCCTTTGATAACGGCTAATCACATCCCCGATCGTATAATTACGAACGTGCCCCATATGCAAGCGTCCGCTGGGGTAAGGAAACATAGAAAGACAGTAAAATTTTTCTTTAGTGGGGTCTTCCCAAACTTCAAAGGCGTGGCGGGTTTCCCAGAGATTTTGCACCTCCGTTTCGAGGTGTTGAGGATCATAAACTGTTTGCATAACAAGACCAATAAATAGCGTAAAAAAGAAGTGAATCAAGTAACTAAATCATATCACAAAGCCTTCCTCGACACCCATTCAAAAAAAAGTTTGATAAAAATACTTGCAATGCGAAACCTTTTGTAGTATTAATTAGCGCAAATAAAGTGAACAGAAAAAGATTTACATCACTTCAATTTTTCTGTTAGACTTTATCTCAAATGCGTACTTGAACGCTTAAACATTTTTTAATTTGTACAACTCAACAGAAGGAAATCTCACCATGAGTAAAGAAGTCGCAAAATTAATCGAAAAAATGTCTTTCGATGAATTAGTTAACGTAAGAACCCAAGTCGATAGCTTATTACGCGGTAAACAATCCGAAAAACGTAAATTGTTATTAGATGAATTCCGTGCAAAAGCTAAAGAATCTGGTCTTTCTTTGGATGAAGTCGTTACCGCAAGTCGTGGTCGTGGACCCGCTAAAAAAGACTCCGTTTTAGGTCGCCCAAAAAAACAGTACAAAGCTAAATACCAAAACCCAGCAAATCCTAATGAAACTTGGACGGGTTTAGGCAAACATCCTCGTTGGTTGAGAGAAAAATTAGAAGCGGGTGAAAAATTAGAAACCTTCAAATTACCTGTATAAGTTATTGTTTGTAACTAGCTAAAACTCCTTAAAAAACCGCTGATAGACTCTTTCTATCGGCGGTTTTTTTTACGCTATATTCACACCTTTAACAAAAATAGAATTAAGGAAACAACCTAATTTATTTTAAACCCCAAGTTTGGAGACGTTGAGCGGCGTATTTTGCTTGATCGCCCTGATTTGAAAGTTGCAAATAACGGTTGTATTCTTGCGCGGCGGCAGATTTGCGTTGCATACTTTCTAAAGTTAAGCCTTTTAGAAATACCGTGTTTGGATTGCCGGGTAATTTTTTCTCATATTGATCAAAGGCTTGATACGCCGCATCGAATTTATTTTGTGCCATTAAAGCAACACCGTTCAAATGATTTGCTTGTGCTTCGGTGGGATAAATGCTTTGTGCTTGTTGAGTAAAACGTTGCGCATCGGTGGGTTTGTTGAGTGACATTTGACATTTCGCCATCATTAACAATCCTGCGTAATCATTGGGAGCAAGTTGTAATGTTTTATTAAACTCCGTCGATGCGTTGTTGAAATCTTCTTGAGTCATATATTTCTCACCGCGTTGCATTGTTTCTAAGGCGGGTTTTATTTGACGTAATTTCGCCGTGTGATCCATGTAACGTTCTTTATTTACGGGAAGATTTTTAGAGTCGGCGTATTTTATATCCAATTGATTTTGCGCGGTTTTTAGACGTTCATCGCTCATTGGATGGGTTGCAAAAAGTCGATCAAATGCACTCGGTTTAGACTTTGATTGATTTACAAGGACTTGCATCAAATTTGGCATTCCCGACGGATTAAACCCCGCTTTCGTCATGTATTCCATGCCCAACGCATCGGCTTCACGTTCGTTATCGCGGCTGTAACTCGCCAACAACGCGCCCGCGCCGACCCCGCCCAAAACCTGCGCCCACGACGCATATTCTTTGTATTTCGTCACCGCCAATAACGCGGTCGCCCCCGCCAACGCCACCGTCGACACCATGTCCCACGATGCCTTAGAAGCCGCGTGACGCGCATTGACGTGCCCCAATTCGTGCCCGATCAAGCCCGCCAATTGTGATTCGTCGGTCAATTCCACCAAAATTCCTCGCGTCGCCGCAATGCTTCCACCTGGAAACGCATACGCATTCACATACGCCGCATTCACCGCTCGAAACGAATACGGCACGTTTTGGCGATGAGATTTTTCCGCCAAATTCTTACCAAAATCATTAAGATACGCATTCAACTGATCATCTTGAACTGCGCCGTAATCTGCGGAGAATTGATGCGGCGACTGTTCTTTATCTATTTGAATTTCTTGAGTTTCTGACATTAACATCAGTTGTCGACTGCCCGTGACGGGATTCACCGCACAACCCACCAACGCCGCCGAACTCAACCACAAAAAATCCCGCCGATTCAAACGACGTTGCCAAACCCGTTCTTCTAACCAAATGCTCATTTTTTTAACTCCTTTTTCTTAATCAAAAATATCATCATTTTGCAAAGATTTTCTCTCTGCACTCTTTAAAACTTCTATCATCATCGGTAATGACATTCTTTTACCGTCTAACATTTCTTGAATAGAAACAATTTCAATTTTTGGATAGCTTTTTCCAAACATTTTGTTTTGGTAAGTGCCATATTTTTTACTTTCTTTAATTAAGTTCTCCATCGGATACAAAGTAATCAAATATCCAATTGCTGCTTGTTCGCGTTCAATTGTGCCAAACAAATCTCGAATCACGGTTGGAGAAAGCGTTTTATTTGATTTCACACTAAACAACACTTGTTTATAAACTTGTTTGCCATTTTCATCAACATCAACCATAAAAGCTGTTCCATCAATGCCTTGATCTCCACCTTTCTTATCATTAATAATTGCACGATTGTTTGCAAACGTTAGTACCGCCCATTTTTCAAATTCTTTTCTTAACCGATCATCTTGTTTATTTGCTAAAGCAACTGCGCCCGCAAAATCTTGAGGAACACCATTTAATTTTAATGTCGCAGGAATTTTAATTTCTTTGGTTTCTGAATCAATAACTTCTTTGGTAAAATCTCTTCCAAAGCTATCTTCCAATCTCTTTAAAATCAAGGAGATACTTTGATAGGTAATATCTATTCCAATCCATTGACGATTTAACTTTTCTGCCACCGCAACTGTCGTTCCGCATCCACAATACGCATCTAAAATGACATCACCTTCATTTGAGCTTGCATTAATAATGCGTTCTAATAAAGATTCGGGCTTCTGCGTTTGATAACCCAAACGTTCTTTTGAACGCGAAGATAATGCTGGAATATCCGTAATAATTTCTTGTAAAGCCATACCTTTGTTTTCATCTAAATAACGTTTTAAACGAATGCCAGTCTTTGTAAAATACAAACGATTTTCTTCATCTAAACGTTGCATTGTTCCAATCGGGCAACGCCAATAACTTTTAACGCCTTTGTATTCATAGTCATAACCACCACCACTTAAACCTTTTGCGGTTAAATTATCGCTTGCCCATTTTCTTCCATTTTCGTCGCTATATTTATAGTTTTTAAGTGTTAGTTCTTTTAATGAAAGTCGTAAATTTGTCCATATATATTTTTTAGATTTTGTGTAAAAGAAAATAATATCTTTATTACGACCATATTTTTTTGCATCATTATGGGCAGAAGTACGTTGCCAAGTCAGTTCATTTTGAAAACAACCTGCTCTCGGTATAAAAAGCGCGTCACAAACCAATTTTAAATAATGACTCGCCACTGAATCACAATGCAAATAAAATGATCCCGTTTTTTTCAAAACTCGATGGATTTCTGCAATACGTTGCGTCATGCTCACTAAATACGCAAGAAAGCTCCCTTTTCCTAAGACTTTTTCTAATCCTAGAATTAGCTGAATGCTTTGAACAGTAAATACATTATTTTTATTATTTATAATGTCGTTCAAACCCAAATTTGCACTATCATCCCATGTCCAAGTATCAATAAATGCTTGCGCTTGTGCAATGTCTTGATTAGTTTGTGTTGAATAGATTTGATTGTAATCTTCATTTGAATTGAAAGGCGGATCGATATAACACAAATCCACTGTTTCATTTGCAATATATTGACGTAAAATATCTAAATTATCCCCGTAAAAAAGTTGATTGTTCATCTTTGAATCCAATATAAAAATTAAAATAGGCTTTATTATAACGCGAGTTTGGGTATAATTGAGGTAATTTTTAACAACAAAGGATAGAAAAAATGCAAGCATTTACCATTTTAAGCGGATTAGTTGCGCCATTAGATCGCGCTAATGTTGATACCGATGCGATTATTCCTAAGCAATTTTTGAAATCAATTCGCCGCAGTGGTTTTGGACCTAATTTATTTGATGAATGGCGTTATTTGGATCATGGAGAACCTGAGCAAGATTGCTCAAATCGTCCTTTGAATAAAGATTTTATTTTGAACCAACCTCGTTATAAGAACGCACAAATATTATTGGCGAGAAAAAACTTTGGTTGTGGTTCAAGTCGAGAGCACGCACCTTGGGCTTTATTAGATTATGGATTTCGAGCAATTATTGCACCGTCTTTTGCGGATATTTTCTTTAATAATTGTTTTAAAAATGGCATTTTACCGATCATTTTAACTGAGGAAAACATCGAGCAACTTTTTCAAGCGGTGTTTGCTAATGAAGGTTATCAATTAACTGTCGATTTAGCAAAACAACAAGTGATTTCTCCTGATAACAAAACGTTTAGTTTTAGCGTTGATGAATTTAGAAAGCATTGTTTATTAAACGGATTAGATGATATTGGTTTAACATTACAACACGCCGATGATATTCGCCGTTATGAATCCACTCGCAAACAAACTGCGCCTTGGTTATTTGCTTAATTGTTTTTATTTCAAATAAAGAAAAGCCCTCAACTATTTGAAGAGGGCTTTATTTTATCTCAACTCATTGAAAATGATTAAAAAAATTAAAACGCATACCAAACTTTAAACATGATTTCTCGGGATTGGTCAGGGAGAGGTGCGTGACCATCATTGTAAGGTTGGATGAATTTATAATCTTCATTAAACAAATTATGCACGCCCACCCCAATATCTAAGTTTTTCGCTAAGAAATCTTGATAACGCACCATCACATTTGTCAGCACAGAGGAATTGTATTTGTTTAGAACTAATTTTCCATTCGCATCGATGGCGTTATAACCATAACGAGAACTGTAATAAACTAAAGATGGATTAACAAACAATTTTGGCATCACTTGATAATTCGCATTTAAAGAAATTTTATGCGCTGGGAAACCTAAAAAGAGTTTGTCATTGGTAATGGTATTGGTTTGGAAATCATACACTTTAAAATTAGCAATTGATGAATCCGTTGCTCGATAATAAGAGTGATTTAAAGTAATATAATTCTTTTGATCTTTCCAACGAAATTCCGTTTCAATTCCTCGCGTTCCAATTTTATCGGCATTCAAATAAATTTCTTTAGTTGATGCGGTAGCAGTGGCAGGAATAGTCGAGAACATAATGCTATCTTTTGAAGAAATATCAAAAAGGTTAGCAACAATCGACATATTTTGATTGATTTTATAACCTAATTCAAGCTCATAAGTATTTGTTTTTTCTGACTTAATATCTGGCGTTAAATTATAATTTTCAATCGTTGGACTATGAAACGATTTGCTGTACAGTAATTTAACATGATATTTATCAAAGACTTTCGTGAAACCAATGCGCGGCGCAAAATCAGATTTGGCAACATTAGGATCATCATAACGCAAACCTAAGGTTAAATTACCATATTCGGATTTGTACAAACTTTCTGCAAATAAGGTGGTGTTGTTCATTTTAGGCAAATTACGTTTGGGCAAATTACCTTCAAACTTATCTTGAGTAAATTCTCCACCCGCCACAAATTGTAATTGTTTAGAAGGTTTATAGGTAAAGTTCAGCTTTCCTATATAAGTATCAATTAAAACTTGTTGCAATAAAGCACCTGTCGTTCCGCTCTTAATTTCAGAGGGACTTTGTTTCATATAAGATAATGAAGAACTAAGGTTCAATTCATCGCTTAAATCAGTTTGATATTTTAATTCTGCGACATCAGTTTTAAAATACTTTCTATTGAAACCAGCGCGTATTTTTAAAAAAGAATCTCGATCCGTCATATAATAACGATCAGAAATGATCCGTGCACTAATGTCTTTGTACACTAAATTAGCGTTGAAATACTCTGGAAATAATTCATTATTCTCCGCCATGTTCAATGTTTTTCCATACACATCAGTATAGGTTTGATCGCTGCGGTGTCCTTTGCCTTTGGTTGCTAATGCACTCATTTTCAAATCACCAAATCGATCTCCCGCCATTGCGGTTATTTGTTCATGTCCCAGAGCATCTTCCATTTTTCCATAACTTGCCGTTAAAGAAACGCCTTGTAAATCATCAGCTTGCTTAGTGATGATATTAATCACGCCTAATTTAGCCGCGCCGCCATACATTACTGATCCGGGACCGCGAATAATTTCAATTTTCTTAATATGATCAACAGGAAAATGTTGTCCAACTAAATAAGAAGCATAACGCCGTTCATTCATTTCAATGCCATCGACTAAAATTAAAACTTTACCATCGGATGCCCAACTTCCTCGAATGCCTAAAGAAATTTGATTACTTACCCATAATCCAAAATCATAACCGGGAACTAAACGCAAAACATCAATTAAATCTCGTGCGCCAGCATTAAGGATTTCTTCTTCAGTGACAACACTTACAATCCCTGGTGCATCTTTTACCGTTCCTTGATTTTTAGACGCAATTGAAATGGGCATTTCCATTAACTCTTCTAAAGAAAGCGTTGCTAATTCTGAAACATCAGTTCTCTTTGCAAGTGTTTGTTGAGTTAAAATACTACAAACACTAACTATTAATACTTTTGAAAGGCGTGAGTTAAACATGACTTTCTCCAATGGTTAAAAGAATAATTTATTTTAGATTTGGCGATCCCCTTTATTCAAGGGGAATAAAAACTATTGAATGAAACTGGGTCTAATATTCGCTTTCACTATGTCTTTGTTTATAAAAGCATTATTTACGGCGAAAATTTTATCTGTGCAAGTTGCGGTATCTGCATAGATTTTATCTGTGCAAGTTGCGGTATCTACATAGATTTTATCTGTGCAAGTTGCGGTATCTACATAGATTTTATCCGTGCAAGTTGCGGTATCTACATAGATTTTATCCGTGCAAGTTGCGGTATCTACATAAATTTTATCTGTGCAAGTTGCGGTATCCACATAGATTTTATCTGTGCAAGTTGCGGTATCCGTTTTAGAAATACTCATTGGTTCGCCAAACTCTTTTTCATAGAGAGAACGAGTAACAGAACTGGCTTTTTGGAGATTGGCAGCGTCTTCTTCGCCACGCATTCCCATGTAAGGAAAATGATGCAAAAAGAAACCAAAAGCGTTTTGACAATCTTCGGCGTATTTCATGGTATCTAAGATGTGGTAATGCCAAAAAGTGTCGATATCGGTGGTGGGAACGGTGGGCATATCGGGATATTTAACCGACAGCAATAAAAAACGTTTATAAGCGATTTCTAATTGATCCGCATACTCACGCGACCAACCTTTGCCTTCTAAGGGGTCTAAGAGCTTGATTTTAATCGCATCTAAATTCAATGCGTCAATCCCAGCTTGCATTTGTTCAATGGATTTTGGTAATTGCATGACAATTTCCTCTAAATGTTGTTTGAAATAAAAACCTTATTAAACTATAGTCCGTCGCAAAAAGAAAGCCCCTCAATCGCTTTCCACCATTGAAGCTATTTTTTGTTTAATTTTTAGTTATAACCAACTAATATCTAAGAAAAAAGGTGATTTTAATAAGTTATGCCAAAAATCTGCTATGCTTCACTTGGCGTTGTAAATCTAAAATGCTGCAAACAAAAATCTGAAATCGGAAAAACAAATGATAAATCAAGTTGCGTCGATTGGGGTGTTGCCGCCGTTGGTTGCGAATCAAATCGCGGCGGGCGAAGTGATCGAACGTCCCGCGTCGGTGATTAAAGAACTCATCGAAAACAGCCTCGATGCGAAAGCAAGTGAAATTAACATTACCATCGAAAACGGCGGATTGCAATTATTGCGGGTGCAAGATAATGGGCACGGGATTCGCGGTGAAGAACTTGCTTTAGCATTGCAACGTCATGCAACCAGTAAAATCCATAATATTCAAGACCTTAGTGATATTCATACCTTAGGTTTTCGAGGAGAAGCCTTAGCAAGTATTGCAGCCGTTTCTCGATTAAATTTGAAATCAAAATTCTTTGAAGCAGAAACCGCATACGAATTAGATATTAACGGCATTCATCAATCTGAAATAAAACCTTGCTCTCATCCAATTGGAACAACTATTGACGTTCGAGATTTGTTTTTTAATACGCCTGCGAGAAGAAAATTTTTGAGAACACCTAAAACAGAATTCTCGCATATTCAAGAAGTTGTGAAACGCTTAGCATTAAGTCGATTTGGGGTGCGTTGGACATTACAAACCGATAAAGAATCGGTATTTCAACTGCGCGCTGCCGAAGAGGAAAATGGTTATTTAGAACGTTTGCAAATTTTATTTGGACGCGAATTTGCTGAAAAATCATTAAAAATTGATATTCAAAACAATCAGTTACTTCAATTAAAAGGTTGGATCGGTCATCCCACTTTTTCTCGTTCACAACCTGATTTGCAATATTTATTTGTGAATGGGCGATTTGTGCGCGATAAAACCATCAATCATGCGGTAAAACAAGCGTATAGCGATGTTTTATATGGCGGACGTTATCCCGCATTTGTTTTGTATTTTGATTTGGATTCTGAATTAGTTGATATTAACGTTCATCC
>JFJP01002469.1_pt1 | contig 10063 bp, 7 predicted proteins | sample 431651 | NCBI WGS metagenome assembly JFJP01 (sample SAMN02602958, study PRJNA72255) | Microbial mat metagenome, whole genome shotgun sequencing project. | biome: fresh water; feature: sink hole; material: water; isolation source: purple microbial (photo- and chemosynthetic) mats found in...
ACTACATGTCTGACGACAAATTATGGGTCTCCCGCCAAAGGTAACGACAAGGGCAAAGTGGCAGGACTGGTGGGCCACAAGACGACGTCACACTTCATGGTGCCATCGCTGGTGGCAGACGACTGTGATGCTTTGAATGCCCGGTTGCTGGACGGCTGTTCTCAAACGTCAACGTGCCGTGGCTGCGTGGTCAGTCCGATACCACTGCCCAGTGCCTGGCCAGCGATAGGGTGGCGTTGATGCCCTTGCCAGAACTACCGAAATTCCGAGCGGCAAGTTGCAACGCTTCATTCTACGCAACCAGGAAGTGGCCAAGATGAACGCCAAAGCCAATAATTAAATACAAACATTCAGCAACCGAACTTCAGCAGAGACCAGTATGCAAATAAAATACAACGTATTCCCGATCATCGGCGGCGGCTCCGACCTCGGTGCAGCAACTGCCGCGATGTTGGTTATAGCCGGTGGCAAGGTCGTGAACAGGGAAGCCGGTGCCGTACAAAGACTGGCCGCATGGGTTGGAAGAATTTACTCGCGTAACGCAGACCAACCTGATCGTCAGTTTCAATATGATGCACCTGGCTGCCGATGTCATGAGCAAGGGCGAGCCGAATGTGGATGGCGAGCATGGCGTGGTCATCAATACTGCTTCGGTGGCGGTGTTCGACGGTCAGGTCGGTCAGGCTGCGTATGCTTCGTAGAAAGGTGAGGTGGTGGCGTTGATGCTGCCAGCTGCACGTGAGCTGGTCAGGCACGACATCCTCGTGATGACGATTGCGTCTGGCATCATGAAAACGCCAATTTTCGATGTTGCGGGGCACTTCTGGAAGAAGTGCAAGATGCATTGAAAAAATGGTGCCGTTCCGCTCGCGGCCGGACAAACCAGACGAATCCGTAGCGCTGGCAAGAACCATCATCGAGACTGTGTGCCTTCAACGGTGTAGTGATCCGTCTCTACGGCGCGATACGGATGGTGCCAAAGTAGGGCGTTAGTTGGGATAGCATGGAGGTGTTCAAGCGAGCTGGCAGATTGTCGAGCTGCTGTCGTTCCGGTATGGCACTTATTGGGGCGCGCGGCCACGACCTTGCTGAAGAAATCGTAGATGCCGTTCTCTCCAGTGCGGTGGGCATTTGCAAATTCTCCGGCCTTGGTCTAGTAGAGAGTGTTGTTGTCTGCGCCGAGTATAACGGCGGCTGGAATACCTCTCTTGATCGGATTGCCATAGGACTTTGTTCGACATCGAAATTCTTGTCGAAATTACCGACACCGACTTTGATTAGCACAAATTTATTGTTGATCAGTGACGCATTGCTACGTTGCCGCGCCTTGTTCAGTTTGCGGCAATCGGATCAACGATTAGCGCCAGCCACCAGCAGTACCTGCTGGTGGCTGGCCTTGGCCTGGCTGAACACATGTTACAGGCCAACCCGGGCATCGGCTTTTTTATCGTATCGTCCTCTTTGACCTAAAATAGATGCTTCAATTCCGGTGCAATCGTATGCTGCTGCTAATTCTGGTGGCGATTATTGCAGCTTGATCGATAGTATATTTCGTTTTGATCATGTTTGATGTCAGTCGACCAATATCAAACCAGGCCAACAAGGATTGAACGTTCCTGTTTTATTGCGAGCTGAGTCGCTTTTCGGTTAATCGAATGACTGGAAAGCGTCGTGAAATTTGTCAATTATGGCAAACTACGTTCTAATTTCGGGAGTCATGCATTGAGTATATTAAAAAATTTACCGTTTGAGTGGTTGGTAGGCATTCGCTATACCCGTGCGGGTAAGCGTAGCGGCCGTAACAGTTTTATTTCTTTCATCTCATTGATTTCGATAGCCGGCATCGCCATTGGCGTGGCGGCGTTGATTGTCGTGTTGTCAGTGATGAACGGCTTTCAGAAGGATGTGCGCGACCGCATGCTGTCGGTGCTAGCGCATATCGAAGTATTCGATGCTTCCGGCTCGATGCAGAATTGGGATGCGGTTGCCAAGGATGCGCTTAAGAACATGGAAGTTATCGGCGCTGCACCGTATGTCGATGCACAGGCGATGCTGGTGCATGATGGCGTGTTGCGAGGCGTCGCTGTGCGCGGTGTGCTACCTTCAGAAGAACCGAAGGTGTCGGACGTGGTGAGCAAGGTCGTGCATGGCAACTTCAACGACCTGAAGCCGGATGAGTTCAACATCGTGTTAGGCATCGAGTTGGCGCATGCGTTGGGTATCGGTGTTGGCGATAAGGTGACGCTAATGGCGGCGCAAGGACAGGTAACCCCTGTCGGCGTGATCCCGCGTTTACGGCAATTTACCGTTGCCGGAATTTTCGATGCCGGTCATTTCGAATACGACTCGACGCTGGCTTTCATCCAGCTCGCAGATGCAGAAAAGATGTTCCGGCAGGACTCTCCATCCGGGATTCGTCTGAAGATCACCGACATGCTGCAGGCGCCGCAGGTGGTGCAGCAATTGGCGACAACCCTGCCTCCCAATTTGTATCTGCGCGACTGGACGCAGCAGAACAGTAACTGGTTCGCCGCCGTCAAGATCGAAAAGCGCATGATGTTCATCATCCTGACACTGATCATTGCGGTGGCAGCGTTTAATCTGGTGTCCACGCTGGTGATGACGGTGACCGACAAACAGACCAATATCGCAATTCTGCGCACGTTGGGAGCGTCGCCCAGATCGATCATGAAGATCTTCATGATTCAGGGCGCGCTGGTGGGCCTGATCGGCACTGCCATCGGGATTGGTCTCGGTGTGCTGGTAGCACTGAATATCGACGTCATCATGCCGTTCATCGAGCGCATGCTGCATGTGCAGTTCCTGCCAAAGAGCGTCTACGTGATTACCGAATTGCCGTCAGACCTGCGCTGGCGGGATGTCTGGACCATCGGCGGCGTCGCCGTGGTGCTGGCTTTCCTGGCGACCGTGTATCCGAGCTGGTGGGCTGCCCGGGTGAAACCTGCTGAGGCTTTGCGCTATGAGTAATGCCAACAATCAAACAAACAATGACATCGTCCTGTCCTGCCGCAATCTTGGCAAGACGTTTACCCAGGGCAGCTATTCAGTCAAGGTGCTGAGCGGTATCGATATTGACGTCGCTAAGGGCGAGCAGGTGGCCATCATCGGCGCGTCTGGATCGGGCAAGTCAACCTTACTGCATCTGCTGGGCGGGCTGGATACACCGACCTCCGGCAGCGTCAGCCTGCTGGGCAAAGGCTTTACCACCCTTAGCGAAAAGGCCCGTGGTGATTTACGTAATACGGCACTGGGTTTCGTCTACCAGTCCAATCATTTGCTGCCGGAATTCTCAGCGCTTGATAATGTCGCCATGCCGTTGATGATCCGCCGCCTCAAGCGTGCCGATGTACAGGAGCAGGCGCGCACTATTCTGGCGCGAATCAAGCTGGCGGAGCGAATGTTCCACGTGCCGAGTGAACTGTCCGGCGGCGAGCGCCAGCGGGTTGCACTGGCACGGGCGCTGGTCACCAAGCCGGCTTGCGTGCTGGCCGATGAACCGACCGGTAACCTGGATTGGGCAACTACTCAATTGACTTTTGATCTGATGCTGGAGTTGTCGCAGGCGCTGAGCACGGCGTTTGTGATCGCGACCCATGACATCAAATTGGCGCACCGTTGCGGCCGCATCCTGCGGTTGTCGGAGCGCGGGTTGGAGCCATATCAGGATTAGACAAGGAATAGGGTGGGCGCGGCTGCCTAGCCTTCTGTGCTGGGAGTCGTATCAGGATTGATTGATACTCACAGGCGTTGTTTTCCTGCAACAAGATTTAGATGTTTCAGGCTGCCGAAGCAGTGACGCTTATTAAGAGGTGCGTGAATCGCTCGCCGAAAAAGAAAATCTGAGCCGATTAACAAATCCACAGCAGCAGTGCAATCACTGAACCGGTGGCCCCATAGCTTGAGGCGATGCTGCTGTTGCCGAGGTAGATGCCGATCAGGTATTTGCCCAGAACGAACAGGGCAGCGATGCCGATCGAACTCGATCCAGACATCGTGCCACGTCAGCTTGACCTGCAGCATCATCTTAAAGATCGAGGCAAACAGGCTGGCGATCACGGTAAATGCAAACAGATACGACAGCGGCGAGAAAATTGTCGTCATACTGATCCAGATGCCACCTATATATTTTGCCAGTAAGGCCAGCACTGCGCTCATCACCAGCGAGGTCACCAGCAGGATCAGCTAGAACGACAGCAAGCACGTCCGTATCAACGACATCGAATCGAACTAACGAGTGTGCTGCACGTACCAGATTTTGTCTAGGTTATCTTTCAATCCAGAAAAGACGGTGGTGGCGCCGATCAGCTCTGGCAATTGACCGAAGATCCCTCGCCGCCGCTTGTTCGTCGAATACCGTACCGGCAATCGCAATCACCGGTATCAGCATTGGCGCAATTGAGAATATCGTGTAGGAAGCGAGTGTCGCTCCCTTGCGGCCGGAGTGCTGCTTGAGCCGTGCTTGATAACATCGCGTGGATGCGCTAATTTGATCACGGATAGCGCTTCTTGTCAGGGTTCTGTCAGGGATATGTCATGTATTCTTACCTACCAAATCGGCTATGGTCGAAGCGTGGATCCAGGCGGTTTTCCAGCTTGCCAACAATGCCGCTGCCGTCGAAATAAACGGTCGTCTCGAAATTCCACACGCCGGCCTCACATTGTAGGCATAGTTCCAGCCATTCAGCTTGCCCCGGTCGTAGTAGACTATCTCGCACGGCTTGCCGATGGAGCGCAGTACGTCCGCCTGTTTGAACTTATCCGCCTTGATAGTGGCTAATTTTTCCAGGATTAACAACTTGCTTTTAGGAGATCAATTTGTGGTGGGACTGATTTTCGCCATATACGTCACCTGGCCCAACTGGCCGCGCGCATATTCTGACAATATATTATTGTCGTCTTGATAAGTTCAGGTGAGTTTTCCAAGGCTTAGCAGCACCTGCGCCTCTGGCTCGCCAGGGTTGACCGGCGGTACCATTAGCGAGGCGCAGCCGGGTAGTGTCAGCAGGATTGAAAAAATTACTTTATAGTAATATTTCAAAAAATAATGTTGTTGACATCACGTCAATTATTTGAATCGGCAGAAATTTTGCTATAGACTACTAATATGTCCAGATTTTATTGGATTTATTAATCGTTGTTCACGGTGCATAAGGTCCAGGGCTGTCCGCCCTTACTCTGTACATCGCTTGTAAGAGGTATAAAACATGACTATCGAAAAAACAGCTAAGGCCGCTATTATCACTAATAATGCGCGCGGTCAAAACGACACTGGCTCCCCAGAAGTGCAAGTTGCGCTGCTGACAGCCCGTATCAACGACCTGAACGGCCACTTCAAAACCCACGCCAAGGATCACCATTCCCGCCGCGGCCTGATCATGATGGTTAACCGTCGTAAGAGCCTGCTATCCTACCTCAAAGGTAAGGATACGAATCGTTACCGTTCGCTGATCGAAAAACTTGGCCTACGAAAGTAATCGTCAGTGCGCGACTCGTCGTTGGTCTCGGTTATTTTATGCGACATCCTGTTTCAATATTTCGTGACGATGTCCTTGGTTCGTCCATAAGTTGAAAAAATGCCTGTATCAGTCTCTGATGTGGGCATTTTTTGATTTTGGCAGCGGCTTTTTTGTAGCTCATCTGCGCAAGTGTTAAAAAGTTAGTCTTATGTAAGGATAAAGGAGACGGCAATTCACTGGCAACAGTCAGCGATGAATCGTCTGTGGTGAGGTGAGCGACAGCGCCTAAAAATCTGTCGGCAAATAAACAATTGCGAGAAAGCGTTTAAGAGTTGCAAGCGTTAGATCGCAGCGAATTACTCTGTCCCCAACTGATGAGAAGGATATACCGTGTTTAATAAAGTTACGAAGACATTCCAGTACGGCCCGCATCAAGTGATCCTGGAAACCGGCGAGATCGCTCGTCAAGCCTCCGGCGCAGTTATGGTATCTATCGAAGATACTGTTGTGCTGGCTACCGTCGTGGCACGCAAAGATCCCAAGCCAGGGCAAGATTTTTTCCCATTGACCGTTGATTACATTGAAAAGACCTACGCAGTTGGCCGTATCCCAGGCGGTTTCTTCAAGCGTGAAGGCCGCCGTCCTTCGGAAAAAGAAACCCTGACATCGCGTCTGATCGATCGGCCGATCCGCCCATTGTTCCCAGAAGGTTACCTGAATGAAGTGCAAGTCATCATTCACGTTCTGTCGGTTAATCCGGAAATCGATCCAGACATCGCCGCAATGATTGGCGCTTCGGCTGCCCTGTCGATTTCCGGTATTCCTTTCGCTGGCCCTGTTGGTGCCGCACGCGTTGGTTATATCGACGGTCAATACATATTGAATCCAACTACAGCGCAATTAATCAAGTCCGAGATGGACCTGGTGGTTGCAGGTACGGAAACCGCCGTGCTGATGGTGGAATCGGAAGCCAAGCAATTGTCTGAAGAAATCATGCTCGGCGCGATTGTGTTCGGCCACGAGCAATCGAAGGTTGTTATCGACGCGATCCATGAGTTGGTACGTGACGGCGGAAAGCCTGAAGTGGAGTGGAGCCCAGCACTGAAGAATGATACGCTAATCGCTCGCGTTGCGCATTTCGGTGAAGCCAAGCTGCGCGCAGCTTACCAAATCAAAGACAAGCAAGCCCGTACCGCCAGGCTGAAAGACGCTACCGCTGAAGTCAACACGGATCTGGCAGCAGAAGCTGCATCGATCGGCGCAACTGCACCTGATTCGGCGAAAGTCAGCGGCATCCTGTTCGATCTGGAAGCCAAGATCGTCCGTTCGCAGATCCTCGAGGGCGAGCCACGTATCGATGGCCGCGACACACGTACCGTGCGTCCGATCACGATCCGTACCGGCGTGCTGCCGCGTACCCACGGTTCTGCATTGTTCACCCGTGGCGAAACGCAAGCGCTGGTAGTGGCCACGCTGGGCACCGCACGTGATGAACAAAAAATCGACGCGCTGATGGGTGGGTATTCGGACCGCTTCATGCTGCATTACAACATGCCACCGTTCGCCACCGGTGAAACCGGACGTGTTGGTACCCAAAAGCGCCGCGAAATCGGTCACGGCCGTTTGGCCAAGCGTGCGCTGCAAGCAGTCTTGCCTGCACCGGAAGATTTCAGTTACTCGGTGCGCTTGGTATCGGAAATCACCGAATCCAATGGCTCGTCGTCGATGGCTTCGGTCTGCGGCGGCTGCCTGGCCTTGATGGATGCTGGTGTGTCGATGCAAGCGCACGTGGCTGGTATCGCCATGGGCCTGATCAAGGATGGCAACAAGTTCGCCGTTCTGACAGACATCCTGGGCGACGAAGATCACCTCGGCGACATGGATTTCAAGGTAGCTGGTACAGCTGACGGTATCACGGCATTGCAGATGGACATCAAGATTCAGGGCATCACCAAGGAAATCATGCAAGTCGCTTTGGCGCAAGCTAAAGAAGGCCGTATCCATATCCTTGGCAAGATGCAAGAAGCGGTACCGCACGGTAAAGTCGAGCTGTCCGATTTCGCGCCGCGCCTGATCAGTATCAAGATCAATCCGGAAAAAATCCGTGACGTGATTGGCAAGGGCGGTGCTGTGATTCGCGCGCTGACCGAAGAAACCGGCACCCAGATCGACATCAGCGACGAAGGTGTGGTCACCATTGCTTCGGTCGACGCTGCTGCCGGCCAGGAAGCCAAGCGCCGTATCGAAGAATTAACTGCTTCAGTTAAAGTCGGCAAGGTCTACAATGGTACCGTACTGAAGCTGTTGGACTTCGGTGCAATCGTACAAGTATTGCCGGGTAAGGATGGTTTGCTGCACATCAGCCAGATCGCCAATGAGCGCGTCAATTCTGTTGCCGATTATCTTAAAGAAGGCCAGCAAGTGCGCGTTAAGGTTCTCGAAACCGACGACCGCGGCCGTCTGAAACTGTCGCTGAAGGCAGTGCTTTCTGAAGAAGGCGGCGAAGCTGCTCCGGTAGCAGCATAGTAATCTAACCGTAAGAAAAGGCCCGAGCATGTAATCTCATCCCCGGCTTTTTATCGCAGTAAATTTTAATCTAACACTGGCGATTCCACACCCAGGATCTTGTGCAGCTTCGGCGATGTGGTGGTGTATTGCATGTGGATCTTCTTATCCGGGAAGATGTATGGCGCGGCGCCGAAGGCGGCTAGCGCTGCTTCGTGAAAGCCAGACAGAATCAGTTTCTTCTTGCCCGGATAAGTGTTGATGTCACCGACGGCAAAGATGCCTGGGATGTTGGTTTCGAATTTTTCGGTATCGACCACTTTTAACTGCTTGCGTTCGATAGCCAGGCTCCATTCGGCGATCGGACCGAGTCTTGGCGACAGACCAAAGAGTACTAGAAGCGTATCCAGAGGCAGGCGGCGGGTTACACCGTCCGGGCCGGTGACTTTGATCCCGCTCAGTTTGCCGTCCTCGGCTTCGTGGCCGGTCACTTGACCGATCAGAAATTGCATTTCGTAGGCTGCGCACCGGGCTTTCATCTTGGCGACCGATACCGGCGCGGCGCGGAATTTTTCGCGACGATGCAACAACACGACAGATTCCGCCTTGCCGACTAGGTCCAGCGCCCAGTCCAGCGCCGAATCGCCACCACCGCAGATCACTAGGTTCTTACCGTAGAATTGAGTCGGATCTTTGATGCGATAGAACAGCTGAGTATTTTCGTACTGGTCAAGTCCTTCGACCTTGATGGTGCGCGGCTGAAATGAACCGACGCCAGCGGCGATGAAAATGGTCTTGGTGATGAAGCGAGTGCCTGTTGAGGTTTCGACGTCGAAATGGTTGTCTTCGCGGCGTGATACCAGCGTGACTTCCTGGCCGAAGTGAAAGGTCGGCCCGAACGGCTCGATCTGCTTGAGCAGATTATCGGTCAGTTCCTGACCGGTACAGACTGGTACTGCCGGGATGTCGTAAATTGGCTTGTCCGGGTACAGTTCGACGCACTGACCGCCAACAACCGGCAGCGAATCGATGACGTGCGCCTTGATTTCTAGCAGGCCGAGTTCGAATACCTGGAATAGGCCAACCGGACCAGCGCCAATGATGACGGCATCTGTCTCGATAGGGGTGTTATCGACAGAATTGGGTGCTGCATCGAGCTTGAAGTTGATATCCATACGACGATCTGATTCCTGTTTTAGTTGGGTCCCCAAAAACGCCGCAGCCTTGTGTCTGAGTCCTGGCTGTTGCGACGCTCGGATTAAAATTAACGCGACCTTGATGTCAAACTCGGCGCCTCCTCACAGAGGTAGGTATGCCGGGTAGGCGGCGCATATCGGTTGCACTAATGGCCGTGCTAAATGAATTAGAACTATTGCTACACTGGCCATCTTTTCAAGATGGCCAGTGTAGCAATTAACGTTGCAAAAATTTCAGTTTGTCTTTGACGTCTTTCCATTTGTCGGCATCTGCCAGGGGCATAACCGTCTTGGTAATCGACGGCCAGTGGCGCGATAAATCTTCATTGAGTTTGATGAACTGCTGCTGGTCCTCAGGCACATCTTCCTCGGCGTAAATGGCGTTGACTGGACATTCGGCGACGCATACCGCGCAATCGATGCATTCGTCCGGATCAATCGCCAGGAAATTCGGGCCTTGTCGGAAGCAATCAACCGGGCATACATCCACGCAGTCGGTATAGCGACAACGAATGCAGGATTCGGTTACAACGTGGGTCATAACAACATTCCTATCTGTAAATGGTCTTGAAGCGGCATTGATGGGGAATTATGTCGAACAGACGGTGCTCTATGCTCTATGTGCTCTTATATTTATCTTATCCAGCCGTAAATTTTTAGATTTTAAGGTAATTCAGGTTTTCATACAAACTGTACAAATGTCGCGTAAATAATATAGCGAAAAGCGTATTTTGAACGGCCATGAATGGCATATTAAAAGTGTACCAATATTAGCCTGTAGTCTTGTATGTACTTGCAGGTACGTAAGAAATGCGAAAAGGATATTTCCAGCGTGGATTTATACATCAAAGTATGTCGGGCCGTGATGGTCGATCACAAGGGTGA
>JFJP01041224.1_pt1 | contig 10063 bp, 8 predicted proteins | sample 431651 | NCBI WGS metagenome assembly JFJP01 (sample SAMN02602958, study PRJNA72255) | Microbial mat metagenome, whole genome shotgun sequencing project. | biome: fresh water; feature: sink hole; material: water; isolation source: purple microbial (photo- and chemosynthetic) mats found in...
ACAAAAGTACGTAGTTACCTAATTGCAATTTTATAAAAGCCAATGCCTGGTATTCAATGATTTGTAAGTTACGCTTTCCAAGTTGGGTTCAGACCGCTTGCCGAGGGAATCCAAAAGTCTTGGCAGCCGGGATCCGCGGGCCAGGAAGCGGCAGTCGGGGGCAGGAAGGACCCGGCAAGGCCATCGCGGGCCGATCGGCAAGCCGATGGAAATCAGCATCTTCCCCCAAGCCGCGGCGATCAAGACTGGGCTTGGAGCTACGATTTGCCCAAAACCGTAGCCTCGCGTTTTTTGGCCCTGTCGTAGATTTGTAGGCGAACCTTAAAACCATTCCCCTATGAAATCCCCGATTGCACCAAAACCCGCCGAGCAGGACGACAACGCCTGCCTTCCCACCCCCAACCCCAGCCAGTCCGAATCGAGCCTCGAGGTTCGGCATGGCGGACAGATGGTGTTCTTCCGGTTCGACGCGCCCAAGCGCTCCGAGATCTTCACGATCCACGACCAGAAGTACTCCCAACTGTTCGAAAACCTCGAAGGCCAGATGCCCCAGGCCCGGCCCGGCGTAACGGCCCCCCGGGGCACCTACGAGTGCCGGCACCTGAGCGCCTCGGGCGAGCAGGTCTGGGCCTTCACGCTCTGAAGCCGCCCACCGCGCGCCGGACAAGCCTTGTGAAGCGCGCGGCCGAGGATCCTCCCTCTTGGGTGGCCCGCGAAGCCCGCCCCAAGCCGCCACCGCGGCCGGGCGGGCTTTGCGTTTGGGCGGGGTGGCCCATCGCGGCCGAGCGGCCCATCGCCCCAAGGCCGGGGAGCCCGGCGCGAACGTTTGGGATTAGAAAATAAACCTTATTTTCGCGGCCATCTGCCAAGAAGGCCCTGCAAACCAACGGCCTGGCGAGCACGCTAAAACCCCACCCCATGAACCACAAGTTCCCGGAGTACAAAGAACTGGACCTGGCCCAGGTCAACCAAGAAGTCCTGGCCTTCTGGGAGGCCGACCAGACCTTCGCCAAGAGCCTCCAGGCCCGCGAGGGAAGGCCGTCTTTCGTCTTCTACGAAGGCCCACCTTCCGCCAACGGGAAACCCGGCATCCACCACGTCATGGCCCGCACCGTCAAGGACATCTACTGCCGCTTCCAGACCCAGAAGGGATTCCACGTCAAGCGCAAGGCCGGATGGGACACCCACGGCCTGCCCGTGGAGCTCGACGTCGAGAACCGGCTGGGCATCGTCAAGACCGACATTGGCACCAAGATCTCCGTGGCCGAGTTCAACCAGGCCTGCCGCAAGGCCGTGATGGAATACACCGACATGTGGGAATCCATCACCGCCAAGATGGGCTACTGGGTGGACATGAAGAACCCCTACGTCACCTACCACAACCAGTATATCGAGTCGGTCTGGAACCTGCTCAAGCGCCTCTACGACAAGGACCTGCTCTACCGCGGCCACAGCATCCAGCCCTACTCGCCCGCCGCCGGAACCGGCCTGAGCTCGCACGAGCTCAACCAGCCCGGCTGCTACCGCGACGTCAAGGACACCACCGTCGTGGCCCAGTTCCGCCTGGTGCGCGACGAGGTCTCCGACTTCCTGTTCGCGCAGACCGACACCCCGGACGTACACATCCTGGCCTGGACCACCACGCCCTGGACCCTGCCTTCCAACACCGCCCTCGCGATGGGCGCCAACATCGACTACCTGCTGGTGCGCACCTTCAACCCCTACACCCGCCAGCCCGTCAGCGTCGTGCTGGCCAAAGACCTCTTCCGCGAGTTCTTCCCCGAGAAGAACGACGCGCTCGCCATCGAGGACTTCCAGCCCGGGCAGAAGCAGGTGCCCCACCGCGTCCTGGGCGAGTTCAAGGGCGCGCGCCTGGAGCTGGCCCGCTACGAGCAGCTCATGCCCGAGATGCCCCGCCCCGAGCAGGGCGACGCCTTCCGCGTGCTGATGGGCGACTTCGTAACCACTTCCGACGGCACGGGCATCGTCCACATCGCCCCGAGCTTCGGCGCCGACGACGCCCGCGTGGCCCAGAAGTACGGCGTCGGAGCCCTCACCCTGGTCAACAAGCAGGGCCGATTCGTCGAGGAGGCCGGATTCCTGGCCGGGCGCTTCGTCAAGAACGAGTACTCGCCCGAGCTCGGCCCCGACGACGAGACCACCGACGTGTTCATCGCCGTTACGCTCAAGAACCAGAACAAGGCCTTCCGCGTGGCCAAGTACGAGCACAGCTACCCCCACTGCTGGCGCACCGACAAGCCCGTGCTCTACTACCCGCTCGACTCGTGGTTCATCCGCACCACCGCCGTCAAGCAGCGCCTCAAGGACCTCAACAACACCATCAACTGGAAACCCGCCGCCACGGGCACCGGGCGCTTCGGCCAGTGGCTCGAGAACCTGGTGGACTGGAACCTCACCCGCTCGCGCTTCTGGGGCACGCCCCTGCCCATCTGGGTCAGCGAAGACCGCTCCGAGACGGTCTGCGTGGGCTCCATGGCCGAGCTCAAGCACGAGCTCCAGAAGTCCGTCGAGGCCGGATTCATGGCCAGCAACCCGCTGGCCGACTTCCGCGCCGACGACTTCTCGGACCAGAACTACAACCGGCTCGACCTGCACCGCCCCACGGTGGACGAGCTGGTGCTGGTCTCGCCCACGGGCAAGCCCATGCGCCGCGAGCCCGACCTGATCGACGTGTGGTTCGACTCGGGCGCCATGCCCTACGCCCAACTGCACTACCCCTTCGAGAACAAGGAGGTCTTCGAGCAGTTCTTCCCGGCCGACTTCATCGCCGAGGGGGTTGACCAGACCCGGGGCTGGTTCTTCACGCTGCACGCCATCGCCACGATGGTCTCCGACTCGGTGTCGTTCAAGGCCGTGGTCTCCAACGGCCTGGTGCTCGACAAGGACGGCAAGAAGATGTCCAAGCGCCTGGGCAACGCCGTCGATCCCTTCAAGACCCTCGACCAGCACGGGGCCGACGCCGTGCGCTGGTACATGACCACCAACACGCAGCCCTGGGAGAGCCTCAAGTTCGACCTGGCGGGCGTCGAGGAGGCCCGGCGCAAGTTCTTCGGCACCTTGCAGAACACCTACGCCTTCTTCGCCCTCTACGCCAACGTGGACGGCTTCCGCGCCGACCAGCCCAAGGTGGGCCGCGAGCACCTGCAAGAGACCGACCGCTGGATCCTCTCGCACCTGAACAGCCTCATCCGCCTCTGCGACGAGCGCTACCAGGACTACGACGCCACGGCCGCCGCCAGGGCCATCCAGCACTTCGTCATCGAGCACCTGAGCAACTGGTACGTGCGCCTGAACCGCAAGCGATTCTGGAGCCCCGGCCAGGGCCCCGACAAGCTCGCCGCCTACCAGACGCTGCACGAGTGCCTGCTGACCGTCGCCCGGCTGGCCGCCCCCGTCATGCCCTTCTACGCCGAGAAGCTCTACCGCGACCTGGTCTCGACCTGCCCGGCCGCCTGGGCGCACTCGGTCCACCTGAGCGACTTCCCCGTGGCCGACGAGGGCCTGGTGGACAAGGAGCTGGAGGAGCGCATGGACATGGCCCAGACCATCGCCTCGATGGTGCTCAGCCTGCGGCGCAAGGTCAAGATCAAGGTGCGGCAGCCCCTGCGCCGGCTGGTCCTGCCCGTGCTCGACGCGGCCATCGTGCCCAAGGTCGAGGCCGTGCGGGACATCATCCTCCGCGAGGTCAACGTCAAGGAGCTCGACCTGCTCACCGACACCACCGGCATCCTGGTCAAGAGCATCAAGCCCAACTTCCGGCAGCTCGGCCAGCGCCCGCAGTACCGCTCGGCCATGAAGGCCATCACCACCGAGCTGGCCGCGCTCGACCAGGCGGCCATCGCCCGCTTCGAGGCCTCGGGGCGGCACGGCTTCCAGGCTGGCGACGGGCAGGCCATCGAGCTGGAGCTGGCCGACGTGGAAATCGTGACCAAGGACATGGAGGGCTGGGAGGTGGCCACCGACGGCAAGCTCACCGTGGCCCTGGACATCCACCTCAGCCCCGAGCTGCTCCGCGAAGGCATGGCCCGCGAGCTGGTCAACCGCATCCAGAACCTCCGCAAGGACATGGGCCTGGAGGTGACCGACAAGATCCGCCTGGCCCTGCAAAGCCACCCCGAGACCGACCCGGCCGTCAACGCCCACCGCGACTACATCGGCGGGCAGACCCTGGCCAGCGAGCTGGTCTTGGACCCCGCGCTCGAAAACGACCCCGAAGCCAAGCGCCTGGAGCTTACCGAGACCCTGGCGCTGATGGTCAAAATCCAAAAAAGCTGAACAACCCGGCGCCAACGCCAACAACAACAACAACAATGGCAGAAAAGACACGCTACTCGGACGAGGAACTCCAGGAGTTCAGGGAGCTCATCAACAAGAAGCTCGAAAAGGCCCGGCACGACTACAATCTCTTCCGCAACGCCATCAACCAGAGCGATGAGAACGACATCCAGGACACCTCGCCCACCTTCAAGGTGATGGAAGAAGGCGCGTCGGTGCTCTCGAAGGAAGAGGCCGGAAGGCTCGCCCAAAGGCAGGCCAAGTTCATCCAGCACCTTGAGGCGGCCATGGCCCGCATCGAGAACAAGACCTACGGGGTCTGCCGCGAGACCGGCAAGCTCATCCCCAAGGAAAGGCTCCGCGTCGTGCCCCACGCCACCCTCAGCATCGAGGCCAAGGTCGCACGGGGCGACTGATCCGCGGCGAGCGTCGGCTTTTCTTGGCCCGAACACAGACCCGGAGATTGGCACGCTTCGGGTTTTTTCTTTTTTTTGCCAAAAGAAAACGGCAGCCCCTGCGTTTTCCGGTTCGCCCAGACCGCGAGACCCAGCCCATCACAATCCTCCCCAACAGCCCACCCAAGCCATGTCCAAATTCGCCCGCCTGATGCTCTTCGCCTTCGTGTTCCTGCTGCTCGACCAGGCCAGCAAGATCTGGGTCAAGACCCACATGTTCCTCGGACAGCAGCACCCTGTCTTCGACTGGTTCTCGATCCATTTCGTCGAGAACCGGGGCATGGCCATGGGCATGGAGCTGGGCGATGGCGACTGGGGCAAGCTGGCGCTGAGCCTTTTCCGGGTCGTGGCCATCGCCTTCCTGACGGTGGTGCTCAAGCGCTTCTCCCATTCGAGCTACCCGAATGGCTTCCTGGCCAGCCTGGCCCTGATCCTCGCGGGCGCCACGGGCAACATCCTCGACAGCGCCTTCTACGGCCTGGTCTTCTCCGACAGCTACGGCCGGGTGGCCGAGTTCCTGCCCGAGGGCGGCGGCTATGCCGGCTTCCTGATGGGCAGCGTGGTGGACCTGTTCTCCGTCTTGCTCTTCACGACCACCTGGCCCGAGTTCGTGCCCTTTGTCGGCGGCGACCCGTTCGTCTTCTTCGGCCCCATCTTCAACCTGGCCGACGTTTACATCACCACGGGCGTCATCCTCATCGTGATCTTCAACAAGCGCTTCTTCGCCCACCTCGACCAGGAGCCGCAGCCTGGAGGCGACGCCGGAGCGCCGGCCGAAGACGCCGACCAGGCCAAGGCCCAGGCCTGAGCCGCCACCCGACACTGGCCAATGCACCCAATCCCTGCCGAACCATGATTTTGTACCAGAGCAAGAACCAGCGCGTCGAGCGGCTTTCCGGCTTCCTAAAGGTGAGCTGGCTCGAGACCGAAGAGATGGACGACGCCACCTACCGCGCCGAGCTGCTCCGCCAAGTGGAGCTGATCGAGGCCGAGCGGCCGGAGGCCATGTTCTTCGACACCGCGAGCTTCGCGTTCGTCATCAAGCCCGAGACCCAGGTCTGGAACAACGAGACCATCCTGGCCCGGGTGGTCCGCACGCCCTTGCGCAAGGTCGCCATGCTGGTCTCGGCCGACCTCTTCAGCCAGGTCTCGATCGAGCAGAACATGGAGGAGGAATCGACAGGGGCCTTCGCGACGCGCTTCTTCGAGGACGAGGCCTCGGCCCTGGCCTGGCTGCTGAAAGGCTGAGCCCAACCCGCGGGCGCAGGCCAAGTTGCGTTCGTTGGTGAAATATCCGAAACATCCGTTTTGGACAAAACCGGGCTGTTCCGCCAATCCCGATGGGATTGAACATGAATGGCCCCGGATGAAATCCAGGGGAGAGAACCGCAACGAACCAGAACCCCGAAGGGGTTCAAGGCGAGAACCGAAGACGTAACAAGTCAATCCATCACGTTGGATGGCACTTGGCATCAACTTTTCACGACATAATTTCGAAAAAGATTTGCCATAGACGCTTGAAAGCCCCTCGGGCTCATACCTGCCGGGTGATGACCTGCCCGGCGAAAGCCTCGAAGACCGCGCGGGCCTCGTCGGGCAGCCCGATCTGGCCGAGGGCTTGCAGGGCCTTGTCGTGGTAGGCCACCATGACCTTGCGCGAGAGCACGTCCACCTCGAGCTCGCGGAAGATGCGCACCACGGCCTCGACCTTCTGCTGGTGGTGCTCGACAGGCCCGGCCAGCCAGCGGTCGAGCTGCTGGCGGGTGGCGCCCTGGGCGCGGTTGAGGGCGTTGATCAGCAGGAAGGTCTTCTTGTTGCTGATGATGTCGCCGCCGATGCGCTTGCCGAAGGTCTTGGCGTCGCCGAAGCTGTCCAGGTAGTCGTCCTGGAGCTGGAAGGCGATTCCGGCGTTGAGGCCGAAGCGGTAGAGCTGCTCGGCCTGCCGCGGGCTTGCCCCTCCGATGGTGGCGCCGACCTGGAGGCTGGCGGCGATGAGCACGGAGGTCTTCAGGCGTATCATCTCGATGTACTCGGCCTCGGTAACGTCGTCGCGGTCCTCGAAGTCGAGGTCGAACTGCTGGCCCTCGCAGACCTCGAGGGCGGTCTTGGAGAAGATGTCGAGCACGGTCTTGAGCACGGGCGCGGGGGCCTCGGCCACGAGCTGGTTGGCGATGATGGACATGGCGTCTCCCGAGAGGATGGCGGTGTTGGCGTCCCAGCGCTCATGCACGGTGGGCTTGCCGCGGCGCAGGGGCGAGTCGTCCATGAGGTCGTCGTGCAGGAGCGTGAAGTTGTGGAAGACCTCGAGGCCCATGGCGGGCAGCACGGCGGCCTGTCCGTCGCCGTCGAAGACGGAGGCGGTGAAGACGCACAGGGCGGGCCGCAGGCGCTTCCCCCCCAGGTCGAGGATGTAGTGGATGGGGTCGTAGAGGTTGACCGGGTGCTGGCGCCGGTCGCTGAAGCGGGACTTTAGCTTCTCCTCGATGGTTTGCCGACAGGCTTCCAAACTTTTCATGCGCAGTTAATTTTGGGTTTGCCGCGAAAGCTTCCGAGGCCAAATCTAGCACAAAAAGGCAAAAAGGCCCCCAGGCGCGGGGCCCTAGGGGTTCTCGTGGGCGTACCACTCGGCGTAGGAGGTGGCCGTCTCGTAGAGGCGCAGCGAGTAGAGGCTCACGGCGGGGGGCAAGACCTCGCGGATGCGCTCGGCGAAATCGACGATCATGTTCTCGCAGGTGGGCTGGTAATCGACCACGTAGCGGCGCTCGAAGAGCTCGCCCAGGGTCTGGAGCACCCCCAGGGGCGCGTCACTGCCGACCATGTAGGCGTGGTCGAGGCGATGGACCACGGCGCGGTTGACAAGCTGCTTGATCTGGCCGAAGTCCATGACCATGCCGCGCTTGGGGTTTCCGGGCTCCTGGTTCGGACTGCCGACGATGGTTACCTGGAGGCGGTAGGAGTGCCCGTGGATGTTGCGGCAGGCGCCGTCGTAGCCCCAGAGCGAGTGGGCCATCTCGAAGCTGAATTCCTTGGTGAGTCTGATGGTTGGCATCTTGCGTGGAAAAACTTATCGGTTCGTGGGCCGCGAAGATAGCACGTTGGCCCCAATTGGATCCCCGGCGTGCCCAGCGGCATCGCCCGCGAGGCTCCGGCCAGCGGCCGGCGGCAGGCTGGCGACCGCGCCAAACCGCTCTTTGGCAAGCCGTTGGCCTGCCCAGGCGGGGTGGGCCAACGGCCGACGGGCCTTGGCCTTTGGCCCCAGGGGCGGGGCTTTCCAAGTTTTTTTGAGCGGATCGGCCAAAAACCTTATTTTGGGGACTTCTAAGCCCCAGACCAGGCGCTTGGAGCATTCAAGCAAAACCCTCTTAAAAAACCATCGGAAAGTATGAAAAGAAAACTTCTTGCACTCGCCGCCGGCCTGCTCGCCGGCCAAGGCGCGATCGCGGGCGGCATCGTGACCAACACGAACCAGAGCGCGATGTTCACCCGGATGCTGGTCCGCGACGCGACGCGGGGCCTCGACGCGGTTTACTACAACCCCGCGGCCACGGCCTATTTCGCCCCCGGGCTGCACTTCTCGCTGAGCAACCAGAGCATCTTCCAGACCCGCGAGATCACGTCCGACTACCCGAACCTGAACCAGAGCACCTTCATGGGCGACGTAACGGCCCCGGCCTTCCCGAGCATCTACGCCGCCTACAGCACCGGCAAGCTGGCCTTCTCGTTCGGCTTCATGCCCATCGGGGGCGGCGGCAGCGCCGTCTTCGCCGAGGGCCTGCCCTCCTTCGCCGTGCCGGTCTCCGACCTGGTGCCCACCCTCCGCGGCAGCCTGGGCGTGCTCGACAACCTGGTCATGAAGCAGACGGGCATGAACCCCGGCTTCGCCAACATCGACGGCTACCAGGCCGACATCTCCTTCGACGGCAGCTCCATCTACTTCGGCTACCAGCTCGGCGCGGCCTACGCCGTCAACGACATGATCGCGGTCGGCCTCGGCGGACGACTGGTAACGGCCAGCAACACCTACCTCGGCCACATCAAGGACGTGATGATCAACGCCCCCGCGGCCTACGGCGGCCTCCAGAAGCCCGGCCAGTACCTCACCCTGGTCGGCGGCGCCACGGGCGTGGACCTCTCGGCCTCCATCGCCTCGGTCAACGCCCAGACGGCCGACCGCTACGTGGACGCCGAGCAGTCCGCCATGGGCTTCGCCCCCTTCTTCAGCCTGAACATCGCCCCCATCGAGGGCCTCGACATCGCCCTCAAGTACGAAGGCCTCACCGCCCTCGAGCTCGAGACCACCGTCAACGACGGCAAGAGCGGCGGCATCTTCGTCGATGGAGCCAAGAGCAACGCCGACATGCCCGCCATGCTCTCGGCCGGCATCGCCTACCGCCCCATCGACAAGCTGCTCGTTACCACCGGCTTCCACTACTTCATGGACAAGTCGGTCAACTGGGACGGCAAGGAAGAGTACATCAACGACAACTCCTGGGAGCTCGGCCTCGGCCTCGAGTACAGCCTGACGGACGCCCTGGCCCTGAGCGCCGGCTACCTCGTCACGGAGAACTACCCCGCACAAGCCTACCAGACCGACCAGAGCAACGCCCTTAGCTCATCGACCATCGGCTTCGGCGGCGCCTACGCCATCAACGACCGCTTCGAGCTGAACCTCGGCGCCTCCTACACCATGTACGACCTGCGCGAGAAGACCTTCCTCCAACCCAGCCAGGGCACCGACATCATCACCACCGAGACCTACCTCAAGGAGACCTTCGTGGTGGCCCTCGGCCTGAACATCAGCCTCGGCCAGAGCGCGGAATAAGGTCCTCGGCCGAACCTTTCCCGCCACAAGCAAAAAGGCGTCGCCCCCAGGGGCGGCGCCTTTTTGCTTGTGGGCCAATCGCTTTAGAGGGTGAAACCCGTTCGCGTTCGTTGGCGAAACATCCGAAACATCAGTTGCCGACAAAATCCGGGGAGAACCGCCGCGAACCAAAACCCCGTAGGGGTTCAATCCGAAAAACAAGACACTTCAAGGCAATCCATCAAGTTTGAAAGCTACCTGGCATGAGACCTTATTCCTGGGTAAAACCTTAGTAGCAAATCAATTGGCGGAATCAAAATAACCTTATTACCTTATTTTTACCCATGAATTTGTAAAGCAAAATGGATGAAGGGCGAAGGGCACGGCGCAGGAATCTGGCCCTTCATCACCCACGAGGACAATTTCACCCCTTCGGGGTTCTCTTCCTTGGGCTGGATCCGCCTTCTACAATCATTTCACCCCTTCGGGGTTGGGCGAGGCTTCAAGGCAA
>JFJP01041225.1_pt1 | contig 10063 bp, 12 predicted proteins | sample 431651 | NCBI WGS metagenome assembly JFJP01 (sample SAMN02602958, study PRJNA72255) | Microbial mat metagenome, whole genome shotgun sequencing project. | biome: fresh water; feature: sink hole; material: water; isolation source: purple microbial (photo- and chemosynthetic) mats found in...
CTGCAAGCTATACTTTATATGGTATGGAGGTTATTGATGCAAATACGGTGAATTTCTATACAGTTGTATGAGTAAGCAATAGTGCTAATAGTGGTGGTAGTTGATATACCACAAGAACAGTAAGATCGTGATGAACAGTATATCAAAGTATATCTTGATGATTAGTAACACATAGTTGTATATTTAGCAATTGAAGTAAATCACAAATATCATTTATAGTATTACCTTGAGAATATTATACATCTAGTTATGTATCATATAACTGAATATTCTGATATGTATGACCAACATCTATCCCATCAACATTAGTAGCAACTGCAACATCATCACCAACAGAATTATCTTCTGAATTATATTTCATATATGAATAATAATACTTTATAACTAACATATCCCTATGGCACTCGATTACCCAATACTAACACCAAATACCAATTCATTACCACAATGAAGTGATATAACAGTAACTGCACCATCAGTAACTCCTATTCCTGAAGGGTATTATGATGGTACTGAAAATATTACTGCTAATGGTGGATCTGTACTAACAAATACATCAGAGTTTAATACTAAAGTTATGTTAGCTGATGGTGGTATCACACCACATGACATAGGTTTTATATATTGACTACACCAAGACTCTGATTATATATATCTTTGTGGTTGAGTTATGATTATGGATTGATCACTCAATGCTACGAGTTTGAGTGTTACTAGATATAATAAGATAACAAAGCTAATAGAAAGATATGAATTTCCAGAGATTACGTCGGGTGGTAGAAGTATTTGAAATTGAGTGTGAATTGGTGTTAATTGAAATAACATACACTTTTTTTCTACAAATGTTTGAAGTGGGTATGGTTCAGTATCTTTTAATACAACAACATTATTGTTTACTGAAAATATCACAGTTCTAGTTGTATTCCCATGAACAATAATTTCATGAACATGAATAAGAATCAACAATCCTTGAAGTACGCTTTTCGAACAATGATATACTTCAAATCAAATAACAATATGACCAGATACAATACAATGAATATTTAGATTCCGTTATTGAGAAATAGCAATATGAACATCAAGAAAAGTTGTTTCATGAGAATGATATATATCAAACTCTTCTTATAATTGATTAAATGCTCCTTGATGATTGTGATTTTATATTTGATCACATACAACACAGCGATGAACTAGTTTCTATCAGTTATATGAAACTAGAACTATAGAGCTTTGATGATTTATATATTTCTTTTCATGAGCTTCTCTAAATTGAAACTCATACTCAATAGATATAATAGTTGCAAAATTAGAGAAATCAACATGACTTATTACTATAATATGACAGTCTACTAGTTCACAACCAACTACAAATACATTTCTATCTTTAGTATCGTCTTATATTGATTGAGTTAATATTGTAATAAATTATAGTAACTGATTTTCTCTTTCAAATAGATTTATAGTCAACACAACAACTGACACATTAACAAGTGTAGCAGGAAATTCAACAACATGAACCATAACGAATACAACTTCTGTTATATATTGATGAGAAACATACTCTACGTTCTCATGAACGTCTGTTGTACAAGTACCAGTACAACCAATCGTACATATTTGAGCAATAAATATAACATAACATTTATCCTAACATATAATAATGACAAGACTCTTACCAAACAATATAAATTGAACAATAGCGAACTGAAAGCTCGTTAAGAAATTAGATGACAATACTTTTGCTGAAGCTACAAGTGCTGATATAACTGCATTAGGGTTTTCTCCTGCTGGGTCAAGTTGATGACCAGTAGATGGGTTAGATTGAATATGTTCTATATCATGACAATGAACTGCATATAGAGCAAACTATAGGTGAGAAACACAATGAACTCGAGCAAGTGCTGGTGAATGATCTTGGTATGATAATGTTACAAAGAAAGTTTTTGTATCAAGCACTAATAATGTTTCAGTATATGACCTAAATTGAACATTACTAAATACAATTACTACAGTATGATCTGGTGATATATTAAAATGAAGCAATGCAACTAGATTATTATTTACAAAGAACTGATGTCAAAGAATAAATATGGATACTATGGTGGTCACTAATGGTATATGAGGAACATTTCTTGATATATCACCAGATGGTACAACATGAATATCTTTAACAGATAATCAATTTCTTAATACTGGATCATTTACAATCACAACATTTAATACAGCGACAATGTCTGTAATAAATACCTATACTTATACAAATACAACTTACCCATCAAATAATGTTTTTGTGTGGGCGACACTTATAAGTAATACAGAGTTTGTTGTCTATTACGCAGATTGAGCTAACTGAAATAGAACATGGGCATTCAGAAGGATTCTTATTTCTACAAATGCAACAGTAAATAATATAACATATGCTTGAGTAAACGATGATTGATATTCAATACAGTATTCACCATCAGATAACAAGATATATTCCACAAGATATACTAATACATGAAGTTCTGTATTCCCAATGGTATATTCTATGAATATAGACTTGACATCATATTCTTGAATAATAAGTGCGTGGTGATCCCAAGAATCTCCTATATTATATAGAACATCTGATAATAGCATATGATGCTGAAATTTAGAATTATCAAATGGTTGATATTTTCAAAAAATAATTAAACGATGATCATTTAGTAAAAAGCGAGATACATTTTCATTACCAGTGTCAAATGGAGTATCACAAATATCAATTATATACTAATTTTACTAAAACTACACAATGAAGATATACGAAACATTGATATCACCCGCTCCAGCAATTATCATATCTTCTATATGAGGTCTTGCTAACTATTTATTTCGCAATAACCAATGGTAGTACGCCCTTTTGAATTACAAGGTTCAACACAGGACAACAAGATAATCAAGAGGGTTGATTCCAATAACTTTGGTATAGCTATTGATAAAGATATTACAGTAATGTGATTTGTTATACCAGAGTTTAAGTATAATGAAGATAATAGAGTAGAGGTATCAAAAGATTTTAATGTATCTGGAATACAATCAGGTAATACATTACTTCATAGTTGTGAAGTATCTAAGGACGGCATATACTGAATTAAGATTATAACTATTTGAGATAGTGCATCTGTACCTCGCATTCAAATAAAGAAGAACTGAACTACTGTGTATGAATGACAAGGTAAAGTAAATGAAACTGTATATGTAAGTATCTGAGAAGTAAAAACTACTGATACTTTACAGATATGGTCTCCATATAAACAAGATACCTATAATAATATAACAGTTACTTTTGTTACGAGCATAGTCTATAACACTATTAAGGCTATTTAATTATATTTGAAATTATGAAAGTATTAGCACATTGTACTTATATGATATGTACATCAGTACAACTCTATCTATGAAACTATGAATTAGCGATGTCGTTATTGCTTATATTGTTTTTGGTGGATACAGTTACTTGAATATTAAAATACTTTAGACTCTGAAATCTAAGGAGTAAGGGTATATGGTATGGTACAATCAGTAAGATGTTTATGTTATTTATACCTATTCTACTTGATATAGCAATATCTATTAGTATGTTCGCTGATTATAGAGAAAGTATATGAGCTGCAACAATTACTGTATTAGTAGTTGCTGAGTTTATATCTATACTACAAAATATTAAAGTCATAAAAACAGGTATAGAAGAGACAGAACAAGATGTTATTACTACATTATTAAATGGTATGTTAGCATTCCTGAATATATTATTAGAAAATACATTAGGTAAGTTGCAGACAATTGCAAACAAGAAGATTTAATTTACTATATATTATGCACACTATAGACCAGAATATATTTAAGTTCCAAGATTGAGTCTGTCGATTAGTTACAGCATTACATATGCTATATAATAATGTACTCAAGAAACCCATTACAGAGATAGAAGATATAGAGAGATTTGCAACAACAGAAAGAAAAGTACCACTGTTAAGAACAGGAGCTCCACTAAGAGCTTGATTAAATATAGTAATACCTTATGCACAGAAATACCATAAAAAGAAAGTAATAAGTTCTAAGTGTAAGTTGTTCTGAAAGATATTTGAATCACATCTCAATAAATGAAGATGTATATGAGTAAACATAAACTCATCAAAAGAGTTTCAGACTATGCGACAAACTAAGAATAAGATTGAATGAGATTTCTCTTTATCAAAACCTGCTGGGCATTGGTTATGTATATTCAAAAAGGATTGAAAATACTTCTTACTTAACTCGTGGTTTTGAGATAGTAGAGATATAAAAGAACTCGATATAAATACAAAATGATTATTCAAATCAACAGAAGCTACAGTTTTATATTAACCTATGGAAATGATCAATAACAACTTAAATCAATTAGAAAGAAATACAAAGATTAAAGCACAAGCACTTATAGATTTAGCTAAACAGGAATGATTAGATGTATATGTTTTTGAATGACTAAGAAGTCAGGAAAGACAATTTGAATTATTCGGTAGAGGTAGATGAGCAATATCACTTAAGAGAGCAAGAGTTCCTGTAAAGTATGCTAATCCTAAAGCTAAGAAGGTTACACGAACTGTACAGTCTAAACATATTGAATGAAAAGCGGTAGATATTGTATTTGATACAAATAAAGATCCTAAGGTTAGAAGACCTTCTTGGAATGGTAAATACTCAGCACTTATATATTTAGCTCAGTTTATATGACTAAGAAACTTAGCACCATTAGAGACTTGTCATTTTGAACATAATGATGTATCTATTGAATCTGTATTAGAAAATAACAGTAACTTATGGAAAAAATCTATTAATCAAGAAGAAAAAGATTTCTTACATAATGTAAACAAAACGATAAGAAAATATCTATAACTATACTTTACTCTTTATTATGGATGAGAAAGAATAAGATACGAGATAAACATCATTTATTAGGTCAGGAGTACAGAGAGTATTTCAATATCAACGACCCAAGAAATATAAAGTATATGCAACAAGTTAAACATAGAGCAATCCATACTCTAATGCAAAACCTTAATACACCTAAAGATCAATTAGCTTATCTCAAAGAATTATTCGATCCTATCTTATCTGATGTATCACAACAACTATTTACTGATTTATTATTACAGACAGATAAAGAGTTCTATGCTGATGGTATTGTGAAAAATAATACAATAAAATATCTATAACTATAACTTTATACATTAACTACTTCCTATGTGTCTTAAATGATTTTCAAGCACTAAGGAAAGCCATCTTTCTCACTATATCTTTATGGTATAGTTTTCTTTTACTCTTATATTTTTAACTATGAACTCTCCAACAATATTATCAGCAAAATGAAACAGAATAATTACCTTAGATGATTTAATAAATACATATGAAATTGATAGAAAATTATATGAGGTATTAAAATTCAAGGCTAATGTGTATGAATGACAACAGAAAGATCCAGAATGAAATCCAGTTATATTACAACTCCATCAGGTATCAGCAGAGTTCAAACCAATAAGAGAAGTAGTAAATTATAGAGATGTGTTATCAGAAGTATTCAACGAATGAATTAAATCTAAGAGAAGTAAAAAATGAAAAGATTGAGATTTACTTATGGTTATACCACAATTTGATGCACACATTGATAAATACAGTAATGGAACAGAAAGCTACATTAAGGAAGTTAATGATAGAATGATGGATGTTTTTGAAAAAGGAAGAAAAGCTGGAGCTGATAGAGTATTGTATATCAATGGATGAGACTATTTCAATTCTGACTGAAAATATAAAACTACAAAATGAACGGAACAGCTTAATTCAATGACTGAAAAAGAAAGTTTCAAATATGGACTAAAAGATCAGATACAGCTAATTGAAAACTTTTCAAGAGATATGCAGACAGATGTAATGTATCTTAGTGGTAATCACGATGATCTCAAACTACAGGCGTTATCAGATGCAGTTGATATATATTTCAGTAAAGATAATAAAGTAGAAGTTAATAATGATGATGAATATAGAAAATACTTTGATTGGGGAACAACGACAATAGGAGCAGGACATGGCGATGGTGTTAATGAAAAGAATATATTATCTGTGTTTGCACAAGAGAAATGATTGAATGTAAACAACTACTATTTGAAATGACATATACATCATCAATTAAAACAGCTCTATGGCAATCTTGTAGTAGAAACATTCTGAACAACAAGTCGTGCTTGAGAATGGGACAAGAAAATGGGCTATGTATGAGAGTGAGCAGTAAATGCACAGTTATACGATAAGAAAGACTGAAAGTACGGTGAGTTCCAAAAATAAATAAAATAAAACAATATATATTATTATGATTTAATTATTGAACTAATATGGCTCAAATTCCTTACAATGTAAAAGGTATAGGTGACTTACCTAGACTACAACAAGAACTTATGAAAAACTGAAACATACAGTGAGCCAGTCAGGCATCACAGCTTTTGAACCAATATTCAAAAGACAGTATTATACCTGATACAATAGGAAGCATATATAGTAATTACTATAACAATCTTTTTCAACCAAGTAACCAAGCATATGCACAAGTATTATGAGCAGTAGACCAAGACTATAAGAATAAGATAGGTGGTTTATTTAATGAAGCTAATGCACAGTATGGACCTAATGGTCTTTTGAAGAAACAAATGGAAGATTATTATAACCAACAAGCTATAGCAACAGCTAATAGATTTGGAGGACAACAATCATTGAATGCAGCATTAGCAGCTAAACAATGATTAGACCCTAACCAAGTAAATGTATGAGCTAATCAATTAGCATCACAACAGAACGATGAAATGCTTAAGTTTAGACAAGGACAACTATGAGCATTAGACAATCTTACTAAGACATATCTTGATTTCTATAATAGATATAACGATCAGTATGTAAATAGTAACGATAAATATGTAGTACAGACAGCACAACAACTTAAACAAATTAGAGATGCACTTACGAATACAGCATTAAATCAATCATTACAAAAAGATATGATGAAGTATCAGAAAGCATTAGCTTGATGAGGATGAAGCAGTTGAGGTACTTGAACAACAATAGAAGATATATTAGCTTGATTAGATGCTACAAATAAAAAGACTTGATGAATAGTTGATCCTCAGTTAGTATTAGCAGAAAAGATGATGAAGTCTAGTTGATGATTGCCTATACCAAGTGAACTGCAACAGATGTTCGTATCAGACAAACTCAACAGAGCTAAATGACTTAATAAAAAATAATCTTTATTTATAACTATTAAAATGCAACTTATTGATTTTAGAAAAAGTACCTGTGAGGTATATATTGGTACATACACTGGTGTTGATTGTGATTATCCAACAACAGAAGCTAATTGGACTATTATTAAGTATGTAAACAATGCTTGAGTAATTAGTGCATATATAGCTAAGAATGTCGTTTGGGACGATAGAGTAACTGTTACTTATACTCCTCACTTCTTCAGTGATACTGATATTCCAGCATCACTATTATCTAAACTATTGGAATGTAACGAAGTAAAACTAGATTCAGAAGTAACATGTGTATCTGAAAATGATAATCTATATATTCTTAAATTCTCACAGATAGACAATACATATCGTATATATACATTTGCATGATTAGATGTTACTTGAACAGTAACTCCAATTAAGTGTGGATGAGCTGAAGATTACGATATTGTATCAGGTGGTGATTATTGTGATGGTTGAATTGATCTTACAAGATTCGATATTGTAGATTTAACTACAAATATTATTTCCTCAAGTTATTTTGTGAATAACTTATGAGTTATAGTAACTCCAGTTGCTCCAGTAAAATGACAATGCTCAGAATCAATAGTAAATATACCTGGTGGTATAGATATTGTATTAGCTTGAGGTACTTTATGAGATGTATTACCTGCATCTGTTAAGTCATTTAGTCTTAGATCTATTGAATGAACTACAGTAATTATTAGCTGAGTTTCAAAAATACTATATCCATGACAAGTATATACTTGGGGACAATGAGATGATAATAGTATTTCAACAACAGTAGTAGCACTTCCTAACGATTGATCTAACCTAGAGGTTATATACGAAATCTAATTATTTATATAAAATAATACTATGTCTATTATAACACAAATACAAGAAAATGAGAATATAAGCTATCAATTAGATAGCTTAACTTTTCCATTAAGTCCAATAGTTTGAGACCATATGTTTGTTACAGATACATGAGATAATACATGAGTTGTATCAGAACAATGGATTTATGATTGAGCGACATGGTTTAATGAAACTATAGCATGATGAACAGGTTCATTATCATGATCTTGAACAGTAGATTATTTATCGAAATTCACATCACCTACCAATCTTTGAGACAGTAGAGTTTCTGACCTTTGAACTTGAATGTTGTTTGAGTCAAATTGACTTGCATCAAAGATGGTATTGAAGAATAACATTTGATCAGTTGTTGATATGTGATTCTTTTGAGATTATTGATATAATTTCTGACAATATCTTTCCTGTAATGAGCCAACATATTCAAGTTACTTTAGATTTTATACTCCAGATTGATGAACGACAATAAATTGAAAACTTAATTGAAACCTTCACTTATCTGAAAGTTGATTTGGTAAAGTTATAGTTGGTACTTGAATAGATAATACTATTGATGAACTACAAGTAAACTGAACTATATCAGCAGACCAAGCAACATTATCAAATCAAGTTGTTATAAAGAGTCAATTAGATACAAAGCAAGATACGCTTATTTCTTGAACAAATATTAGAACTGTAAATTGAAATAGTTTATTATGAAGTTGAGATTTAGCAATAGCACCATGAGGAATAGATTGAGTTGTTTATAGACAATTACAAAATTGATGAGTAAATGATAGACATTTCTTTCCAGTAATGCCAATATCAGCAAACTTTGGAACAGGTGCTCCATTAGTAAATGCTATAATATATACCCCATTTATATTAGATAGAGATATTTCAATTACTGAGATATGAATACTATCTCGTGCAGCTTGATGAAATTTTTTAGTTGGTATTTATAATAGTCTAAGTGATAAGCCATATCAACTATTAGCATCTTCACCATTAACTACAAATGCTGCAGCTGTATATTATCCATCTACTGTCTCAGTAACATTGCTTAAATGAACAGTATATTGGACAGCAACATTAAACAGTGAATGATCATTCTTAACAACAGGTAATGCAGCAATGTATAATTTTATGCCACGTAGTATATCTAATTTAGGAAATAATTCATACTGATATAGACAATCAATGACAGCTTGATGGACATCATTACCAACTACAGTATGAGTAATAACAAGTAGCCCATTTATGGTTATATGAGTATTTTACAAATAAGATCTATAATAATGAAAATAACAAGAAGTAAACTAGTAGATTGAGTATGGGTAGATTTTGAGGATAATATGAATGAAATTGAACTTGCTGAATATAAAAAATCACTCATTCCTCAGGAACTCACACCAAGACAAATAAGACTTGCACTTATACAGTCAGGAGTAAATATTTCAAGTATTGATACAATAATTTCTTGATTACAAGAGCCAACTAAAACTATAGCTAAAACATTACGAGAATATAGTTTGTCTTATAAAAGAGACGATGAAATGCTTATGTGGTTTGCATGACAATTAGGTATGAATGATGAACAATTAGATAAATTATTTATACTAGGTTCTACTATTTAATATTACTAATTTCTTATGTCAATAATAACCACAAAAGGATGAATAGTTGATACTGTAGTTGCATGACAAGGTATAACTGTAGATAATACAGACCCTGCTAATCCTATAGTTATTTCAGATATAGTAGCATGAGATTACTATACAAAAAATGAAACAGATTATTTACTTGACACAAAACAAAATCTACTCCCAATCCCCACAACAGGAGTAGGCTCAAGCTCTACAAATCCAATGTATGCTCTACAAGACGGTACTATACTATATCACTCATCAAGATGGTTTACA
>JFJP01014249.1_pt1 | contig 10062 bp, 8 predicted proteins | sample 431651 | NCBI WGS metagenome assembly JFJP01 (sample SAMN02602958, study PRJNA72255) | Microbial mat metagenome, whole genome shotgun sequencing project. | biome: fresh water; feature: sink hole; material: water; isolation source: purple microbial (photo- and chemosynthetic) mats found in...
TTGATGTTCTGTTGTTGGTGGTAGATGGGTCTGTGGAGGCGGGAGGGGGCGATCGCTATATTATTGAGTTACTAGAACAAGTCAAAATTCCCGTAATTCTGGGGATGAATAAACTGGATCAACAACCTGAAGATACGGTAATTATTGACCGCAGTTATGGACAACTCTCCCAACCATACAAATGGCCTGTGGTCAAGTTTTCAGCATTAACCGGGGATGGTGTCAATGAATTGCAACAATTATTAATAGATCGTTTAGATCCTGGCCCCTATTATTATCCCCCGGATTTAGTTACCGATCAACCGGAACGCTTCATTATCGGAGAACTGATTAGAGAACAGATTTTACTCAATACCCGGGAGGAGGTTCCCCATTCCGTGGCGATTTCCGTTGACCGGGTGGAGGAAGATCCTAAGATTACTCGGATTTTAGCGACTATTCACGTTGAGCGTCCTTCCCAAAAGGGGATTTTAATTGGCCATCAAGGAAGTATGCTGAAAACTATTGGCAGTGATGCCCGGCAACAGATTCAAAAGTTGATTGATGGCAAGGTCTATTTGGAGTTGTTTGTCAAGGTGCAACCAAAATGGCGTCAGTCCCGCAGTCAGTTGGCGGATTTGGGTTATCAGGTTGATTGACATATCACGCTTTTATAACTAATGTCCAGACATTAATGGCTGTGTCGTTCATGCCGAAATTCCCAATGACAAAATCTGGATTCACTATGATGGGATTGAAGATGGCATCACAGATGAACTTGTCGCTGCGGTCGTACCTAAAGATCGTATCGTCCTCGCCTTTCATCCTCCTCAAGTTCGAGAACATACTGGCTATGCGTTGGCGTAGCCTCTCAAGCAAGAGAATCCCATAGCGTCTTCCAAATTAAACGGGATTGATATTAATTTAATTTCGTCTAATCAGTTTCAAGTTATTTCTGTATAATAAGAAACTGTATTCGATATAAGTTATGTATCTATTTCTCGTTCCAAGATTAAATTAATTGCCTTTTTTATAATCTCCTCTCGTTGGACTAATTGACTTAATCCTTCTGCTTCATATTGACCTTCAAAAGCTTCGAGTGCTGCTTTTTCCAATGCCAAATCATAAGCATCTTCCAGGGTTGTTACTAATTCTGTCTCACTCATATAGGTTCCTTTTGCTTTTTCACGAGAATTAGTGCGTTGAATTTGCTTGACAGAATTGCGAATAGAAAGATTCCAAGACCTAGTTGTCCGGTTTTCAGCAGATTGCTTAATCAGGTGCAGAAGTAGAATAATTCCATAGCTAAATATTTTATTCAGTTTATCAGATTTGCTCATTTCTTCTAATTCTTCTACAATTAACAAAGCTTCTGTTATATTGCCTTGGTGCAGGAGTTCTTTGATGGTAAGTAGTTCTTCCATATTCGTTTTTTTCCAGTGGTGCTGGTTATTAATTATATGTGATTACTTATGTTATTGTCAGCCGCGATCGCTATTTCTGCAAACATCCCTGGTTGGCAGCAGCGACGACATATCACGCTTTTATAACTAATGTCCAGACGTGATAATTTACATTTATCCCTGCGCCGCACTCTCGAAAAAGATGGGTGGACGATTAAGGATGAGCCGTTAAATTTTAGGATTTAATAGCCGTTGTTTTTTCGTTGGGTTTACGTTAGGATATAGTAAAGAGGTGAAACTATGGAGATTACAAATAAAAAATTTAGATTGCGAAATGGTGCAAACTGGACATCGTTTGAGAAATTTCGTTTGCAGGGCGCAGAAGCACTCAGTTCAATCGCCAATGGTGCGATCGCTACTCTCCAGACAAAAACAGGAAAGTACCGGATTATTGAGGAAAGTGACTTTCAAGCAATGTATGGACTAGCCCGTGATGTTGATCGGCTAAGGGGAGGATTGCGTGTCGTCATCTTGGCTGTGCGGGCGGCACAAAAACACCCCGATCCAGAGAATCTTAATCTACTTGCTGAAACAGTTGCTATGCTGGGAGATTTGCCTGAGCTTCCTACCCGCAATAGCTTTGATCGATTAGTTCCAGAAAATTTTGACTTGGATGAGGATGATGAAGTGATGCTCGATCCTGATGAAATTGAGCGTCCTTTGCAATCTGAGAATGCGATCAACAATAGGATAGATTGATCGTGATGGCTGTAGCAAATAATGATCCTAACAATCTGGAAACTCTATTTTCTTTGCTGACTATCAATAATTAAGGTGAAATAAAAATTAAAAGAACTACAGGTAAATATCATGTCATACCTCGCACAAAAACCCGCACAAGCTACTAAAATTAGTCAAGAATCACAAGAAGAGACTGAGTGGGAGTTCGCGGAAATCTGGGCGGATACTCTGATATCTCCTCCTTATATCTTGATGTTAGTTAAGGAGAAGTCAGGGAAATTTTGCATCCATAACCCGGCACAAAATTATCAAGTTATTTTCACCAGTGACAATTATGAAGCTGCTAAAATGTGGCTCCTAGAGGATGAATATGAGCGTTTGAATAGTCGCATTTTACAAGATTATTAATATTGCCCAAGCTACAATCAAAGAAACCGGGTTTTTCCCCATCTATAAGCCTGTAACGAAGTATCTCGCAAAAACCCGGTTTCTAGCCCCGGGTATTTTCCCATCTCTAAAACCAGGTTTCTGGTCACCCACCAATGATGATAAAATAAATTTGAGTGTGATTCTCTACCCCCTCGCCATCATGGATGAAAATCGTGTTCAAAATTATCTCAATCTGATTCAACAACTGCTCCATTGTCCTAGCGGTGAAGAACCAAAGATTTTACAGGCAAACTCTCAATTGTTGGATTTGGAGTTTCTGCAAGTTTGCGAGACAGAAGCGGCACAGTTGGTAGAGGAAGGAAGGGAGAATGAAGCTGATTTTTTGCGAAATCTTGCTAGTCAGTCAAAAGTTTTGTGATATTATGATCAACGGTATAAGTTTCTAACTAAACTATCTTGAGTGAGATTTGTACAGCAGTCACCCCTGGTCAACCTTTGACCGATTTCCAAAAAACAGGTTTGGAATGGGTAGGGCGTCTACATGGTGGACGAGATGTGGTACTGGCGATTGACCTAACCGAAAGCGTTGGTTTGAATGATGAAGGCCATATTCGGTTACGCCAAATTGTTGAAGACAGCTTAAAATCAGGAGATACGGTTTATGTTGTGCCTTTTGCTACAAAAGTTAATCCTTTAGAACCGGAGATTAACCCCCTAAAATTGGAAGCTGCAATTCAGTTTAAGGGGAAAAATGATGTAGAAAAGATTTTGCAATTGATTCCGTTTCAGGCGAATCTGAATCTGCAAAATACTGATATTCAACGGGCTGAGTTAACCATCTATCAAGGTTTAGCGGATCTGAATCAATGTCGTTTAACCCAGAATCAACCGATTAAACCCCAATCGGTGGTTTGGATTACCGATGCACAACTATTCACGAAATCCCCCGCGAATTCCCAAGAATGGATAGAAACCCCAGGGGACAGTCCCTTTCGAGTGGGAACGTCTCAAGAAACACAACAGCGTCAACAGTGGTTAGATAAATTACCATTAACCCCCCGTTCTCTATCAATTAAAACCCAAGATCAGCAAAAATATAACCTGACTATTGTTGATCTTCCCCCCACTGTCCAAGAATTTTGTACTCCTACACCCGGATTTAAACAAACTTGTTTAGTCCCCCCGTATTTATGGAAACAGTTATCCTTACCTGCGTTAACTTTAGTCATCCTAATTCTAGCTAGTATAGGTCTAGGAATTAAAATTTATCATCTCAATAAAAAATGGAAAATCACTATCAATTTCGCCGATAAAAAGATAGAAGAACAAACCATTTATTTTCGTAATCATCAAAGAATTTCTATCGGTGAATATGAATCTAACTGCAACCATTATATTGATACACCAGGAGCAGAAATTCGAGGTTATTTAATTAGGAAAGGAGAAAAATTATATTTAGAACCAACCCGGGATAGTCTCCTTGAATATAACGGTCAAAACCTGACTAAAAAAACACCTATATCGGGTGTTTCATTCCAATTAAATTGTCCTTATTCAAAAACAGGAAATTCTCAAGCCAAAAAGAATTACGAATTTACAATTAAAATTCACAAATAACCAGGGAGAAATTAATCATGCAATCTAACGACTATCAACTGCAAGGAATTCAACGGACAATTTGTATTGGATTAGGAGGAACTGGACGAGACGTTTTAATGCGACTGCGACGGTTAATTGTCGAACAGTATGGGGATTTAACAAAATTGCCAATTGTTAGTTTTGTTCATATTGATACCGATAAAACAGCAACTCAAGGCTCCAGTTTAAAAACAGGTAATACTTATCGGGGTGTTGATTTAAGTTTCCGAGATTCTGAAAAAATTAATGCGATTCTAACCGCCGCCGAAGTAAGTAATTTTGTTCAGGGAGTAGAACAGCGTTCTAATTATGATCATCAAGGGCCTTATGATCATATTTCGCGGTGGTTTCCACCCCAGTTATTGCGTAATATTAGAGCAGTTGAAGAAGGAGCAAAAGGGATTCGACCTGTGGGAAGATTAGCCTTTTTCCATAATTATCAAAAGATTAGAACCGCCATTGAAACCGCAGAAAGACGAACAATGGGACATGAAGCTATTCTACTCAAATCAGGATTAAAAGTTGATCCCGGATTAAATATTTTTGTAGTTGGTTCTTTGTGTGGTGGCACCGGAAGCGGAATGTTTTTAGATATAGCCTATAGTTTAAGAAAATTATATGGAGATAAAGGGACTCAATTATTAGGATATTTAGTCATTAGTCCGCAATTATATAGCAATGCTTCCTATATGAATGCTAATACTTATGCCGCCTTAAAAGAATTAAATCATTACAGCAGTCCGGGGACTCGATTTGAAGCCTGTTATGATATGCAAAATTTAGTTCTGGTTAAAGAACCTCGCGCCCCCTTTGATTATACTTATTTAATCTCTAATCAAACTAACGGTGAATATACAATATTAGAACAGCAAAAATTATGTAATGTGATTGCTCATAAAATTGCTTTAGATTTTTTAGGAGAATTAGCACCCGTCGCTAAAGGAATGCGGGATAATTTATTAACCCATTTAATTCAATCGGATAATCACCCCCGTCCTAATCCTCAAGGGTATTTAACCTTTGGGTTAGCTGCTATTTATTTCCCGCGTGAAATTATTGTTAAAATTGCCTTAAATCGGATTAGTTTAAAACTATTAAATTTTTGGTTAAATGGTGAAGGACAAAGCCCCGACCCCCAATTAATACTTGAACAATTTATGATCAAGTATAGATGGCATAGTGATTCAACAGAACGGGATGGCTTTACAGAACGATTAACAGAATCCGTTCAAGAAGGGAATCAAAGCTTTACTAATACCTTGACAAAATGGAGAAACAACTTAATCAACAACAAAATCAATGAATGTAAAAATCGAGAGAATCGTTCGGAATTAAAAACAGATTTATCGTGGCAATTCAGATCTCAATTTAGAAAGGTTCAGCCTGGAGAAACCGAAGCGACGCGAGGAATTTGGTTGACGCGGTTATTACAGATAAGTCCAGTCATTACTAAACAGTTAAAAGATGATATTAAGGAGTTTATTGCTGAATTAATGACCCCCAGTAATCCCAATTTTTCGATTAAAACTGTTCGGGATTGGTTAGATGCGATGGAAACGGATTTAAACAGTTATCAACGTCAGTTAGAGGAAGAAATTTCTCAAGCTGGGGGAATGAAAAAAATCGAAGATATGGAGAATAAATGGCGAGATATACAACGGGAAATAGATGATATTGAGGAGAAAATAGAACTGCCATTATTTAATGGCAAAAATCGCAATATCCAGAAAAAAGCCGAGAGTGCTGTTAGGAAAATTTTTAAGTTAATTGAAGATAATTTTAAGTTAACAGCGAATCAGGAAGCTTTAAAAATTGTCAGCGATTTGCAAAAATATATTAGAGATTATTCGGTGCAAACCTCCGGTTTTAGCCGAGTTATTGAAAATTGGAAAACTGACTATGAAAAAGAACAGAAAGATCTAATCAATTCTAATTTTAATGAAATGAGTGGGGAGGCAATTTTCGCTCAAGAAGATATTGAAGAATGTTATCAAATTCTCTTACCAGAGATTAATTTTCGCTCTCAGTTAGTGTTAGTGAGTAAAGATATTACGGAAGCATCGGGTGAGAAAGAATCCCTCTCTTATTTGATGGATCGTAGCATTTTTGAACAACTGAAAACCGAAATTAATCAAGAAATAGATAGTGTATTTGGTTCGCGTAGTAATCAAATTGTCAAATCTGTAATTAAGCGTTTTATCCAAAATTATTCCGCTTCCGTCCGTCCTATCCGTTTAGGGCAAATTATCCAAGAAGCTGAACCTTTATTGCGTTTAAATTCCAGTGATCCTTATTTTTCTAACTTACCTGATAAACTCAAACAATTTATCGGATTTAAGGATACGGACGAATTAGAAGTTAACCAATTTAAAAGTATCCTGACTCACGATTTAGGCATCGATTCAACCATTTTAAAACCCTCTCAAGCTGAAGATCAAATTTTAATCGTCAAGGAATATGGCGGGTTTCCTTTAAGATTGATTAATGGTTTAGAAGAAATCAGAAATCATTATATCCGAGAACAAAATCGAGAGGGGTCTTCCTGTCATTCTGATTATCAGATTCAATTTACCGATATTATCCCCCCTGATGCACACTTAATAGAAAAATTGGCAGATGTTTTCTATCCTTGTTTGGCTTTTGAGTTAATTTTTCTAAATCCAGAAAACCAGGTTTTACAGTTGGAATATTATGATGATTTAAGAAGCTGCTATTATACAGCCAAACTTAGTCCAGTTTGGAATCAAAGTTTAGAAGAATTGGCAAATAATCAAGAAATGACAGCCACTTTAAACGAGTTATTAGAGAATGTGATTTCTCAGATTCGGCAAAATTCTAATCTTTGGGAAAATAACTATTTACTGAAGCTACAGAAGTTTGTGGATTATGTAGATAAATTACCAGAATCTAGTCCTAATTATTCCTGTAAATCAACGGTTGTCGGTGTTCGAGGAACTATTCTAAAAGAAGGAGTTATTAATCGTTTAATTCAACGAATTAAAGGGGAAATTAAAAGTCTTCCGTCTTCTGTCAATAACCATCCGACCGCAAGAGGGGATTTAACAGTTAATAGAGGTCGTGACAGTTTAGAGCGAGAATTGAAGCAGCTACAAAAAGAATTCGACCAGGGAAATTTTAATCAGAGAGGATATGAAGTAAAAAGACAGGAAATTATGGATAAATATGGTTTATCCTAACAAAAACAGTTGGGTTGTAGAATTTTTAACTCAACCCATGATTGAGTTTTGTTCAAACTTATTTGAAATCTTCAGGATGTTGCTATGGCTATTTTTGTTCTCCCTCTTTGGATGTTCGCTCTGATTATTCTGTTTGTGGTTTTACCATCGTTTATGAGTATGTATTATCGGTTAAATCTCTATCGACATCTCAATGATTTAGCTGATAAAGTTAATCGGGTTATTAGTAAAAATCCGCCTGGAATTCAGCCTAAGATTATCACAATATTAGAACAGAGTTTTAAGGAAGCTAGTCAAAATTTAGAACAGGTGAACACGGGGGCTTTAATTGATCAAGCCTATAGTCAAGAAAAGGTTTTAGGGAAATCCTGTGAACAAATTGATTATTTTTGTCGAATTCTTCCTAACTTACTCCTGGCTTTTGGATTAATTGGAACCTTTATTGGAATTACCATGAATTTGAATTCCTTGAGTCAAGCTATTCTTCAAAATCCAGATCAAACCAAGGATTTCATTCAGTTATTAAAGAAATTGGAAGAACCCCTAAAAGGAATGGCGATCGCTTTTTCTACCAGTTTGGCGGGGTTATTCTTTAGTGCTTTGTTAACTATTTTTAACTTTTTTTGCAATACCAATTTAGCTAAATATAAACTGATTAATTCTTTGGAACACTACCTCGATAATATTTATTATTCTACATTAGATAATCAAACCCGACTTGATAAAATTGTATCAGGAATGTCGAAGCAGTTTGAGTATTTCTTAACAGGATTTGGTCAGACAGTTAGAGATGCTGTAGAATCAGCCATGAGAGATAATATTAAGGAAATTACACAAGCTAATGTAGAAGCGAGTCAACTAGCACAAACAGTTTATAATCAATTATCCAATGTAGCCGGAACATTGGATAGGGGGGCGAATAATTTCCAGACTGCAACAGAAGCCTTTGGAAATTCCGTACAAATAAATGATAAAATTGTGATAAAATTAGAACAGGTTGTAGAAAGTTTTGAACAGAGTCAGGTTCCCCAACAATTATCAACAATAGCTACTAATTTCGGCGATTACCAAAAGAATTTTTCTGACTCTGCATTTGGTTTAGCTCAAACAGTTAAATCTCTGGAAGATACATTAACTCAACTTCAGAATTTTACTCAACAATTAGTGACAACGGAAGCCAGTTTTACTCAACTGAATCAGAGTTCATTACAAGTTTTTAAATTGCATCAAACTAATCAACAATCTCTATCTGAGATGATTATTCAACTAAAAGAAGGATCACAGGGATTTGAATTGGCTTCAAAAACTTTAGATCAGATCCAAAAACAAATTGTTGATAAATCCGATAGTTTTGTGCAAGTTCAACAAGACTTAAAAACTATCGTTGAAACGATGAATGGTTATACAAATAATGTCAATACAAAAATAGAATATTTAACTAAAGTTCTGGTTAAACTGATCAGAAATCAAGAGAATAGTCATCAATCTTATTCTCAAGCGATCGCAGATAAATTAGACGAATCAATTAAACCTAATGTTCAGTATTTTGTTGAGATGAGATCCGATTTATCACAAGTAATCAAACTTTTACAAGAACAAAATAACCAAACAATTCACTCAGATTTATCACAGTTAATTAAACTATTACAAAAACAAGATAACCAAACAATTCACTCAGATTTATCACAGTTTTCAAATTTTGGGGTTTATAAAGAATACCATTAATTGTTGTTATACTGAAAACTATGCGCCGTCCCACCCAAATTAATAACTCCTCTGAAGATCTAAATATCTGGCAAGCCTTCACAGATTTGATGTCCAATGCTTTTTTAATTATGATTTTGTTTTTATTAATAGGCATTGTTAAATCAGCATCAGATTCCAAAGTAAAAGATCAAACAATAAAAGACTCGAATACGAAAATTAGCCAATTAGAAACAGAAATTAGACTATTACAATCCCCGCCTGTAATTGTAATTAAAGACTCTGATAAAGATAGCCAGGGACGCTCCTTAAAATTTGAGACGGGTAAGGCAGATTTACCGGAAGGTTTACGATTATTTGTTGAAGGAAATGTTGTTGAAAAACTGGAGACATATTCTCAAGATTATCAAGGTTATGTTGTGGATATAATCGGACATACAGATGGTCAAGAAACTTTTAATCCGGCTAGTAATTTAGATCAGATATTAGAACAAGTTGCAGGAGGCTCTCAACCAGTTAAAAACCTTAAACCAGGTTCTAATGCTGATTTGGGATTAATGCGAGCTTTAGCTGTGATGAAAAAACTGCAAGCTATTCAAAAAAAAGGTCGTTTAAAGGGGTTGAACTTTAGAGCTTATTCGGCTGCTCAATTATTCTTACCTTCAGGAAAATATGCTCCCCGTAACCGCAGTTCAGATGAAACTAGACGAAGGATAGAAATTCGTTTTACTCCCCCAGGAGTTAAAACAGATTAGAGCTATACATGATATAGTTTTACTGTTGATTGTATTGCAATTAAAAAGATGACTAAACTTAAGAAAATATTCAGTTTTTCCCTATCTACCCTACTCTATGGGATAGGTGGATTAACTTTTTTAGCTACTCCCAAAGCAGAAGCCGCAACAAATTTTAACTGTCAGGGTCAATTTCCTCAAAACAGAATGCAGTTTTCTGTGAGTTATCTTGATGGCCGATTTACAGCGATTACTTTAACTCCTCAAAGTGGGCCG
>JFJP01024765.1_pt1 | contig 10062 bp, 13 predicted proteins | sample 431651 | NCBI WGS metagenome assembly JFJP01 (sample SAMN02602958, study PRJNA72255) | Microbial mat metagenome, whole genome shotgun sequencing project. | biome: fresh water; feature: sink hole; material: water; isolation source: purple microbial (photo- and chemosynthetic) mats found in...
CCCCAAACCCCAAACCCCAAACCCCAAACCCCAAACCCCTGCGGTCGGCAAAGGTGGCTGAGCAGTTTATGGTTTAGTTTCGAGTGGCAACATTGGTGTACAAGGGACTGGACAGAGATTTCCTCAGAGAGTTCATCGAGAGGAACACCTAGAGTTTGGGCTCCTTACAAAAAGGTGATCCACTTCTCCAAATTACAAAGAGATTATATCTTCGCTCGGTTCGAGAGATCAATCGCCGCTGCAGATATGCGCCGATCGAGATAATCCTACAATTGACTGCGGCCTCGAATGGAGAGACGCGCGATGTTTCGCTTCTCTTGAGCCTGCTCTCCAGATCTCCTCAAGACCGACTCCCGCTTTTTCCGGCTCCAGCTTGTCTCTTTCACTCGCTGGCCACAGATCGGGCTGGGGACCGTGTCAAAGGATAATTGGGCCAACGTGCACCTCTTGTCTCTAAGGATCCTTAGACCCTCATAAACGAAAATGGAACCCACGCCTCGGGACACTCCTCTGCGAAACCTAAACAAAAACCTGCACCCCTCCGATCGACCATATCATGATAGAAGAGCGTGCGGTACTTTTTTCGCCAGTCGACTCGATCGACAGACAGGCCAAAGAATAAATATCGGTGGCTGTCAATACTCGAAGGTGACTGCTCATCGAAACAGCTCGAACGATCGATGGTAAGTCGGAGAGATCCATTAGCTTATTCGAGGCTACTGCCTGTCTTCGCTGTTCGCCGATTTCTCTTTCTGTTTCTTTTCGTACTTGGATCCCCCGCGACAGGGCATTTCTTCGGGCTTGTTCTTGTTCGCTTGCTTGTACTCTTCGATGGTGTCGGTCTTCAGCGAGAGCGCGTGGATCTTGCTCATGATGCCTTCTCCTTTGAGGATGTTCTGCACCAGCCGGTGTCTCTGTGAAGATGGCTTACCTCTGTATCAAGCTCTTGCCATCGAAGTCGTTGCTGACCACGTAGATGTTGAAGTGCGAGTCTTGTGCTTCCATGTGCTTCGAAGACTCGTCGTTGATCTTCAGCAGCTCGAGTGATAGGTGTCTATCCAGCGCCTCTTCGATGAGAGCTTGGTTTGAAGTGGTGGCGAACGTTCTGAGCAGCTTCGAGTGCTGGGAGACTCGACGAACTTGTTTGGCGAGCTGGGACAGACTGATCATCTCAAGTTAATAATATTAATTATCGAAGGCTGTCGTAGCTTGTGGCTGCATCGAGCTAGCTGGTGATCCATCTCACGAGTCGTTCGTGTGCTTACCTGAGTCGAGTGATTTCTTTCTTGTCTTCGGTGTCGTCATACATCGTCATGTCTTTGGCCTTCTCGATGCCTTCCTGCACCACGTCTTTGTACCGCATGAACCAGAAGTCGTATTTATCGAAGCTGCCGAGAATCTCCTCTGCGATGCGTTTCTTGACCAACGTGAAGCACTTCTGGTCTTTGAGAGACCTTTCTTCGGTCCAGGTGAGTTTTATCAGCAGCTCGGAGATCATATCAATCTCGTCGACGGTGAGGTTCGTCTCGTTGGACAGGTGGTACTTGAAGGAGAGGATCTCGAAGTACTTGACCGAGTCGACCTTCATCTTGCCGAAGATCTCCTGCAGGGTCTTCTGGTGTTCCATCAGGTACTTCTTCATCTTCGCGACCATCACTGCGATGAAGAACTGCGCAGTGTTGCCGATGTTGGGGTTCTCGATGAGCTTCTGGTTGTTGTCGAGGATGACGAAGAACTTAAGGATGTTGTCTTTATAAAAGGGCTGGCCCCAGAAGTGCATGAGTGTGCCTCCGAAGTTCTCTGGTGGTTCCTGGTTGTGGAAGGCGGCGACTGGCGTCAATCAGGCTTACACAATTATATGGCAGCGTCTTCGATCGGTTGACGAAGCAGCCGGTGTTGACCAGTTCAGTTGAGAAGATCTTCCCGCAGTAGTAGCAGACTCTGGTGAACTCCTTCAGCTGCTCAAGGTAGTCGACGAAGATCCTGACTCAGCAGCGACTACTCGATCTCTTTGCTCAGCAGTTTGAGGATCTTGGGCGAGATCTGGATGTCGATGAACTTCTTCGCCTCCAGTCGCCTGGTTTCGATCGGGAAAATCATGTGGTCCAGCACTTCGATCTCTTTCTTCAAGTTGCTGCTCTTGTGCTTCGACACTGCGATCTCCGCGAGGACATCTGCAGGCAATTCGAGGTCTTGGTCTTCGTTCACCTGTGCGAGGCCTGTCTGAGGAGCGACTACTCTCGTGTTTCTTGAAGTACATGTATTCAGCTTGCTTCATCAGTCGACTGAACGAGTCCAGGAACTCCACGTGTCTTCGGTTGGTGACCAGATAGTTCGCTTCGAAGATGATCTTGTTGATCCTTCGCAAGTCTTCTTGCACTTCACTGTAGGTCTGAGACACGAAGGCTTGTCTCTTATCGAAGAAGACTCGGTTGTCGTGCAAGATCTTCTCGAAGAAGTTGTAGGTCGTATTGCTGATGAAGTTGCCGATGTATTTAGCTTGCATGAAAGTGCGGTCGAGTCGGCGAAGTTTCTCATGGAGATCCATCTCTTTGAGTCGCAGGACTCTGTTGATGTTGTGCTGCATTTTCTCGAGCCTCTCTCGCACGATCGCGTCGACAGGTCTGCCGAGGTGAAGCTGCTTGAAGAAAGGGTACTGGGTTGGAGTGAAAGCCCGATATGAAGCAGACCTCGCAGCAGAGCTCTTCGCATGTCTCGCAGAAATACTCCACCTTTTTGTTGTGTGCATGGCAAGTGCCGGTGAGTCGCCTGAAGTGCATCTGGCGGTCTGTGATGGCATGGTTCGATTGCATCTCAGACTCTTCATCAGGCAGCGGGTCGATTTCCATGTCAGCGAGTCTTCGGAGGTTTAATTTATTTTATCAAACCGCAATGGCAGAGAACAAAGGTTTGTGCCAGATCAGAAGCAAGGTCGAGCCGATCAGGTTCGGCAGTGAGATCTGTTTCAAAGCATCGAACAACAACGACTTCTATCTCTATGCAGACGGATTCATGGACTCACGGATATTCTGCCTTGACATTTCGTTGGCATTCCATTATCAGATAAACTTCGGTTTGACACGGCTTATACAGAGTACGACAAGACCATTTTCAAGATCCTCCCTTACAACGGCAACTGGAACTTCAAAAACCTGCAGACTGTAGCTTCGTACCTCAAATTCCCCGAGACGATAAAGCAAGACTTGAAGAGCAGAGATCTCGAGGACAGGAAAGATCACATCACGGGATTGAGACAGAAGTTCTACGACGAACTCTTGACGAACGCAGACACATACGAGAAGATGAAGAACACTCCGCTCATGTTCAACTCCAGCACCTTTGTCTTGCTACATAAGGTTTCCTCCAAGTACGTCTCACTCAACGACTCCGACAGTGACAACCTCTTGTAGGCTCTCTTCATTCAGCTTTGATCTTGTGGATTTCCCCACCGAAGGATCGTTTTTCACGATAAGTCCGAGCCTCAAGATTCAGACCCAAAAAGATAACGTCGTCTACTCGAACGATCAGGTCTACCTTTGCAACACGAAGCAACACATCAATCAATTTCCAAACGTCTGTGTGAACATCGACCAGCGCAGTAGCCGTCTCTGAACAGAACTTGAGCAAAGCGACTTCGAAGAAACCTCAATCGACATCATCGGCAACCTCGAGAACAAGTCCTACTTCAAGATAGTTCTCCATATGGACTCAGCTATTGCTGACGATACCACATCCTTGAAGTCAGGCGACTCCATCTGGCTCAACTTCTCCACCAATCAATTCTATCTGGAAGCTAGACTCAGCAAAGAATGCTTGAGCCACACTCTCAGCTCCGTGCTCGACGAAATAAAGAATCGGAGGAGTTCGAAGAATAGAACTTCAAACCTGAATATCGACGCCTCAGTAGACTATTTTGACATAGTCTTCTTTTGGAGTCATCGAAAGCTTATTTTCTCAAGCAATCTGCAGGTTCACCAAAATACAAAGCATCGGCAACGAGATCGAGTCAGAGTCTTTCGGACCCGAAGGCCTCTTCCGAATAGAAGCTGAAAATCCCATCTATGGAGAAAAGGTCCACTGGTCTTCAAACAGCTACAGACTGAAACATGTAATTTCAGGAAGATACCTTTGTCTCAACCCAGACAGCCTCGAAGATCCCATCTCTTTGGACAAAGAGCCCTGTCCCGAGACTCTCTTCACTTTCGAGAGAGTCCAAACAGAAGACCCCGCCCAAGAGGCTTACCGCTCCGTGGCCATCGACTCGATGTACAAACTAAAGAGCGCTCATCTGAGGTCCAACGGGTACTTGCTGACCCTGCCGGCTGCCTTGTCTGAGCAGCTCATCCACTCGCCCAGGAAACAGGCAACGATGCAGCAAGATGAAGAGAAGGATGTCCAATCCGATGTCCTGTTCGCCACCGTCGCTCCTGAGCAGTTCGTTCGAGAAAAGCAGTTCTTGGTAGCAAGCTTGCCGATATTCATAGAGCTGTTGATTTCTCTGGAAGAACTGAACAAAGAGATCGCCAAACAGCTAGCCAACTCCGACGAAGCTCAAGAAGAAGCATCTCCCATCAACTACTCGAGGTTCGACCAAGTGGTGCCGAAAGTGCAGCAGATGCTGAAGAGTATGACCGAGTATCTGGAGAACATCTCGCTGTCGCACATCGAGTAGCATCTCATCAACCAGCACGACTCAAGAGCTCGGAGTGATCAGCACAAGCAGACAAAAGCTGCTGGTCGACTTCAACCTCGTCCCTGTCGTCTGTGCAGTGCTGCAACGCATGTTCCCTTTTCTCCACAGTCTTTCCGCCGAACAGAGATACAGACTCCGACTCGGAGAGCTCGGTGAAAAAGGACTGGGAGGTGAAAGGAACAAATTCGAGAAAAGTGCGAAGGCTTCGCAGATCTACCAACAGCTGCTCGAAAAGAACTTGCTGGGGAGGGTAGAGATATCCAGCGGCCTCTACAAGCTGATCAACTGCATCTGCTACAACAACCCGCAAATCCAGTTGGTGGTTTCTCAGAGGCTGCCGCAGCTCATCAGCGATCTCGTGCTCGTCCCCAGCGCCTGCGAGTGCATCCAGACCACTCTGCATGACAACGAAGAAATACTCATGGGCTACTCGAAGATTAAAAAGCACCAGATCGCATCTCCCGAGCCCATGGCATCCTTCATCGGCCAGCTGCCTGATGCAGACTCCCAGCAGCTGCACTCGATCACTCGAGAACAGGAAAGCATGGGATTCGAGTTCTTCGAGCAGCTCTGCGATGTGATGAAGCTGTACCCCCGATACACCCAGTCAGATGTCCTCACTGTGCTCGAGTCGCTCTGTGTGGCTAAAGGCAGGAGCTTCTACCTCAATCAAAACACCGTCTTTTCTCTCATCAGACGGCCAGAGATTTTCGGTGATAAATTCATCCACACAAGGAAGTCGAAGATCTCGGAAGACAGAGAGTACTTCGAGCTCGTCTTCTTGAACAGCTATAATCAGCAGAAGTCGATGGCTTTGGAGGAGCTGATGAGCAAGCAAGAGTTTGACCCAAAGAAGCAGTTCATCCTCGCAGAGTTGTCGCTGTTTGAGGTGCTATGCAGGAACAGGAACATGTCGAACATCATGTACTTCAGAGAGAAGTTCCCCATCCATCTGCTCACCCAGTACGTGCGAGACAACTCGACACCTGACGAATTCAAGTCCATATTCCTCAAACTGGTGCTAACTCTCTACATCGACTTCGCTCCTCGCAAGATGATCGAGCTACCTTCCATGGTCCGCATAGTGGCAGCTGACGGTCGCTCGCTGCTGGAACAAGACCTGCACCTGGTTGACGAAATCGACCAGCGGTTCATGGAGGTAAAGGTCGACGGAGTCATCGTCCACCAACACCAACAAGCTGGCAATCGAATGCTCAGCGACATAGAGAACGAACAACTGCTCATTGTGCAGATCAGAGAAAAGCTCGTCGCTATTCTCGAGAGCGCCTCTAAAAACTTACTGACCAAAGACCACAAGACGAGCCACTTCTTCAACAAGTTCATTAAACAAGTGCTCAACACGCTGAACAAGCTGCTGCGGTTTGGCACCTACGACATCTTCCTCTCCAAGAACAAGAAACTTGCAGAAGAAAACATCCAGCTGATCGAGCGCATCGTCAACAGTCTATCCACACCTTTCGAGTATGACCACAGCTACTACGAAGAGATGCTATCCGAGAACAACTCCATCAGATTCAACTTCAACAACATCGATCAGAGAGGTGAGAGACTCCCTCCCAAGAAGACCAGCCACAAAAAGGGCATCCACAACACCATCAACTCGAGTACGCTTCGGTCAGCCAGACGCTGTTAGCACACAAGGCATCACCAGTCTGCTCGATAAGATACAGGGTGGGTTCTCTGCCAAGAACTACAGTCTACGCAAAGTTATTCTCCAGTTCATCAACAAAACATACCAAGCACCAGCCAACAAAGACCTCGACCGAGAGTTCCTGCTCATCGAGTCTATTAAGATCGAGATCTGCCACGTCTTCGACTACCTTCTCGACATGAGGATGGAGTACCTGACCAGAAACTCCCTGGAATTCTTTATACAGAACGTCCTGCCCGATGCCAGGTCGATAGTGAGAAACAAGCAGATGACGGCATCACTTAAGAAGATCTACCCGCACCTCACCTACGAAGCAGGTACAGACCACTTCGCTCAGATCAATCCAAACCGTTACGAGACGAAGCTCTTCCCCTCCTTTAGGAACTTCGACGAAGTGCTCAACCGCTCTTTCATCGAAGTCTGTCTCGTGGCAGTCTTCTTCTCAGAAACTCCTCAGCTGCAGAATGAGCAAATTAAGGTAGCCTACTTTGACACCTAGATACTGCAGAAGTTCAACCATCAGAGACGTGCACTGACCAATACGATCCTCTCAACCCAGCTACTTTTCTCGAACCAAGCTGCCGTCACGCTCAACAAGCTAATGACGAACAACCAACACCTCAAACAGTTCGAGAACTACTGCCAAGCATGGTTTCTGGTCATCAAGAAATCCCTTTACGACAAGGAGTATGAGCGAGCCTTGATCACGGTAGCAGAGGTTGATCTTCCAGGCTACATCGCACTTGAAAGACTTGTACGAGTACTTCCTCATGAGCATGGGACAGGGCTCCGAAGAGGAACTGAAGCTGAAGCAAGAGGTGTTTCGCCAGTCGAAGGCATACGAAATCATCTTCGTGTTCCTCAAAGAAGGGCAGATCGTCCACGAGATTCTCCTCGAGATATCCGAGCGCAGAGCACACATCCACCAAGCCTACAGACTGGACATCTTCGACTTGGCATGCAAGCTGTTCACCTACTGCTACAAGATCATCTACATGTTCACCATCGGCAACGACCTCAACAAAGCAGTCGTCGCGAAGCACATCAACATCATCCTCTCCAACCACCATGCGAACTACGGCCAGCTCGCCATTCTCGAAGGACTGATGACAGACAATCCGATCGACATAAACAAAGAAGAGAAAGACTCTGTCTTCTCTGTTGCCAGTCTGGCAGAACCCGTCTCTGCGTACCTGACCGGTCTGCTAAAGCAACACGGACACATCCCCTCGGTCATCAAGATCCTGCTGAAGATGATCGAAGACTCGAGACAAAACACGATCATCCTAAAGAAAGAGATTCTCTCGCGTCTCTTAGACAGTCGATCCAGAAACAACTACCAGATCGAGATGCTCAGCTTCGACAGTCCCTTCGATGAACAGCTCATGTACCGCAAGCTCTTCGACGACCAGCTCCTCGACTCCAACCACATCAGCGACTTGAAGAGCTTCTCGGCTGAACTCTCCAGGTTCGCTTTCAGATACAAGCAAAGTCAAAATATGAGGACATTCGAAGTCCTCTTTGTGGTGCTCATCTACAAATGCATCGGGAAAGCAAGCAAAGGATACTTCTCGAAGTTCTTGGCAGTCTACCCCATGGAGTGTCTGCTCAACAACTTCTCTCGCACCCTCGACGCCATCAACAGACGAGAAGACAAAGACGCACAAACCATTTCGAGCGAAGTGTCGGGATACCTAGACGGCATGGTTCACATCATGAAAGAAAACATGGTCTCTGACGTGAAAGGATTCGGCGAACTGATCTCGAAGAGCTTAGAAGAGGTAGCCAAAAGTACCTCCGAGAAGTCGACCATCCTTGAGAGGATTTTCAACTCGATCCATCAGCTGTCTCAGGTACCCATAGATTATGCAGAAAGAGAAAGGGTACTTCAACTCGAAGACCACGGACAGAAGCGTGCTCTTCTGTTTGCTCGAGGCATCGAAGCAGCTGTACTCGATGATCCACACCAGAAACGATGACAGAGCGACGAACCTGATCAACTTCGCTGGCTTCCTCTGCTCAGACGTATCGAAAGGCATTTTGGAGCAGCTCTACCTTGATACAAGCAAAAATATGATCGACTTCGATGAGCTGCAGATCCTCAAGAAAGTCCTTAGAGATCAGCCCATCAGAATCTCTCCGAACCTTGAAAACGTCATTAAAAATATGACCAATTTGAGCAACAAGAGGAAGAACGACCTGACCAGCAACTCGAATCTCGGCTCTAGTCAAAGCAAGTTGATCACGAAGAAAATGACCATCAAGATCAGGTCGCTTTCGAACATGACCACTCTTCCGCTCATCCAGCAAGTCAACAACTTCATCGAAGACCTCAAAGAAATCGACGTGCCTGAACTAGTGCAAGACAGGTGGACCTTCATCCAAGACTTCATCAGATCCTCTCCAGAGCTGCAGCAAGAAATAGCGGCAGAGCACTCCACTTTAGTCGAGAGCATCATCAACTTCGTCACGGCCTACAACGAAGAAGAGCAGAACGAAATAATGATCTTCGGCGAAGACCTCATCAGCAAGATCCTCCGAATCGTCGACTCGACTGCGCACCTGAATCTCATCAGCCAAGAGAACATCACCTTCATCCTCATCCTCTTATCAGACATCATGAGGTCTGCAGTCAGCGAGCAAGACAAGAAGAAGCTCCAGATCATGATGCACTCCTTCGACTCCATCAGACTCATCATCAAGCTCTTCACTCTCGAGAACAAACAGTCCATCTCCTTCCTCAGCGAAGTCATCGGTCTCGGCAGCCTCATGCTCGAGGGCCACCACGACGTAGCTCTCCGTTCACTCCCAGGATGTGAGAGACTCGCTCTACTCGACCCTGCAGGCAGACAGCCATGCCTCCGAGTTCTTCTTCCAGCGCATCAACACCTACTTGAACCGCTTCGCAGTCTTTCTCGACAGCATCAAAGACTCGATCGTCCCCAAAGACCTCGAAAACACGATCTTCCCCCTGCAGCTGCTCGAGTTCATCAGACTCTTCTGCGAAAACCAGCACAGCGACATGCAGAACATGCTCAGAGAACAGTACAACTCGAAGAGACAGTTCAACATCGTCAAAGCGGTGCTCTGCATCCTCTGTTCCTGCAAGCTCTCCGAATTCACGGTTCCTGCCATCGAGAAAGCCTACGAGTGCATCACCGAGTTCTGCCAAGGCCCTTGCCAAGAGAACCAGCGACTCGTCGCTCAGAGCCAGGTCTTGAGCTTCACTCTTGACCTGCTCAAGATTCCTCTTCCCGACCACAAAGCAGCGCTCAGCAGCAAGCTCGAGATCGATACCAGTCAGCAGTCGCCGAGACCGGACCATTTCAGGTTCTCTGGCAAGTCTCGAGAAGTCAACGGCGTCAAGTACTTCATCATCGAGAGACTGAGGTTCAAGTCTCTGGTCATGATGATGGCTCTGTTGGAGCGAACCGCCCCCGACTCAGAGGTCATGGCGAGGCTTCGAGACAGCGATCCGATCCCGACGCTCCGCGACAACATCAGCCGCATCTACCTGAACTACAAGTCGGTCTATGGCAAGTCCTACCTGAGCGGCTCCTTCGGCTGGTCTTCGAAGGCTTACGTTCCGAAGCACGGCGACCACTATGAGTGCATCGTCGAGAACGGCTTCTTCGTCGTCATGCTCGCTCAAGCGATCGTCTTTTCGGACTATCCTGCTCAAGAAGATGATGGCAGA
>JFJP01034902.1_pt1 | contig 10062 bp, 7 predicted proteins | sample 431651 | NCBI WGS metagenome assembly JFJP01 (sample SAMN02602958, study PRJNA72255) | Microbial mat metagenome, whole genome shotgun sequencing project. | biome: fresh water; feature: sink hole; material: water; isolation source: purple microbial (photo- and chemosynthetic) mats found in...
CGAAGCGCGAGCCTATCGACAGGATGAGGTCGCATTCCCTGACCGCGATGTTGGCGCAGGCTGTACCGTGCATCCCGAGCATGCCCAGCGAGAGCTCGTGGCTCTCGGGGAAGCAGCCCTTGCCGAGCAGCGTCGACACCACGGGTATGCGCATCTTCTCCGCGAACGCCCGGACCTCCTCGTGGGCGCCGGAGAGTATGGCTCCGTGCCCGACGAGCAGGACCGGCTTCCTCGCGGCGGAGAGCTGTCCGGCGGCGCATTCCACCGTCGCTTCGTCGTAGCCGCTGGCAACGGTGTAGCCGGGCAGGTCCATCGCAGGCTCGAAGTCCGGCTCGAACAGCGCGGACGACACGTCTTTGGGCACATCGACGAGCACTGGCCCCGGTCGGCCGCTCGTCGCGATGTGGAACGCCTCCTTCATGATCCTGGGAATGTCCTCCGGTTCAAGAACCAGGTACGAGTGCTTGACGACGGGGTAGCTGATGCCCGAGACGTCGGCTTCCTGGAATGCGTCGAGTCCAAGATTGGTCGAGAGGGTCTGGCCGCAGATGACTACCAGGGGCACCGAGTCCATGTGGGCGGTGAGGATGCCCGTGATCGCGTTGGTCGCTCCGGGGCCTGAGGTGACCAGGACGACGCCGGCCTTGCCCCCGGCACGCGCATACCCGTCGGCCATGTGCACCGCTCCCTGCTCGTGGCGGACCAGCACAAACTTCAGGGGAGAGTCGATAAGCGCGTCGAGCATCGGGATGTTCGCCCCGCCCGGATAGCCAAAAATATGGGTGACGCCGTGTAATTCACAGGAAGCCATGATAGCCTGGGCACCGGTCATGCGTCGTTTTTCCAAGGAGAAATCCTTTCATGCATACTGCACCGCCGTACCATGCTGAACGGTTCAACATAGTGCCGCTTCGTTCAGCATATATTTATGATTTATTCAGTAATTAATTAAGAAAATAGGCATGGAGGTCTCCGGCTGTCAACCAAAACGACTAGTATTACACAATTCGAGCATCATTGGCGGAGAGCAGAATTGACAAGCGAGCATGCCCTGCCCGAGAATCCGTTACTGTTACACCGCAGAACAAAGGAAGCAGGAAAAATGAGCCTGAAAGGTATCTGGAAAAATGAATACGGTTCTCTCATGCATCTGTCACAGGACGAAAACGGCATGATCCACGGAAGTTATCAATCGACGACTGGATCGACGGGGAGTTATTACGTTCTGGGAGCCGCCGATCCACGCGAGCCGAACGCAGCCAGAGGCCAGGCGGTGTCGCTCTCGATATTCTGGCGCTCGATTGGCAACGATCCAGCCGATCCCAGCTGGCACTGGGTCTCCGGGCTTGGAGGGCAGCTTCTCGGGGACGGACAGAACAAGAGGCTGATCCTCATCCATAACATGATGGCCACGACTGAATTCCCGGGACAGGCACATATCGGGGGTCATCTGGACCGGCTCGTCTATACGCCTGTTGCGTCGGCGGAACCAGTGGAGCATCCGTCAGTGAGGGACCTGCTCGAAGCTGCTCCGAAAACAGGACAAGCCAGTGCGATTGACGGGCGATGGATCGATGTGACGCGTCCCTCGATCAGCCTGTCTCCAAGCCTCCTGGACGGGTCTTTCGGAATAGCCAGAGCCGAACTTGGATTCGAAGGAAAAACCTGCACGGCATTTGGTTTCATGGACCCCAAGGCGGGCGCGGAAGATTGCAGATACCACGCGCTCAGCCTGTCGGCCCTGCTGGACAAGGAAACCGGAGAGACGATCACCATGGCGGGAAGCCTTGATACCGCTACCGGCATCATGAGCCTGACCGTGTTCAGGAATGCCGGAACAAGCCATGAATACCGGTATACACAGACCAGGGTCGATGAATTCCGGATGAAACGATTCGCTTGACCGATCCCTCATATTTTGACACTATGAACGCGTTCAATAGCATCAAAGATGTCTTGCAGTGATACCGCGAAGGAGTCCTCTGTCATGTCTCCAGCCGCAAAATCGACAGGATCCCTTCTGGAATTGCACGGTCTCTCGGTGCGTTTCAGGACGACCGAAGGCACTCATCGGGCAGTGCGGGACGTGAGCCTGTCGCTCGACCCCGGTGAAATCCTGGGAATCGTAGGCGAAAGCGGAAGCGGGAAAAGCGTCACAGCCCTCTCGATCATGAACCTGATACCCAATCCACCCGGTGAAATAAGCGAAGGAAGGATACTCTTCGGTGGCCGTGACATGCTGTCCCTGACACCGGACGAGATGAGGAAGATCAGGGGCAATGAGATTGCGATGATCTTCCAGGAACCGATGACCTCGCTCAATCCGATACACAACTGCGGCAAACAGGTGATGGAGCCCATATTGCTCCATCAGGGGTGTGGCAAGCAGGAAGCGAGGGGCAAAGCGCTTGAACTCCTTAAAATTGTAGGCATACCGAACCCGGGCAGGGTTTTCGGGGAATATCCCCACCAGCTTTCCGGAGGTATGCGTCAACGGGTCATGATAGCGATGGCACTTGCCTGTCGACCAAAGCTATTGCTGGCCGACGAGCCCACGACCGCACTCGACGTGACGATCCAGGCTCAGATACTTGAACTGATGAAAGGCCTGCGCAAGGAAATTGATTCGGCAATCATCATGATAACCCACGACCTCGGTGTCATAGCGGAGATGTGCGACAGGGTCATCGTGATGTACTGCGGACAAGTCGTGGAGGAGAGCCCCGTCAAAGGTCTCTTCAAACATCCATTGCACCCATATACAGAAGGGCTGCTTGACTCCATCCCCACCGTGACGGTGAAGCGCGACAGGCTCAGGGCCATCGAAGGCATGGTTCCCAGTCCGTTCGAAACGTTGCCAGGCTGCAGTTTCCAGCCTCGTTGCCGCTACGCCCAGGCTGTCTGCTCGGAGAAATGTCCCGATCTGAAGACTGTCGAAGGCAGGCGGGCAGTCCGGTGCTGGTTCCCGCTGCCGGATAGAGGCTGAGACACCATGAACGAAGAAGTTTTACTGAGCACACGGAACCTGAAGATGCACTATCGCAGCGGTGGACGTCTTTCCCTTTCCAAAAGCCGGGTACGCGCGGTTGACGGTGTCACGCTGGACATCCGCAGGGGCGAGACCTTCGGGCTGGTCGGTGAATCTGGCTGTGGAAAAAGCAGTCTGGGCAGGACCATCCTGGGCTTGTACAAGCCGAACTCCGGGACGGTCACCTTCGACGGCGAGGACGTATTCGCGCACAAGGGCGCGGATGCCAAGCGCCTGCGCAGGCGGATGCAGCTTATCTTCCAGGATCCGAGCGCCAGCCTGAACCCGCGCCGGACTGTCGAAGAGACTCTCCTGGAACCGTTCATCATACATCGCGTCGGTACGAAAAGCGACCGCCATGGACGGATTGCCCACCTGATCGACAAGGTCGGATTATCTTCCTACCACCTGAGCCGTTACCCCCACGAGATGTCCGGGGGTCAGAAGCAGCGCGTCGGCATAGCGCGCGCCATCGCGCTCAACCCGGAGTTCATAGTATGCGACGAGGCGGTATCGTCGCTCGATGTCTCCATACAGGCCCAGGTGATCAACCTGCTCGAAGACCTGCAAAAGGAATTCGGCCTTACCTACCTGTTCATATCGCACAACCTCGGCGTCGTGCACCACATCAGCGACCGGGTAGGCGTGATGTACCTCGGTAAAATAGTCGAAGTGGGAACCCATGACGACATCTACCGGAATACCATGCATCCCTACTCACAGGCCCTCATATCGGCACTCCCGAACACCGATCCGGAGCGGCAGGGCGCAGGCAGGATACTACTGACGGGCGACGTACCGAGCCCCGTCAACCCTCCCTCCGGCTGCCGCTTTCACACGAGGTGCAGGCACAAGATGACGATATGCGAATCGGTAGAACCCGGGATACGCGATACCGGCAACGGCCACCTCGTCGCGTGCCATCTGGCGGAAGCCCGTGCACCAGAAAGCGCCGGGAAACCAACGGCCTGAAAAGCGCAATTTCATCGGAGCCTGGCTTCGATGCAGCACAGAAAGAGGAAAGGTAGATTCATGAAAAAGAGAACACTGGCCGTAGCCATCGCAATGATGGTTATTCTCGCTGTTTCGAGTGCCTATGCGGCGCCAGCCAAGCAACTCGTGGTAGCGCTCGATCCCGACTATCAGACCTTCGACCCGGCCCTGGCCTACGAAGTCTACGCGATGATGGTCCTCCACCCCGTATACGAAACCCTCATGCAGTTCGAAAGCGGAATCGACAAGCTCTCATACGGTGTCGCCACCAAGCATGAGATCTCCAAGGATGGGCTCAGCTACACCTTCACGCTGCGCAAGGGCGTCAAGTTTGCCAGCGGCAACCCCCTGACAGCCGAGGACGTAAAGTGGAGCGTCGAACGCTCGATGAACCTCAAGGGCAACGGCGCCTTCCTGGCCGAGGGGATCGTCTCGATTTCCGCTCCCGATGCGAGTACGGTCGTGTTCAAGCTCGCCGCGCAGGACGCGTCCTTCCTGACAAAACTTACCGCCAACGTGTTTGCGGTGGTCGACAGCAAGACCGCGATCAAGAACGGGGCGACCAACGCCGCCAATGCCCAGACCGCTGACAAGGCCAAACTGTGGTTCGACAGCCACTCCGCCGGATCAGGGCCCTACGTCATCGAGTCCTACACCCCGCAGGTCGAGGTCGTCCTCGGCCGCAACAAGAACTACTGGGGCAAGGCTCCCTTCTACGACAAGATCGTGCTCAAGTCGATCAAGGATCCAGGTGCCCAGCTGATGATGCTCCAAAAGAACGACATCGATGTGGCCTTCAACCTCGGCCCCGAGCAGGTCAAGCAGGTCAAAGACAAAAAGGGCATCGCTATAGAGAAGGCCCAGTCGATGACGCTGACCTTCATGCTGATGAACCGCGACCCCTCGGTGGGCGGCCCCATCGCCAACCCCGATGTCCAGAAGGCGATAAGGCTCGCACTCGACTACACCGGCATGCAGACCATCGCCGGCGAAGGTGCGGTCACCCCGGTCGCGCCCTTCCAGGTCGGGTTCTTCGGGTCGCTGCCGGCCAAGGATCCCAAGACTGCCCAGAACGTCGCCAAAGCCAGGGAACTGATGAAGAAAGCCGGTTACGAGAAAGGCTTCAAGACAACCTTCGAGGTATCCACCCAGACGGTCGAAGGCATGGATCTGCCTACACTCGCGCAGAAAATCCAGAACGACCTCAAGCAGATCAACATAGAGACCGAGATCAAGACCTCGGACATCATGGTCGCCCTTGATCCCTACCGCAAGGGCAAGCAGGCCCTGTCGCTGTGGTACTGGGGTCCCGACTATCCGGATCCCGCCAACCAGCTCGCCTTCCTGCCAGGTAGCCCCGTAGGCCTCCGCGCCAACTGGACCGCCGCGATGAACCCGAAACTCGCGGCCCTCGGCGAGAAAGCGGCGGTCGAGGTCGACCCCAAGGCCCGCGCCGCCACGCTCAAGGCCATCCAGGAATCGATGGATGAGGACAGCGCCTTCGCGGTGCTCCTCCAGCACGCCCGCCACTACGCGTACCGCTCCGAACTCAAGGGAGCCGCGTACAACGATACGTACAAGCTGATTCTGGCCAACATTTCCAAGTAAGACCTGCAACACCCCCGTCCGCGCGGCTTTTTACCGCACGCGGACGGGTATACGAAGAGGAGCATGCAAGGTGGGACTCGTCAAGTTCATCGCACGGAGGATGCTCTTCCTGGTATTCCTGGTAATAGGCGTCTCCCTGATCGTTTTCATCATTTCCCATACCGTCCCCAGTGATCCGGTGCTCGCGAACCTGAGCCAGCGCAATATGGACAACACGGAGATGGTCGCGGCCTTCAAGGCCAAGTGGGGCCTCGACAAACCGCTGCACGAACAGTACCTGATCTATCTGGGCAACCTGCTCAAGGGAGACATGGGCATCTCGACCAGGACACAGCGGCCCGTCGCAATGGACCTCAAGCAGTATTACCCGGCCACGCTTGAACTCGCGATCTTCTCGATACTGATAGCGGTCGTATTCGGCATATTCTTCGGCATCATTTCTGCTATCAAGCGCAACACCGCAACCGACCGGCTTATACGAGGCATCTCGGTGCTCGGCGCCTCGATACCCAGCTTCTGGCTGGCACTGATGGTGCTACTCCTCTTCTACGTCGTGCTTGGCATCGCCCCGGGACCCGGCAGGCTGGGTGGCAGGTTTTCCGCGCCCTCGCCGGTCACCGGACTCTTCGTACTCGACGCACTCCTCGCCGGCGACATCGACACGGCGAGGGACGCCCTGTCCCACCTCGTCCTGCCTGGCATCGTGCTCGCCGCCTTCACGATGGGCCTGATAACCCGGACCACGCGCTCGAGCCTCCTCGAAATACTCTCGATGGACTACATACGCACGGCCAGGGCCAAGGGGCTCGCGGAAAACAAGGTGATAACCAGGCACGCGCTCGGCAACGCGCTCATACCCGTGGTCACCGTCATCGGCCTGGGATTTGGCAACCTGCTCGGCGGCATGGTGCTCGTCGAGACGATATTCGCCTGGCCCGGTATTGGCCGCTACGCCTACCAGGCGGCAAGAAACCTCGACTTTCCCGCGATCATCGGTGTCTCTATCGTGATCGCCATCAACTATGTATTCATCAACCTCGTCGTTGATATCCTGTACGGGGTGCTCGATCCCAGGGTGAGGTACGAATGACCGTCAGGCAACTATTCAAGAACGACCTGACCTTCACGATGGGGGTCGCGGTTTTTGCCGCGTGGGTCTTCATAGCGGTCACTGCGGGCTGGATAGCGCCCTACGACAGCCTGGCACAGGACCTGGCCCAGCGCTTCCAGGGCCCGAACGCAGCCCACTGGTTCGGCACCGACAGCATCGGCAGGGACATCCTGAGCCGCGTGCTTCTGGGCAGCCGCATATCGCTGTTTGCAGGCATCGCTACCATAGCGCTGTCGGCGAGTTTCGGCATTGTCTACGGCGGCATCGCCGGCTATGTGGGCGGCATAGTCGACGACATGATGATGCGCGTCTCGGAAATGGTACTCGCCTTCCCCGGCATCATCCTCGCGATGACGATAGCGGCGGCTCTCGGCCCGAGCCTCTTCAACACGCTGCTGGCAATGGTGGTGATATGGTGGCCCAACTACGCCCGTGTCATGCGGAGCATGGTTATCGCGACCAAGCAGAACGAGTACGTCGAGGCATCGAGGCAGCTGGGAGCCTCGCACTTCCGTATTTTCTTCAAGGAAATCCTGCCTAACAGCCTGGGGCCGATGCTCGTGCTGGCTACGCTGGACTTCGGCAACGCGATATTGCTTTTCTCGGGACTGAGCTACCTCGGGCTTGGATCGCCCCCGCCTACGCCGGAATGGGGCGCGATGGTCGCCGACGGGGCTCTCAACTTCAACTACTGGTGGATCTGTACCTTCCCCGGGCTCGCGATCATGACAATGGCGCTTGGAACCAACTTCATAGGCGACGGCGTCCGCGACATGCTCGATCCGCGCCTGCGCAAACAGCTATGATTTAGGATTTGACAAGCTCAGTAAAGACGGTGACAATGACCGGCGGATGCTCAAGACCGACTATATCGACGTGGCGCGGGGACGCACTCCCGCGGACCTCAACCTCACCGACTGCCGTGTCGTCGACTTCTTCTGCGGCCGAGTCATCGACGGTGCCACGGTGTCGATATACAAGGGCTACATCGTCGGGTTAAACGACGGCCTGGACGCGAAAGCCGCAAGGAGCCTCGGCGGCATGTACCTGTGCCCCGGCCTGGTCGACGCTCACGTGCACATCGAGTCGAGCCTTTTGGCTCCCGTCGAGTACGCGAGGATGGTCGCGCCGCGCGGCACGACGGCGATAATTGCCGACCCCCACGAGATAGCCAACGTCCTCGGCCACGACGGCTTAAGCTGGATGCTCCGCGCCTCCGAGGGTCTGCCGCTCGACGTGTACATGATGGTGCCGTCGTGCGTCCCCGCGACCGACTTCGACACCGCCGGCGCTTCGCTGTACGCCTCCGACCTCGCCCGCTTCGCGCGGGACGAACGCGTGCTCGGACTCGGCGAGGTGATGAACTATCCCGGCGTGCTTGCAGGCGATCCGCGGATGCTCGACAAGCTGTCGCTGTTCTGGGAAGCCGGCAAGGCGATAGACGGCCACGCGCCGGAATTGTCTGGCCGCGACCTGTCGGCGTATACACTCTCGGGCATACGGAGCGACCACGAGGCGACCACCGCCGGGGAAGCGCTCGAGAAGCTCGGCAAGGGCATGTGGATAATGGCTAGGATGGGCTCGAGCGCCCGCGACCTCGAGAACCTGATACCTGCAATGGACGGGGAAACCGTGCGCAGGATGATGCTGTGCACCGACGACAGGCACCCCGACGACATCGCGTCCGAAGGGCACATAGACGCGGCCGTCCGCGCGCTCGTCGCGGGCGGCGTTCCGTTCATGGACGCGCTGCGGATGGCCTGCCACAACCCGGCCGCGTATTACGGTTTACGGCGCTCGGGGGCGATAGGCCCCGGCTACAAGGCCGACCTCGTCGCGTTTGCCGACCCGGCAGACTTCCGCGCGGCGCTCGTGTTCAAGGCAGGCGAACTGATTGCCGAAAACGGCTCGACGAACGAGCGTTACGACCAGCTCGGCGGCTCTGTTGTTGTGCCGCCGCTCCGCGACTCGGTCAATATCAAGTGGCTCGAGGAAAAGGATTTCAGGATCCCCGACGAGGGCGGCTTGGCGAGGGTGATAGAGGCGCAGCCAGGGTCGATCATCACCGGTTCGTCGCTCCAGCGCCCCAAGGTCGAGGGCGGGCTATGCGTCTCCGACACCGGACGGGACATCGTCAAGATATTTGTCATAGAGCGCCACACCGGCTCGGGCAACATAGGCAAGGGCTTCATCCGCGGGCTCAAGCTGAAGCGCGGAGCCATGGGATCGACGGTGAGCCATGATTCACACAACATGATCATAGCAGGCGTCGACGATGCATCGATATTCAAGGCTGCCAGGCGTCTCAATGCGATGAAGGGCGGTTTCGTGATAACCGACGGCGACGATGTGCTCGCCGAGCTCGCCCTGCCCGTCGCCGGGTTGATGAGCGACAGGAGCGCAGCCGAAGTAATAGAAAAACTTGCCGCATTCGAAGAATTCTTCAGGAAGGAGGGCATGCCGGGAGCCTCACCCCTCATGACCCTCTCGTTCATGGCCCTGCCGGTGATCCCATCGCTCAAGATTACCGACAGAGGCCTCGTCGACGTTGACTCGTTCGAACAGGTATCACTATTTAAAGTGCCTTGACCCGGTCCGGCCGAATCCGGCGGCGCCCCCGGTACTCCACCCATGTACAGCACAAACTACCATTCCTCATTGCGCTCGCGGCAAACTCGGACTACTCTGGATTCAAACGAAATACGCGGTTGACAGAACACCGGGGCGCAACGGGCGCACCGGGAACCGTCGTCACCGCACAGAAGGATCCTGCATGACACGCTCCATACGGTTCAGATTGAACGAAAAACTGCACGAACTGGAAGTCCGGGAGGAATCCCTGGCCCTCGACTGGATACGCAACGAAGCCGGGCTCAAAGGCACCAAAGAGGGATGCCGCGAGGGCGATTGCGGGGCATGCCTCGTGCTCCTCGGCGGGCGCGGCCCCGGCGGTGATGTCGAATGGCGCTCGGTCACCTCGTGCACGCTGGCGATGGGCGAACTCGACGGACAGCACCTGATAACAATAGAAGGACTCGCGTCGGCAGGGCTCACGCCGGTGATGGAGGCGATGGTCGACGAAGGCGCCAGCCAGTGCGGCTTCTGCTCGCCGGGCTTCGTGCTGGCGCTGACAGGCTACCTGATCTCCGGTGCCAGGATGGACCCCCTGGAGGCGATGGTCGCGATAGAAGGCAACCTGTGCAGGTGCACCGGGTACGGCTCGATACGGCGGGCTGCTTCGATCCTGGCCCGCGACTTTGCCGACCTTCCAGCGGGTCTGGAGCCGCGCCTGCGCGTGCTCTCGGCGCGCGGCGTCATTCCC
>JFJP01036648.1_pt1 | contig 10062 bp, 8 predicted proteins | sample 431651 | NCBI WGS metagenome assembly JFJP01 (sample SAMN02602958, study PRJNA72255) | Microbial mat metagenome, whole genome shotgun sequencing project. | biome: fresh water; feature: sink hole; material: water; isolation source: purple microbial (photo- and chemosynthetic) mats found in...
AGAAGGTGTACTTGGTGAATTTTGTGGAATCGAAATCGAAATTGGTGAAGGTCGGCGCGGCGTGCTTCCACGAGATGTAGTTCATGACGTCGGAGAAGGCGCACATCATGCCATGGCAACCGGCCGGAACGTTTTTGGCCTTTTCGTCCATCAGTGCATAGGGATTTGTTCCGCGCGCGCGTGCGGCTGCGACTTCCTCGAGGCAGAAGGTGTCGCGGTACCAGCGCATGGCAAGGCCGGGCTTGAAGGCAAGGGCTTCGTACTGCCACAGACCCGGGACGCCGTGGCAGTTCACCCTGACGCGGCATCTGTTGTCGGTCCGGCCCGTGCCGGTATTGTATTCGTACTGCCAGAAGCTGCCGCCGAAAACGGCCGCCTGGTTGTCGTCGACGACGCCGACGCCGATGCAGCCCATCTGCGCGTCTCCGCCTCCGGTGACGACGAGCGTTCCCTCCGCGAGCCCCGAAGCTTGTGCTCCGGCGGCCGTGACGGTTCCGACGACACTGCCGCATTCGAGTACCGGCGGAAATATGTCGTCCTTGATACCTACTTTCGCGGCGATCGAGGTGTCCCAGGTTCTCTCCTGCAGGTTGAATATGCCGGTGGTGCAGCCGTTGCTCGGCTCGCTCGAAAGGATGCCGGTGATTTTATAGATGAGCCAGTCGTTGAACATGCTGACCCGCACCGTCCGGGCATAGAGTTCGGGGAGTTTGTTCTTTACCCACAGGATGCGGGGCAGCGCTCCGAGCGCGTAGGTCTGGCCCGATATCCGGTATATGTCTTTTTCGAGTCCGGGATCGTTCCGGACCAGCTGTGCTACTTCGTCCTCGCTGCGGGCGTCGATGTTGGCGCACGCCCATATTTCGGTTCCGTCCTTGTCGTACAGGACGATTCCTTCCCGCATGCAGGTCGTGCTCACCGCCGCAATATCCGCTGCCGCAATGCCGGCTTCCCGTATGACGCCCCTGATGCAGGCGGCGGCAAGGTCCCAGTTGTGCTTCCAGTCGAAGTCCATGCTGCCCGGATAGCGCGGGTCTTCGCCGTGTACCCATTCCTGCTGCACGCAGCCGATCTGCGCTCCGTCGAGGCTGAACAGCACCGCGCGCACGCTTCCCGTACCCGCGTCAATCGCCATCAGGTATTTATTTCCCATCCGGTTCCTCCAGTAATTTTTCCGCAGTCGCTATGTCGGTTATCAATACGTCCAGATAATGACCCCGAAGCACCGCCTTGATCGCGTCGACCTTGGATTCGCCGGCCGCGACTCCGATGACGTTGTGCAGCGTTTTCAGCGTTTCGAGGGAGATGCCGATCAGCCGGTCCTCGAGGGAATTGGGCACGAGGTTTCCGTCTTTGTCGATGAAGTGGCTGAGAATGTCGCCGACGGCTCCTTTCATTTTCAGATACAAGAGGTCGTTCTTGTTCACCGTACCGGCGCTGAAGATGGTCGACTTTTCGTGGAGGCCTCCGATACCGATGACCGTGAGCGAGGCAAGCTGTGCCATGCGGAATATTTCGTTGACCGACGTTTCTTTCTTAATCGCTTCGGCCATTTCGATGCTGCTTGCGAGCAGCGGTGCGGGGATCAGGTGCAGGTTCGCGTTGAATACGTTGGAACGGGTATCGGGCAGGTAGTAGCTTACCCCGCCGGTGAGGGATACGCAGGAGATGGTGTTTTCCGCCATTTTGGCCAGATTGTTCAAAAGGCGTTTTGATGTGTCGCCGTATCCCATGTTGATGAGCGTATTCTCGTTGAGCCGATCGTTTATATAGATGGAAGCGGCTTTTGCGACATTGTCGTTGACCTGCTCCGGAGATGCCGGGGAAGGTACAATGAACACGTCGTTGAGCTCATATTTCTTGATGAGCTGCTTTTCGAAATGTACGTTGAAATCCGCGTTTTTTCTGAGTTTGAACTGGATAACGCCGGTCTGGCGTGCCTTTTCCAGAAGCCGTATGACCCTGATACGGCTGATCGCCAGCATTTCCGCAATGTCCTGTTGCGTCATCTCCTCGAGATAGTAGTAATAGGCAATCTTGAACATCAATATTTCTTCGTAATCCATATTGCTTCCTTACAGTACTGACGCGTATAAATGTTATTACATTTAACATTTGTATTTCATACGAATAAAAATATACCATCATATTATTTTGCTGTCAATGTTATTTATTTTCTTGTTATACGTATAATTCCGGTGAGAAATGGATTATAGCCCTGTTTTGTGTCGAAAATCAAATCAAGACGGAATTTCACTTTTACAGTTGACAAATCTGGATAGTGATTTATAATAGGCCTTGTAGAGATAAATGTTTCTTGTTGTTACAAATGTACAGGTTGTAGGGAGAGTGGGGTCAGATGAAAGATTGCAATCTTGATGCAATGCTGTCAATTCGCGGAATAACCAAAGCTTTCAGCAGCAACGTGGTTCTGAAAGGAATCGACCTTGATGTTCATGCCGGTGAAGTTGTTGCCCTTATTGGCGGAAACGGGGCGGGTAAGTCTACCCTGATGAAAATCGTGATGGGGATCTATCAGACCGATGCCGGCGAAATATCCATCGCCGGGCACAAAGTACGGCTTACCAGGCCTTCGGTATCATTGGCTCACGGGATTTATCTCGTGCCCCAGGAGCCGATGCTGTTTCCGAATATGAGCGTAGAAGAAAACGTGATCATCGGGTTTTCCCAAAAGCGCGCGGTGCTGCACGCCAAGCTCCTCGACCTCATCGCCCAGCTCGGATGGAAGATCGACATCAGCCGCAAGGCTGAAAGTCTTTCCATCGCCGACCAGCAATTGGTCGAGCTCCTGCGCGGTCTCATGCGGAACGCGCGCATTCTCATTCTCGACGAACCCACGAGTTCGCTGACCTTCAGCGAGAGTCAGTCCCTTTTCAAGATCCTCGAGGACCTGAAGGCGAAGGGCATCAGCATCATTTATATCACCCACCGTCTGGCAGAGGTGTTCACCGTGGCGTCCCGCGTCGCAATCATGCGCGACGGACTCATCACCCTGGACGGCCCGGTCAAGGACTTTACCCGAGAGATGCTCGTGAAGGGCCTGCTGCCCGAAGATACGAAGGAACGGGAGCTCAAGGAAGAATCAAAACCCGTCGACTATGCAAATACCGAGCCGGTGCTTGTCGTCGAGGACTTCTGCGGCCATGGATTTTCCGACATCAACCTGAAAGTATATCCCGGCGAAATACTCGGTCTTGCCGGTGTCGTCGGCGCCGGCCGTACGGAACTTGCCATGACCATTTTCGGGCGGGACAGCATGAAATCCGGCCATGTATACCTGAACGGAGCCGAGATCACCGGAAGCACGACCCGGGAGGCGATCGACAGGGGACTTGCCTATGTGGCCGAGGACCGGTTCCTCAACGGCATCTACCGGATCAGCGACGTCGCGGCGAACACGACCGCGGCAAACCTCACAAAAATGGGGCGTTTCTTCATGAACTTCAAAGCCGAACGGAAATACCGGTCGGGACCAGATCATGGGGTCCCTTTCCGGCGGAAACCAGCAGAAGGTCGTCATCGCACGATCCCTTTCAATTCAGCCGAAGCTGCTCATACTTGACGAGCCGACCAGGGGTATCGACGCGGCAGCACGCGGCGACGTATACGCGATCATCCAGCAATTGAAAATGCAGGGCCTGGCAATCCTGTTGATTTCGTCCGACATGGAAGAAATCGTCGAACTGAGCGACCGTGCCATGACCATGTATTGCGGCCGCATCAACAGGGAATTCGGGAAAAAAGAAATCACCCAGGACAACCTGATGTCCGCGGCGTTCGGCGTTTCGGAAGGGAGTGAATCACATGCTTCATAAACGTTCGTTGCCCCGCGAGGCAACCTCCATAATCTTCATCGATGGACAACATCCTGCTTTGTCTGAACAGCAGTGTCGTGTATACGGTAGTCGCGATCGGGATCGCTTTCGTCATCATCACCGGAGAGATCGACGTCTCGGTGGGAGCGACCATGGGCATGGCGGCCGCTGTTTGCGGTTCGCTCGTCCGGGACGGACGGCCGGGTACCGGGATAGCGGCGGCACTGGCCGTCGGTGTCGGGGTCGGTCTGATCAACGGCTTCGGCGTGACCGTGCTGCGCATTCCGTCGATAATCATGACGCTCGGGATCAACGGCATAGTACGGGGTCTGATTTATGTCTATACGGACGGCAAGTGGGTCGAAAACATTCCGCTCGAGTTCAAGGCATACGCCCAGGCAAAGCTGTTCGACTCCATCACCTGGTTCTATCTTGTGACAAAGAGCCGCAGGGGCCGATACTTCACCGCGGTCGGCGACAATGTCGGCGGCGCGACGCTGCTCGGCATTCCGGTTACCGGAACGAAGATGGTCGCGTTCATTCTGAGCTCGCTCTTTGCCGCAGTCGGCGGCGTGCTGTACGTGAGCCGCGTCGGTTTCATCACACCGATCGCCGGAAACGGTTACGAGATGAAAGTGATCGCCGCATGCGTACTCGGCGGCATCAGCCTGACCGGCGGCGTCGGTTCCTTGATAGGAGCCGCGGTAGGCGCGGCGATCATGGCCTCCATAAGCCGTATTCTCGTGTTCCTCGGATTTCCGTCGGATTACGACAATACGATAACCGGCATCCTTCTTATCATCATCGTCGTTTCCGATTCGCTTCTTCAAGCCCGTTCCGCCGAAAAAGTCAGGCGTGACCGTCTTGCGGCGAAGACCGGAAAACCCGAAATCAAGGAAACCGAGGCGGACAAACATGAACAATAAACCTTTGTGGACGAAAAAAATTGTCAGGTGGGAAACCTTTCTCATCCTTCTTTTACTGCTCGAAATTTTCGTCTTCGGAATGATCAATCCCAAGTTTCTGATGCCGCGTGTGCTTCTCGGCAGCATCAACAATTTCATGTCGATCTGTATCGTTTCGCTTTTTGTGACATTCGTTCTGATCACCGGTGGAATAGATATCCAGGCCGGGTCGATAGTGGGCCTGACCTCGATATTCATCGGTGTGCTGTGGCATGATGCGGGAATAAGCATTTTTGTTGCATGTCTTCTCGGACTTGCGATAGGTGCCCTGTGCGGTGCGATGAGCGGATTCTTCGTCGCCTATACCGGGGTACAACCGATGGTTGTAACTTTGGGCGGGTCATTTCTCTATTCGGGGCTTGCTCTTGCGATCACCAATTTTTCCTCGACGGAATCTTATAAGGGCATCAGTGGTTTTCCGGCTGAATTCACCCAACTCGCCAAAGGCAGAATATTCAACATAGTACCGAACCAGCTTGTCATCTTTCTGGCGCTGTTCGCGATTGCCTACATCCTGCTTCACCGGACGACATACGGACGGAAGGTTTTTCTGTGCGGAGTGAACAAGAACGCCGCGCTGTACAGCGGAATCAATTCCCGGCTCGTCATCATGAGCACCTACGTAGTGTCCGGCATGGGCGCGTCTCTCGCGGGTATCCTGTTGACCGCGTATCTTGGCACCGCGAAGACGGATTTAGGAAAGGAAATTACGCTGCCGGTCATTACGGCGGTCGTTCTCGGCGGTACTTCCAATCTCGGCGGAACGGGCGGTGTTGTCGGTACAGCCCTTGCGGCGATTGTGATCGGCATCCTCCGCTTCGGACTTTCGATGGCGGGTGTGAATACGCAGTATCTGGACATTCCGGTGGGAATACTTCTCGTTCTTTCGGTCGCGGCGCGTTTCGCCGGGACGAATCCCTCGCTGCAGAAGGCGGCGCACCGGATCAAGGCTCGCTTCGCCGTGAAAGCGGCGCAATAGTTTCGTATTTTCATGCCGTATACACGGCATTGAAAAAATATCAGGAGGAAATATGAAAAGGACACTCTCTGTTTTACTGGTGTTGCTGATGGCTACTGCCGCAATTTTTGCCGGTGGTGGAAAAGAAGGAACCATTCTTCGAAACCGCGAACATCGGAGCGCAGGACTTCGCCAAGAAGAACGGATTCACGGTCAAATATGACGGAAACGCAGAAGCTTCCGTCGCCAACCAGGTAACCGTCATCGACAACGCAATCAACAGCGGAGCGGACGCAATCTGCGTGTCCGCCGTCGATGCCACCGGTCTTGATGAAATCATGAAGCAGGCGATGAAAGCCGGCCTCAAGGTCGTGACCTGGGACTCGGACGTTTCGGCCAATTGCCGCACGGTAATGGTTTCCCAGGGAACTCCGGATATTCTCGGAAAAATGCTCGTCGACATGCTCGTTACTTCATTGAAGGAACGCGGCAAGGATCCCGCCAAAGACCCGATCAAGTATGTCTGGCACTATTCTCAGGCGACCGTAGCCGACCAGAATTCATGGCGCGTAGCGGGTGAGGCGTACATCAAGAAAGCATATCCCAATTGGAAGAACGTCGCTCCGAGCAACTATTATTCCGAACAGGACGCCGAGAAAGCGATCACCATCGGCGAGGCAATCCTCACCGCCTTCCCGGACATCGACGGAATCATCTGCAACGATTCGACCGCCCTTCCCGGACAGGCTCAGGCCGCGCAGAACCTGAAGAAAGGTATCAAGGACGTCAGCATCACCGGATTCGCTACCCCGAATTCCATGAAAGCCTACGCCAATGCCGGCGTACTCGCACGCTGGGGTCTCTGGGATTGCAAGATCCAGGGCGCACTCGGCTGCTACCTCGCCTATTACCTCGCTTCCGGCAAGACCATCAAGGTCGGCGACAAGATCGACGTTCCCGGAATCGGCATGGTCGAAGTGCTTCCGAACACCGTGCTCGACGCGAAGGCCTACACCGCTTCCGACTCCGGCGTCGTGCTCCTTCCCGAGCGCGCTGTATTCACCAAAGAGAACATGAACAACTACAACTTCTAAGAGTCCGGAATTCCATGAATGACTGCGGCAAGCCCGCAGTCATTCATGCGTTTAAAAAGGGAGAAAACAAATGGCTGATAAAGACGATTCCAAGATCGCGAAGGATTATCACGCGGGAGAGGCTTTCGCGAACCAGAAGCCCTTTCATGTCAAAGGTTGCAACAATCTCGACTGGGGCATGAAAAAACATCTGTCAAACATTTTCGATTCCAAGAGCGGAAATACGGTCATGTTCGCCTTCGACCACGGTTATTTCATGGGATCGACTTCCGGTCTCGAACGGCTCGACATCGTCGTCCCGAAACTGCTGCCGGCCATCGACGTGCTGATGGGCACCCGCGGAGCCATCCGCACCTGCATTCCCGCCGATTGCGGAAAGGCGATCGCGCTTCGCGTCTCTTCCGGTTCATCCATGCTCAATGACGACCTGAGCAACGAAGTCGTCGCCGTAGACATCGAGGATTCGATCCGCATGAACGCCGACTGCCTCGCCATCCAGACTTTCATCGGCGCGCACGGTCAGCTTTCCAGCATCGACAATATCTCGCGCACCATAAATGCGGGAATGAGATACAGCATCCCTGTTCTCGGCGTCGTCGCCGTCGGCAAGGACATGGAACGGACCGACCGTTTCTTCAAGCTCGCCACGCGTATCGTGGCCGAGATGGGCGCGAACATCATCAAGACATATTACTGCGATAATTTCGAAGAAGTCGTCGCGGCCTGTCCGGTTCCTATCGTCGTCGCAGGCGGAAAGAAACTGCCGGAGGATGAGGCTCTCACTTTGGCATATAAATCAATCCAGGGCGGCGCACGGGGACTCGATATGGGCCGCAATATTTTCCAGAGCGAACACAGCCTCGAAATGGCGTTTGCGATCCGGAAAATCGTGCACGAAGGATTCACGGACAAGGAAGCATACCAGTTCTATCTCGATTCCATAAACAAGTAACCTGCTGGAACGGGTGCGGGCGCATACGGCGGCTGTCCATCCGGGCAGCCGCTTTTTTATGTGCGCATCAAGAGAAGGCCATCAGGATACCGAGCAGGAATACCGTAACGAGCGTGTTGAGCGAGAGTGTCGTCGCGACCATGCGGCTGTCCTCTCCGGGTTTGCCGAAAATAGTGATGGCGAAACTCGAAGGCATCATGAATAGCACGAGAAGCGCCGACTTGAGGAGCGGGTCAGTTCGGGGCGAGAGCATGGAGATGAAAGCCCATGCGGCTACGAAGAGTATCGCGACCAGCATGTACCGGAGAAGAACCGTCGGGACCGCTTCGCGCAGGCTTGCGCGCGAGAAGTCGAGATCGTAACCGACGACAAAAAGGACGATGCCGCCGGTGGGAGCTGCGAGGAAGGCGAGGCCGGCAAACAGGAGCTCTCCTTCTCTCGATCCCGCAAGCAGGTCGCTGAAGCCGGTGACCGCGGTAACGAGACCGAGCACGACGGCCCATATGACGGGGTTGGTGTACAGCCGGTGCACGAATGTCTTCAGGTTCGGTTTTCCGCCTCCGCTTCTCGCATCGAGAATCGGAATGAGAACGGTGAATGTGAAAATTATTTCGCCGATATCGGCCATTGCGATGAAGGGCACGGCAGCCTGTCCGTACAAGACCGCGAAAAGCGGAAAGCCGAGCATGGATCCTTATTCCGTCACCATGCCGCATTCTCTCCAATGCTCGACCGATGACGAGCGCGATGACGCAGGCTGAAAAGACTGCGATGGCAGTGAGTCCTGCGGTATAGTCGATCTTGACCGCGGAGAAAGCCATGAATACGACCGGAGGCAATGTTACGCGTGCGACAAATGTTTTCATACCGGAAACGGTATCGGCGGCGACCAGTTTTTTTCGCTTGAAGAAATATCCGGCTCCAAGTAAAAAGAAAATCGGCGCGACTCGTGCGACAATTTCAAAATAACGGTTCATACAGACTCCTCATTCAATAAGACAAAATACCATTATTTCAATTTGCTGGATAGTAAACAAGATGAGAATAAAACAGATATTTTCGTTTCCTTGACTTTGCCTCATCCCGTGCATACCTTTACCGTACGGAGAAAACAAACACAATGAAACAGATAGCGATAGTGACCGGGGCCTCAAGCGGAATGGGAGCTGATTTCGTCCGGCAGATAGATGCGAAAAATGAAGTCGGGGAAATTTGGATGGTGGCGCGACGGCGCGACCGGCTCGAAGCCGTGGTGACGGACTTGAAGCACGTGCCGGCCGTTATCATCGAAGCAGACCTTTCGACGGAGATCGGGCTTGCCCTGATCCGGGAAAAACTGGAGGCGGAAAGACCTGCGGTGCGGCTTCTGGTCAACAACGCGGGGTACGGAAAGATAGGCGGTTTTACGGGACTCCCGCGCGCCGAAAACCTCGGTATGGTCGAACGACGTATGACGTGCTGCCGTTCATCCCGGAAGGCGGTGCGATCATCCAGGTGGCGTCGCTTGCATCGTTTTTGCCGATAGCGACGATGGCGGTCTATGCGGCTACAAAAGCGTATGTGCTCAGTTTCAGCACCGCGCTTGCCGTGGAGCTTGAAGACAAAAAAATATCGGTGACCGCGCTCTGTCCCGGTCCGGTCGCGACGGAATTTTTCGAAGTGGCAGCGGGAGTCAAGGGGCATCAGGGCAAGGGCGTCGTTTCGAGCGCCCTCGTGGTTCGCCGCGCCCTCGTTGCCGCACGCAAACAGAAAACCGTCATCCTGCCGACAATCGCCTGGAAACTGACCGCATTCTTTTCGCGCTTTGTGTCCAAGAAATTCCTGGCACGCGTGGCGGGGAGGATGATGTAGGGGTGTTCACCCCCAAACAGCCGTCAATCTTTCCGCCGTACCAGGGCGACGAGTCCCGCGGCCGGGAGGAGGAAGGCACCGGTAAGTGCGGGAATCACGGACAGCCATTTAAGGAGCGTAAAAACGCTCGCCGCCGTGGCGGCCGCCCGTACGACTATACTCCCTGAATCCCGTCCGGCGAGAGACATAATAAGCACCGTTACAGCCGCGTTTTCGCACAGGTCGAATGCGACGGCCGCGAGCGGCAGCGCGACCATAATCAAATCCGGCTCGCGAACAGACCGTACAGGGTGCACCGTCCTCCTCCGCGAGGCTAGCAGGCGGATGCCGAATGCCCAGGCGGATGCGGCAAAAAAACCGTACGCCAGCGGAAAGGCCAGGTCGTATGTCCAGTGGATCATGACGA
>JFJP01041226.1_pt1 | contig 10062 bp, 7 predicted proteins | sample 431651 | NCBI WGS metagenome assembly JFJP01 (sample SAMN02602958, study PRJNA72255) | Microbial mat metagenome, whole genome shotgun sequencing project. | biome: fresh water; feature: sink hole; material: water; isolation source: purple microbial (photo- and chemosynthetic) mats found in...
GGTGTGCCGAAGTTTGCCAGGTGGCCTGGTCTCATTGGGATGGCTCTCAATTGGTTTGGCTCCTTGCGAGACTCTTCTTCAAATTTCGATCTCCAAAAAAATTTCGTGCTCTTCGTGCATTTCGTGGAAAAAAATCGAACATTGATTTCAGATTTAACACAATCTAATTTCAAAGTCTTACTTATAGGTATTTATGCTGGACTCAAGATCTGCTTCCAAAAATGGATGGACGACAATCCGCTGCATTCGAGCCCGAGCGTGGCCTGGGAACGCCCGATTCGCGAGCGGCGCAGGGGATGCCGGGCAAATCCGGAAGGGATGGAATTGTTGTGGCCCGCCGCGCGCGGGTCGGAGGGAAACCCCAAGGGTGGCATTGTCTGGCCCTTCCTCCCGATGAGGACGGTTTCACCCCTTCGGGGCTCTCATTCCCTGGCTTGGCTCCGCTTATCGTGGCACCCCTTCGGGGTAGGGCGAGCCATCAAGGCAATCCATCACCTTTGAACGCGACAGGGTATGGGCTCCCTTTGCTTTTTGGATCTCGCTGCCCATTTCGTCTTGTTTTTCGATGCCCATCGAGCCAAAGAAAAATCGTAGAGACAGGAAGTTCCTGCCTCTACGAAGATGTCCGTATGCTGCGTTGGCCGATGCTCAGAACTCGAACTTGATGCCTTGGGCCAGGGGCAGCTTGTCGCTGTAGTTGATGGTGTTGGTCTGTCGGCGCATGTAAACCTTCCAGGCGTCGGAGCCGGACTCGCGGCCGCCGCCGGTTTCCTTCTCGCCGCCGAAGGCTCCGCCGATTTCGGCGCCGGAGGTGCCGATGTTGGCGTTGGCGATGCCGCAGTCGGAGCCGGCGGGCGAGAGGAAGAGCTCGGTCTCGCGGAGGTTTAGGCTGAAGATGGCGGACGAGAGGCCCTGGGGCACGCCGTTTTGCAGGGCGATGGCCTCCTCGATGGTGTCGTACTTCATCAGGTACAGGATGGGGGCGAAGGTCTCCTCCTGGACGATGTGGAAGTGGTTCTGGGCCTCGGCCAGGGCGGGCACCACGAAGTTGCCGCTCTCGAAGCCGGGCCCGGAGAGGACTTGGCCGCCGAAGAGGACCTTGCCGCCTTCGTGCTCGACCTTCTCGATGGCGAGCTTGAAGGCCTCGACGGAGCCGTTGTCGATCAGGGGCCCGACGAGGGTGTTGGGGTCGAGGGGGTTGCCGATCTTCTTGGCGACCTGCTCGTAGGCGGAGGCCAGGGTGGCCTTGACCTTGTCGTAGATGCTGGAGTGGACGATCAGGCGGCGGGTGGAGGTGCAGCGCTGCCCGGCGGTGCCCACGGCGCCGAAGACGATGGCGGGAATGGCCATTTCGAGGTCGCCGTGCTGCGAGACGATGATGGCGTTGTTGCCGCCGAGCTCCATGATGGTGCGGCCCAGGCGCTGGCCGACGATGCCGGCCACGCGCTTGCCGATGGACGTGGAGCCGGTCATGGAGACCAGCGGGAAGCGCTTGTCGGCGGCGAAGTTGTCGCCCAGGACGGACGACTTGGCCACCACGAGGTTGAAGACGCCCTCGGGCACGTTGTTGTCGCGGAGGACCTGCTGGATGATCTTCTGGGTGGCGATGGCCGAGATGGGGGTCTTGGAGCTGGGCTTCCAGACGACCACGTCGCCGCAGATGGCCGCCAGCATGGCGTTCCAGGCCCAGACGGCCACGGGGAAGTTGAAGGAGGTTATCAGGCCGATGGCGCCCAGGGGCAGGTACTGGTCGAACATGCGGTGGCCGGGGCGCTCGGACTGCATGGTCCAGCCGTTGAGCAGCCTCGACTGCCCGACGGCGAAGTCGCAGATGTCGATCATCTCCTGGACCTCGCCGAGGCCTTCCTGGAGGATCTTGCCCATCTCGAGGCTGACCAGCAGGCCGAGGTCCTGCTTGTGCTGGCGCAGGGCCAGGCCGATCTGGCGGACGAGCTCGCCGCGCTGGGGGGCGGGCACGACGCGCCATTGCAGGAAGGCGGCCTGGGCCTTCTCCATGACGGCCTCGTAGTCGGCCAGGGTGGCGTTGCGCACCTTGGCGATGGCGCGCCCGTCGATGGGCGAGCGCGACTCCGTCACGGAGCCTTGGGTTTCGATCCACTCGGCGCCGGTGCTCACGCCGCTGTTGGTTTCGAGCAGCCCCAGGCGGGCCAGGGCCTCGCCGATGCCGTACTGGGATTCGTTCAGATAAGTGTTGGCCATTGTTGATGATGAATTGTGAGGTTGTGCAATCGTTCGCGAAGGTGGCAATAAAATGCCAGAATCCTCCCCGCGGGGGCTCGCCGGTCGAGCTTTTTTTCGCGGTTTGGGGCGGGCTGACGCGGGCCCGGGCGGCTGTTCGGGTTTGGGGCGAAAATGCGTATCTTGGCGGCGCCGCGCCCAGGGCCGGCCTTGGCCCAACCTCTTGACCCCCACGGATCGGCATGGAAAACCTGAACATCAACACCGCCCAGAACGTCACCATCAACCAGAACCTGGCCAGCCTGGGCGAGCGGATGCTGGCCACGCTCATCGACGGCGCCTTCTTGGTGATCTACTACCTGCTGGTGTTCGGGCTGATCTTCGGGACGGACGCGGAACTGCCCGACTGGACCTTCGTGCTGCTGGGCCTCCCGGTGTTCCTCTACCACTTCATCATGGAGCTGGCCTTCTCGGGCCAGAGCATGGGCAAGATGCTGCTCAAGCTGCGGGTGGTGCGGCTCGACGGCGGGGCGCCGGGGCTGATGAGCTACCTGACGCGCTGGCTGCTGCGCATCGTGGAGGTGCAGCTCTTCATGGGCATCCCGGCCATGCTCGTCATCCTGGCCAACGGCAAGGGCCAGCGCGTGGGCGACATCGTGGCCAAGACGACCGTCATCCGCGAGAAGCGCCAGGCGATGCTCTCGGAGACGATCTTCATGCACCTGCCGCCCGGCTACCGCCCGCTCTACGAGCAGGCCCGCCTGCTGGAGGACGAGCACGCCCGCCTGATCCGGGAGGTGCTCCAGGCCGCCCGCGAGGCCTCGTCGGCCCAACTGGCCCAGGAGCTGGCCGAGAGCCTGGCCCGGAAGCTGGAGGACCTCCTGGCCATGAGCAGGACGCCCACGCAAAGGCGCCCGGTGGACTTCCTGGAGACCCTCCTGCGCGACTACAACTACTTCCACCAGCAATAGCCGACGCCCAGCCCGGCGGCCTTGCGAGCTTTTTTTCTTGGATTTCAAATAATGACTAAGTTCGCGGCCAGGCTCCCGCCCAGCAGGCATCCGTCTGAGGCCCACCGCTGGGGCGACCTGCCGCAAAAGTTTCGTTTCTAACTTAAAATCAAAGCAGAATGCCTTATTTGTTCACTTCCGAGTCCGTTTCCGAAGGACACCCAGACAAGATTGCGGACCAGATTTCCGACGCCCTGCTCGACGAATTCCTCCGTCGCGACCCCGACTCGAAAGTTGCCTGCGAGACCCTGGTCACCACAGGCCTGGCCGTGCTCAGCGGCGAGGTCAAGACCAACGCCTACGTGGACGTGCAGCAGGTGGCCCGCGAGACCATCAAGCGCGTCGGCTACACCAAGTCCTCCTACAAGTTCGACGCCGATTCCTGCGGGGTCATCTCGGCCATCCACGAGCAGTCGCCCGACATCAACCAGGGTGTCGTGCGCCAGTCGGAAGACCAGCAGGGCGCCGGCGACCAGGGCATCATGTTCGGCTATGCCACCAACCAGACGGACAACTTCATGCCCATCACGCTGGAGTTCTCGCACCTGATCCTCAAGGAGCTGGCGGCCATCCGCAAGGAAGGCAAGCAGATGGAATACCTGGCCCCCGACTCCAAGTCGCAGGTTACGATGGAGTTCGACGACCAGGGCACGCCCATCCGCATCGAGACGATCGTGGTCTCGACCCAGCACGACGACTTCATCAGCGCGGCCGAGGCCGGCTCGCAGGAAGAGGCCGACAAGATGATGCTCTCGCAGATCTTCGCCGACATCAAGGGCGTGCTCATGCCCCGCGTCAAGGAGCAGCTCCCGCAGCGCCTCAAGGGATTCTTCAACGACGACTACCGCCTGCTGGTCAACCCGACGGGCAAGTTCGTCATCGGCGGCCCGCACGGCGACACCGGCCTGACCGGCCGCAAGATCATCGTGGACACCTACGGCGGACGCGGCGCCCACGGCGGCGGCGCCTTCTCCGGCAAGGATTCGTCGAAGGTGGACCGCTCGGCGGCCTACGCGACCCGCCACATCGCCAAGAACCTGGTGGCCGCCGGCGTGGCCGACGAGGTGCTGGTGCAGGTGGCCTACGCCATCGGCGTGGCCGAGCCCGTGGGCTTCTACCTCGACACCCGCGGCACAGCCAAGGTCAAGGGCGCCGACGGCTCGACCCTGGCCGACAAGCACATCGCCGACAAGGTCAGCGAGATGTTCGACCTGCGCCCCAGCGCCATCGTCCGCCGCTACGGCCTCAAGAACCCCATCTTCAGCGCCACGGCCGCCTACGGGCACATGGGCCGCGCGCCCTACACCCAGGAGGTCGAGGTCTTCGTGGACGGCAAGCCCGCCCTCAAGGCCGTCGAGTTCTTCGCCTGGGAGAAGCTCGACCAGGTGGACGCCCTCAAAGCCGCCTTCGGCATCTGACAAGACCGGCCCGCCCGACCGGCGCGGCCCTCGCGAAAACACCCAAGGCCCCGCCGCGCGCCTTGGGTTTTTTCGCTTTTCCGAGCATATCCGCAAACCAGACCCCATCCCAACATGTCCAAAGTCGCGCTCATCACCGGAATCACCGGGCAGGACGGTGCCTACCTGGCCGAGTTCCTGCTCAAGAAGGGATACACCGTACACGGCGTCAAGCGCCGGGCCTCCCTGTTCAACACCGACCGCATCGACCACCTCTACCTCGACCCGCACGTCCAGGACCGTCGCTTCATCCTCCACTACGGAGACCTGACCGACTCGACCAACCTCATCCGCATCGTGCAGGAGGTCCGCCCCGACGAGATCTACAACCTGGCGGCCATGAGCCACGTCCACGTCAGCTTCGACACGCCCGAGTACACGGCCAACGCCGACGGCCTGGGCACGCTGCGCCTGCTGGAGGCCATCCGCATCCTGGGCCTCAAGGACAAGACTCGCTTCTACCAGGCCTCCACCAGCGAGCTCTACGGCCTGGTGCAGCAGGTGCCCCAGTCGGAGGCCACGCCCTTCTACCCGCGCAGCCCCTACGCCGTGGCCAAGCTCTACTCGTACTGGATCACGGTCAACTACCGCGAGGCCTACGGCATCTATGCCTGCAACGGCATCCTGTTCAACCACGAGTCGCCCATCCGGGGCGAGACCTTCGTCACGCGCAAGATCACCCGCGCCGCCGCCAAGATCGCCCTGGGCATGCAGCAGGAGCTCTTCCTGGGCAACCTCTCGGCCCAGCGCGACTGGGGACACGCCAAGGACTACGTCGAGGCCATGTACCTGATGCTCCAGCAGGAGCGCCCGGACGACTACGTGGTGGCCACCGGCGCGACCACTTCGGTCCGCGACTTCGTGAAGATGGCCTTCGCCGAGACCGGCGTGGAGCTCGAGTTCCGGAGCGAGGGCGTCGATGAGGTCGGCGTGGTCGCCGCCGTGAGCGACGAGCCGCGCTTCCGCGACATCCGCCAGCACGTCCGCCCGGGGCAGACCCTGGTACGGGTCGATCCGCGCTACTTCCGCCCCACCGAGGTGGACCTGCTCATGGGCGATCCGGCCAAGGCGCAGCGCCAGCTCGGCTGGAAACCCCGCTACGACCTGCCCGCCCTGGTCAAGGACATGGTGGACAGCGACCTCAAGCTCATGAAGCGCGACCGCTACCTCCGCGAGGGAGGATTCCAGGTCAAAAGCTACTTCGAATGACAATCCGCCCAGAAGCCTGAAAAACTGTCCCGCGCCGCGCAAGGGGCTAATGCCTTTTGTTTACATTTGTTGGGATTGAAATTCCGAACATCGACCGCATGAAGTCCAAAGACAAAGACCAAGAACCCCTGTTCTACCTTGGCCTGGGTGCCTCCGCCGGAGGCCTGGAGGCCCTCGAGAAATTCTTCCAGGCCATGCCCGCCGACTCGGGCCTGACCTTCGTGGTGGTGCAACACCTTTCGCCCGACTACAAGAGCCTGATGGTCGAGCTGCTCTCGCGGCAGACCAAGATGGTCGTCGAGAGGGCCGAGGAGGGCATGGCGCTCGAGCGAGACCATGTCTATCTGATCCCGCCGAAGAAGAACATGACCATCAAGGACGGCAAGCTGCACCTCAAGGAGCAGAACCTCATGCGCGGCCTGAACCTGCCCATCGACATCTTCCTCCGCTCGCTGGCCCTCGACAAGCGCAACCGCTCCATCGCCATCATCTTCTCGGGCACCGGCAGCGACGGCACCATGGGCGTGCGCTCCATCAAGGAGCGCGAGGGCATGGTCATGGTCCAGACCGAGGCCTCGGCCAAGTTCGACGGCATGCCCCGCAGCGCCATCGCCACCGGCCTGGTGGACTACACCCTGCCGCCCGAGCAGATGCCCGCCGAGCTCATGAAGTACATCAAGCACCCCTTCGTGGTCAAGGAAAAAAGCGACTCCTCCCTCATCGGCACCGACTTCCTGGGCAAGGTCCTTTCCATCATCCGCTCGCGCACCAAGGGCGACTTCACCTCCTACAAGCCCAACACCATCGTCCGAAGGCTCGAAAGGCGCCTGAGCATCAACCAGATAGAAAACCCCGAGGAATACCTCGAGCTGCTCAAGAACTCTCCCTACGAGGTCAAGGTCCTCTACAAGGAGATCCTCATCGGCGTCACGCAGTTCTTCCGCGACTCGGAGGCCTTCAAGATCCTCGAGACCGAGGTGGTGCCGCAGCTCTTCGAGGACCGCAGCCCCGACAGCCCGATCCGCGTCTGGAGCGCGGCCTGCTCCTCGGGCGAGGAGGCCTACTCGCTGGCCATGCTCATGCACGAGTACATCGAGACCCACGAGCTGCCCCACACGGCCAAGATCTTCGCCACCGACCTCGACAAGGACGCCATCGACATCGCCAGCATCGGCATCTACCCCGAGAGCATCGCCAACGACATGAGCAAGGAGTTCCTGGCCAAGTACTTCCGCAAGATCCCCGAGGGGGGATACCAGGTCAAGGAAAAGATCCGCCGCATGGTCGTCTTCGCCCAGCACAACCTGATCAAGGACCCGCCCTTCTCCAAGATCGACATGGTCTCATGCCGAAACCTGCTCATCTACCTCAAGCCCGAGATGCAGCAGAAGGTCCTGGCCATGTTCCACTTCTCGCTCCGCAAGAGCGGATTCCTCTTCCTGGGCAGCAGCGAGAACCTCGGCAACCTGGCCGACGTCTTCGAGGTCATCAACTCCAAGTGGAAAGTCTATCGCTACAGCACCTCCTCGCGCATGCCCATCTCCCGCGACCTCATGCTGCCCGTCGGGGCAAAGGCCGATACCCACGACGAGTCCGACGTGCTGGTCCCCTACTCCAAGGGCGTCTCGGCCGAGCTGTTCGACAGGCTGCTCCACGAGTTCGTGCCCCCGAGCATCCTGGTGGACGACCAGAACAACATCGTCCACTTCTTCCGCGACATCGACAAGTTCATCCGCTTCAGCTACGGGAAGGCCACCTTCAACATCCTCAAGGTCATCCGCCCCGAGCTGTCCATGGTCCTGGGAGGCATCCTCCACAAGGTCCGCAAGGAAAACCGCGAGTTCAAATACACCGACATCAGCCTCGAGGAAAAAGGCGAGCAGTTCATGGTCGATGTCGTGGCAAGGCCGCTCTTCGATTCCAAGAAGTCCCTGGCGTTCACCCTGGTCTCCTTCGTCGAGCCCGAGGTCAACGCCCGCAAGGAGCACGTCTCGATAGACGACGTGGACGTCAGCTCGCAGATGAAGGACCGCATCATGGACCTCGAGCGCCAGCTCGAAAGCCGAAGCGAGAACCTCCAGACCACCATCGAGGAGCTCGAGACCTCCAACGAGGAGCTCCAGGCCACCAACGAGGAGCTCATCGCCTCCAACGAGGAGCTCCAGAGCACCAACGAGGAGCTCCAGTCCGTCAACGAGGAGCTGTTCACCGTCAACTCCGAGTTCCAGAGCAAGATCCAGGAGCTCACCTCCTTGAACAACGACATGAACAACCTGCTGAACAACACCCAGATAGGCACGCTCTTCCTCGACAAGAACCTCAACATCCGCAAGTTCACCCCGGTCATCAACCGCATCTTCCGCATCAAGGAAATCGACATTGGCCGCTCCATCACCGACTTCTCGCTGGCCGTCAGCCACACCTCCTTCTTCGACGACCTCCGCCGTGCCGTCAACCGAAAGGACAGCCACGAGTCGCAGGTCAAGGACCCCAACGGCAACTGGTGCTCGCTCCGCATCGACCCCTACATCACCAGCGACGAAGAGGCCGAGGGCGTCATCATCACCCTGACCGACGTCACCGACCGCGTCACGGTGCAGCGCGACCTGCTCCAGGCCCGGCACCTGCTCGAGTCGCAACTGACCCTGCTGCCCACCACCGACATCTACCTGTTCAGCGCCCGCCAGTTCTGCGTCATGGACCTGGCCCAGCACCACTGGATGAAGAACGAGCCGAAGAAGGCCGAAGGACTGCCCATGTCCGAAATCTTCAAAGGGGATTTCTTCGCCAAGATCAAGGCCCTGTTCGAGACCGAGCTGGAGACCATCCGGCAGCTCGAGCTCAGCTTCGAGAACCGCAGCTTCACCATCATCACCAGCGGCCGCCGCTTCGACCCCCTGGGCGAGCTCTACGTCTCGCTCAGCGTCACGGCCCGTTAGGCCGCGTGCCTCCGCCCCGCGCCCGCGGGGCGGAGGCACGCGGCTCATGCCAAGTCGCTTGTTTTTTCGAAGTACAGCACGTATCTTTGGCTATCGTCAATTTCAAAAACCCCAATGAGCAAGCTACCCTTAAAGACCGCGAATGTCCAGGGCCAAAGCAGGCTGACGAACTTACCCAACCTGTCGATTCGAAAGTTTGACGGATTGACGCGGCTCCAGGCGGTGTTCATTTAATCCTTAATGCACAATTGCGCTTTTGGGTAAGAATTGAAGATGGTGGAAGTAATGACGTTATAGCAAATAAAAATTAACCACTGATAAACAGATTTAAAGTAAATTGATTAAATTTGCGTAAACTAAAAAATAAAAAAATGTCAGAATTTATTATAAAAATTGAAGATGAAATTGTTCAGACGTTGGGAAAACAGACGATTGAACAATATTTGCAATTATTTATTACTCAAACTATTTTAAAAGCAGCAGCAAGCGATATTCTAAAAGATTATGAAAAAGATAATTTAACCAGCGATAAAAATTGGATAAATGCAAAAAAAAGTGCATTTATAAACGATAGATATAGCCAATACATAAAAGTTTACGCAAATGTTTGATTATATCCTTGATACGAATATCTTGATGAGTATTCTAATAAGTGGAAAATCAAGTTACAAACCGATTGTGATGTTTAATCGATTTGTTACGATAGATTACATATTCAAAGAGATAGATGAATATAAAGATACAATATTTGATAAATCAAAACTTGAACGAAATCAATTGGTTGAATATACAAACCAGATTTTATCAAAAATAACAGTTTTGCCGAGATACGTTGTAAGTGAAGAAAATATCAAAAAAGCAACTGATTTGACAAAAGATATTGATTTCAACGATGTTTGGTTTGTCGCTCTAACATTGGAATATGATTTGACATTATTGACCAGAGATGAAAAATTATTTAAAGGATTGACAAAAAAGGGATTTAAGAAAATAATGCTTTTCGACCAATTCTTAAAAATGATTTTACAATAATAAAAACAAGATGCTGATATTTTGATAGATAATGATAAAAAATTGCTATAACATACAATATGCGATAATTGCGGACTTTTGTTGTAGGTTGAAACATTGTGCAAGAAAGAAACATTTGTGCAACGTTGAAACGATAGTGCCTTGAAATCCCGCAACATACGCATATTGTTTTTCGTTGGTGTGCCATTCGCCTAGCGGCGAACTCAAATCCCTCGT
>JFJP01041227.1_pt1 | contig 10062 bp, 8 predicted proteins | sample 431651 | NCBI WGS metagenome assembly JFJP01 (sample SAMN02602958, study PRJNA72255) | Microbial mat metagenome, whole genome shotgun sequencing project. | biome: fresh water; feature: sink hole; material: water; isolation source: purple microbial (photo- and chemosynthetic) mats found in...
ATTTCGATGTAGTCCTTGGCATGGCCCCAATCACGTTTGGCATCCATGTTGCCGAGGTAGAGGCAGTCTTGCAGGCCGAGTTTGATTCTTGCCAGGGCACGCGTGATCTTGCGGGTGACGAAGGTTTCGCCGCGGATCGGGCTTTCGTGGTTGAACAGGATGCCGTTGCAGGCATACATGCCATAGGCTTCGCGGTAGTTGACGGTGATCCAGTAGGCGTAGAGCTTGGCGCAGGCGTAGGGACTGCGCGGGTAGAAGGGGGTGGTTTCCTTCTGCGGGGTTTCCTGGACGAGGCCGAACAGTTCGCTGGTGCTGGCCTGGTAGAAGCGGGTTTTCTTGTCGAGGCCGAGGATGCGGATGGCTTCGAGGATGCGCAGGGAGCCAAGGGCGTCGGAGTTGGCGGTGTATTCGGGTTCTTCGAAGCTGACGGCGACGTGGCTTTGCGCGGCGAGGTTGTAGATTTCGTCGGGCTGCACCTGCTGGATGATGCGGATCAGGCTGGAGCTGTCGGTGAGGTCGCCGTGGTGCAGGATGAATTTGCGCCCGGTTTCGTGCGGGTCTTGGTAGAGGTGGTCGATACGGTCAGTGTTGAACAGGCTGGTGCGGCGCTTGATGCCGTGCACTTCGTAGCCTTTATTGAGCAGGAATTCAGCCAGGTAGGCGCCGTCTTGGCCGGTGACGCCGGTGATCAGGGCGATTTTGATCATTCAAGATATCCATATTGTTATTGGCAAGACGTTTATGGAATCACTTTTTCCCGTTTTGCGCAGCCGATTTGAAGAAGAAGCCAAGCAAACCATCCAGCGCGAACAGGATCAGCAGCGCAATCATGAATAGCAATACGCCGGCGAAATCGTGCAGGAAGCCTTGCCCGGCTTCATCGCCAAGATGGTAGGTGACCAGCACGAGAATCATGACCCGGCCAATGTTGGCGACAAATGCGATGGGCAGGATGCTGGCGATCAGGATGCCGTTGCGCAGCCAGTTCTTGTGCTCCATCAGGTAGAGGTAGAGCAGGCCCATTGCCGACAGGCTGCCGCCAAGCAGGGCGCGCGGATGTCCGGCAACGGTGAGGAATTCGCGTTTGCTCCAGATCAGGTAGAGCGACACCACCAGCACGATGGGGCCGTGGGCTTGCTCTTCGCTATTCCAGATGCCGTTTGACAGATCCCAGTAGGTGGGCAGGTAAAGTACCAGCAGACCAAGCAGGACTGGCCACCACGTCGCTAGCAGGCTGGTTGGCGTGGCGGGGTAGGAAGAAACATGGGCGTTCATTCCAACCAAACGATTAATGTTCGTTTACCACGGCTCCCACAACTTCAGCGCCGGCCGCGCCGATCATGGCTTTGATGCCGGAAACATGGTTCAGGCGGGTATGGTTTTTGCGCACGGCAATCACGGCGCCGCGGGTGCGGGCGGCTGCGATCTGGAAATCAGATGCGACGCTGGCCGCAGGCGTGTCGAGCAGGATGACATCGTAACTACTGGCAAGGGTTTCCAGCAGGTTGGCGAGGTTGCCGCGCGAAAGCAGTTCAGCCGGGTTGGGCGGCAACGTACCAGCGGGCAGCACTGAGAGGTCGATGAAGGCAGGAATGCGAACCACGGCTTCGAGACCGGCGCGGTCGGCGAGCAGGTCGGACAGGCCCATTCCCTTGCCGAGGTTGAACAGGCCGCTGACACCGGGGGTACGCAGGTTGGCGTCGATCAGCAGCGTGCGTTCACCGAGTTGCGAGAAGACGACGGCCAGGTTGGCTGCCAGGTAGCTGGAGCCATCGCCCGGGTTGGTGCCGACCATGGTCAGTGCGTTGTTGCCGAGGGCGAACCAGCGCAACATGAGTTGGCTACGCAGCGCGCGCAGACCTTCAACCTGCGGGCTGAACGGGTTGTAGGCGGCGACCAGTTCATGGCTGTAGCCACCTTCGCCGGCGGTCAGGTAGGGGTAGTCGAACTGCCGCGCGAGCGCTTGCTGGATGTCCGCTTCGGTAATCAGACCGAGCTGGCTGGCGGCATCGCCAAAGCGAAGATTCTTCTCTTTTTGCAAGCGCAGAACGCGCTCGGCATCCTGGGCACTGAGCTTGCCCTGGTCGAGCAGGATGCGGCCAATCGTGAATTCTGCGCGGCTGGCAGTGTTGGAGGTGGCGGTGGGCATGGCGGTATTCATAGTCTGGGTTCCCGGTTTCTGGCGCTGGTTCAGGCAGTCTGGCGGCGCAAGAAGCTGCCGCGCGCTTTCTTGAATTTGGATATCTCGCCCAGCACGGTGATGTCGAGACCGCTGATCAAGTCATCGCTGGAACGCACGCGGCGATCGATCATTTCCATCAGGAAGGCGAGGCCGATGCCGAGCAGGCTACCCAGAAACACCGAGAGGATGACGTTCAGCAGAACCTTGGGGCTGGAAGCTTCAACCGGCGGCATGGCGGGGTTGAGGATGGCGACGTCGGTCTGGTTGCTCTGTGATTCCAGCGAGGTCTGATTCTGCCGTTGCAAAGCGGCGTCGTAGGTGCGCTGGGCGTTTTCCACATCGTGCATCAGTACGGTGAGTTCGTCGCGCTTCTGCTTGAGGTCGAGCACGCGCGACTTTTGCGCGGCCAGTGATCCGCGCAGATCGCCTTCGCGCTGCTGGGCGACCTTGGCGGTGCTGGAGACACCTCGGGTCGCGGTGCGAACCTCGCCGGTGAGTTTTTCGCGCAGGCTCACCAATTCGGCTTCGGCACGCTGGAATTGGGGGTGATTCTTGCCGACCTTTTCTGCCAGCTCGGCAATTTTGCTTTCGGCGCGGGCGATGTCTGCGCGCAGGCTTTGCACCACCGGACTGTTCATGATTTCCGGCAACGCATCGCTGCTCTGCTTTTGCCGGGAGGTCGAGTCGAAGGTCTGCGCCTGCGCCATCACCAGTTGGCTGGACAGTTCCGCCAGGCGGGCGGTTTCCACGTCCAGCCGCTCATCGCTGGCGAACAGGCCTTTTTCGCGCTGGTAATCGGTGAGCTTGGCCTGAGCTTGTTCCAGCGCTAGCCGCAGTTCCTTGATCTTGCCGTCGTACCAGGCGCTGGTCTGCCGCGCGGGTTCTACTTTCAGCTCCAGGTTGGTGTTGATGTAGGCTTGCGCGAAGGCGTTGGAGATGAGGGCGGCAAAACGGGGGTCGGTGCCTTCAAATCCGAGCTGGATGACGCTGGATTCACGTGACGGTTGTACGTCCAGTTTCTTCAGCAGCAGTTCGGCCAGCCAGTGGCGGATGTCGCCCTGGCCTTCGCCGGAGGCCATGAAGTCGGCTTTGACGTTGGGGTTGTCGGCCAGCTTCAGGCCGTCAACCACTTTCAGTGCGACGTTCTGGCTTTGGATGATGTCAACCTGGGTTGCGATATAGCCGGGGATCAGTTGGGCAGGCAGAACGATGCCGGTCACCGGATCCTTGGCCTTGGAGTCAACGATCAGGGTCGTGGTGGCGGTATAGCTTTTTGGCAGCAGGAGGCTGACCGTCAGCGTGGTGGCGACAGTGACGCCCAGCGCGAGCAATGCGAGCAGGCCGCGCGCTTTCAGAATCAGAAGGAATTGGCTGAAGTTCATGTTGGCTCCCGGCTTAGAACAGGCTTTCTTTTACGAAAATGACATCGTCAGCCTGCAACGAATCGGCCAGTTTTGCGTCGACTTCCAGCATGCTACCGCCCTCCCCTCGCCGCAGAATCCTGATCCCTTTTTGGGTGCCGCGCAGGGTAAGACCACCGCCGACCGAGAGCGCCTGCACCAGGGTCATGTTCTTTTCCAGGCGGAAGGTGCCTGGACGCTGGACTTCGCCGTAGATGTAGAAGCGCGGTTCGCGCGGGACGAACAGGATGTCGTCGTTACCGATGTCAACATTGAGTTCGTGGGCGCCATCACGCAGCAGCGCAATCAGGTCAATTTCGCGACGGCTGGCATTCTTGCCTTTGCCGGAAGTCAGAATCAGGGTATCAGCGCCGTCAGGTGTGACACCGCCGGCCTGGGCCAGGATGTCGGTCAGCCGACTGGCCTTTTGCAGCGGAAATTTACCGGGGCGATTAACGCGGCCCAGCACGGAAACTTCCTGGCCCTTGAATTCCATGACCACCACATTGACCTGCGGGCTGTTGATGAAGCCACCGGCTTCCAGCATTTTGGCGATGCGCTTGGCGGCTTCGTTGGCGGTCATGCCGGAGACGGGCACTTCGCCTACCAGCGGAAACAGGATGCCGCCTTGTTCGTTGACACGGGTTTCGGTGCCCAGATCCGGATGGTCATACACCGTGATGCGCACCAGGTCGCCAGTGGACAGACCGTAATCGCCGGTCGCGCGGGCGGTGGCAGCGCTCAACAACGCGAACAACATCAACGCGTAGATCAGAATGGTTCGATTCACTTTCACGGTTGCATCCCTTTGCATCAAAAAACATCGGTGCCCGCCAACCTGGCAGGCTTAGTTAACCAGCAATTTCTTACAACTTGTACACGCCCCATGCGCGATGACATTCGATCATGGCGATTCAGAATTTCAGATTGGCGGCAACGAACAGGGTGTTGGCGCTGAACTCCTGCAAAGCGATCGTCGAATCGCGGCGGGAATGTTGTACGCCGACAGTGATATTGCCACCGCGCCATGCTTCGTGGCTGACACTCAGCGTGGCAGTCTGCAGATCATCCTTGCGCGTACTGCCTTCGTAGTCGATACGTTGATAACCGACCTGACCGCTGATACCGGTTTTCGGCAGCACCTGCCAGACAGCGGACAGGTTGATTGCGTCGGCCACTTCGTTGTTAACGGTAGCGGTATCGGAAGCACGTAAATCACGCGATAGCGCGGCTTCGACCTGGGTCTTGCCGGTGGGCAGCCAGCGGCCAGCCAGCCGCCATTCCATACCGCTGAAATCGTGGTTGCTGACATTGGGATGGGTACGCTTGGCCTGTCCGATGGAGCCGGAAAGATTGCTCTTGCCGCTGAGTGTCCAGCTCGCGACCAGTCGCACAGACTGTTCTTCGGAGCGGTTGTCCAATGTAGGCGACAGCACACGATTGGGATACTCGCCGCTGCTGTCGGTCAATTCAACGCCGACACGCTCCACCATGCCGCCCTGGCGATAAAGCCCGACGGTCACGATGCTGTATTTGCTGTCGCTGGGTTGCCGATTCGTGTCGGAATATTTCCGCTTGTTCTCATCCAGCCGCACTCTCGCGCGCCAGTCGGCATGCAGCCAGTAGTCTGCCTGGAACGCCAGCTTGTCGTCGGTCACCACATTGTTGGCGACAATGCCACTGATGTCGGTGTAGGGCGACTGCGTCCGCGCTGTCGAAGCGGACGCGATGCCTGACCAACGGTTGCCCAACTGCCACTTCCATTCGCCATTCAGATCCTGACCGGTGTAATCAAGCAGGTTGGAATATCGGCTGAAAAGTGTCTTGTCAGCGGCCAGACGAGCGGTAACCTGCTGTCGGCCCTGTTTCCAGTCGACATCGACGCCTGCGCCATAACGCTGATAGGAGACCGACTGTATCGGCTCGCCGATGGTTGAAGCCTGTGCCTGCGCATCGCTGGAGAACCGGAACAAATTACTGTCGATACCGACGTTGGCGCTGATAAATGGCCGCAAGGTATCGCCTTCCAGAGCCCGTGCCTGGCCCGTAGCCAGCAACAGGTAACTGCTTGCCAGGACTAGCAATAGTCGAACGAAGCTAAGCCCTCCCTGACGGGAAACGAAGAATGGTGCCAATAGGCTGGCACTCGATACAAACATGAATTGCTGTCTCCAATCCAATTCGACAGGACAACGGCAAAAACCGCCACCTCTGGCATCGGCGACGCCTGGAAAGCGTGAGATTTTGGCTACCATTTGTGACAGGTTTATTTAATTTTGTAACAGAAGTCCAATGTTTCTATTTACTTGCAATGCGGCTAGCGGCTGAAGTTGCGCTATCGATTGTACTTTCCAATTGGGTTTGCCACCCATTTTGCTGAGCCAGTTCGCGCCACGGGCGGGTTTAATGGCTGTATTGAGGTTCAAATTCGACTTTTTCGCGCTGACAGCAGCATTCCTCGGAGCAGACCGCCGCCCAGCAAAACCAGCGCCCACAGCGGTATCGGCACATCGCCGTCATTACCCGCCACGGGCGCGGTAACGTTGAAACCTTGCTGCGCCGAGGTCGCCAGATAGAACGCGTCGCCTTCCTGGCTGGCCTGCAAGGTACAGAGGCCAGCGTTCAACAGCGTGACCAGATTGGTACTGACAGTGCAGACAGCGGGGGTCAGCGAGGTGATGGACACCGCCAAACCCGAACTGGCTGTTGCCGTGACCATGAACGGAGTTGCGCCGAGAACCTGATCGGCCACCGTCTGGAAATCGGTGATGCTTTGCGCCAACTTGTTGACGGTAAAACTGTGCTTCACCGCAGGCGCGGCTTCATAAATCGCATTGCCGGCCTGATTGGCCTCCAGCGTACAGGCGCCGACTGCGATGAAATTCACCACATCGCCCGTCACCGTGCAGATCGACGCTGTTTGACTGCTGAAACTGACCGCCAAACCGGAACTGGCCGTGGCGCTCAGCGTAAGACTGCTGTTCACCAACTGGTCGGCAATGGCGTCGAAGCTGATGGTTTGTGCTTGCAACAATGACCAGTTCAGCGTGATTGCGCCGTCGACCGCCGCTTTACCATCCACCGCAAAGTAATACGTGGCGCCGGACTGCACCGTCAGGCTGACGCCGCTGGTATTGCCGGCACTGCCGTCGTTATCGTTCGAAGCCACGGTGGTCAACGCGGCCACCGCGCTGCCGGTGTAAATGCCGAGCAAAGTGTCGAAGCCGCTGGCGTAGGTATTCACAGTCAATGTTCCAGAAGCAGGCGCAGTCCATTTCCACCACACCGATTTACCGCCGACATTGCCGGCGTGGCTGGGTTCGCCGGTTTCCTTGCTGGCATTGATGTTCCAGCCGGTGGTCTGGCCGCTGAGGCCACTCAGGATCAATGCGCTGGCAAAAGGGTCGTTGACCGGCGCGCCCTGAGCGGCGAGCAGATTGAGACGCGGGGTGACGATGCTGTTGCGAGTATCGGTCACAGCCGTGCCATTGCCGGTCAGCCGTGCCAGACGCGCAGTGGCGGTGTCAGCGGCAAACGCCTGGGCCATGACGGCTACCGCACCGGAAACAAAAGGCGCTGAAATGGACGTGCCGCCCACCGTCGCGCCGGTGACGGTGATCAACCCACCCGGCGCCAGCAGGGTCAGGAAGCTGGCGCTGTTGGAAAAACAAGTGACTTTGTCGGCAACGGTGCTGCTGTCGCTGCAGGCGCTCCAGGTCACCGCGCCGACATTGGCGTCGTATACGGCGCCAACCGATACCGCCTCGGGCGTGCAGGCCGGACTGGAAATACCATCGGTGTATCCATCGTTACCACTGGAGGCAATGGTCAGAATGCCGACGTTGCGCGCGTTAATGATGGCGGATCGATACGGATTTCCGCTAGAACACAAAGTAGTGTTTTCCACTCCATCGCCCAGGCTGAGATTGATCGCCACGATGTTGTAAGTCGTGCGATTTGAAATCGCCCAGTTGATGCCTTCCAGAATGTCCGAACTGCTGGCGCTGGTGCCATCAAAAACGTCAATCGCCGCAATGTTGGCGCCGGGCGCGATGCCAGCCACAGTGCCGGCAACCCAGGTGCCGTGGCCATTTGCATCCAGCGCGCTGTCATCCGGCGCCGCATCGAAAGCCGCCACCACCCGGCAACCGGCCGGCACGCCGGGAGCGGTACAAGAACCAAATTCAGAACGGGTGTAAGTCAGGCCGGTATCCAGAACTACCACGGTCGTGCCCGCGCCGGTGCGCCCCATCACGCTGGCGACAGCGGGTTGGCCGACCAGCGGCAGACTTTGGGCAAGATGCGGATAAGCCCGGGCGTTTTGCATCACCGCCGAGACTTGCGGCCGCTTCAACATGCGCAGCAAAGCGGCTGCATCCGGAAAACGAACCAGCCGCATCGGCAAATGTGAATACTCGCGCAACACTTTGGCATCGTTGGGCTGCAACGCCGAATCCACGCTGCGCTTGATCTGGCTATAACGTTCAGCCCGCAAGCTCAACACGGCATCGTCTTCGATCTTCAGCTTGCGCTGGGCCAAACGGACCTTCATTTCAATATCGGTGGCGCTGCTATCGAATGCGACCAGCAACTCGCGTATCTCACCCGATTCCACTTTTTGCCAGGTTTCGTCATCAATCTTGCCGGCGACCTCAGCCGGCGGCGCGGCGAGCGCAAGGCTGCAAGCCAAGAAACCGGAAAGCAGCACAAACCGAAGCAACAGCGAGCCAAATTTCATTTCAGATTCGTCCTTTTCATTTCTGCGCTTACCTTCTCCGCCCTTACCTTCTCCGCGCTGACCTCAGCATTCCACTTGTAAGACCGCCACCCAACAATACCAGCGACCAGAGCGGCAATGGCACATCACCAGAAGCAGCGCTACCACTGTTTCTGACCTTGGCCCAGGTCGCCGCCGTAATCTTGCCGGCCGCGATGTGGGACGCCACAGCGGCTTCAATGTGGGTTGAAACATCGGCAAAAGCAGGGGGAATCGAGACGCAGACAAGCAGAAAAATCAAACCGCCTATAAAACGCGCACAGCGGAGGCTCATGCGGCCCACGATAGAAAAAGGACGCGTCAGACTAGGGCTTCAAAGTTGCCAATTTGTTACCTCAAAGCGTGAGCCGTTCTAGTCCTTTTCACGGCTTCACCCAGACGAAGAAAATCGTAGATCCTCGTCGCAGCGGCGGTTCGCCGCCTGATCGTTCCGTGGAAAAAAGAACTTGCAGGCGCCAAAACTTCACGCGCGTAACAATTCCAAGGCAGCATCCAGCAAGTCCAACCTCCAACCAGCCATTCATCCCCATGCCAAAGATCGTCCTGTTGCTCAGTCTGCTTTCCTTGCTGGCCACCAGTGCCTGGGCTGCGGAAGTTCCCCGCGTCGATGGCTTCATCGCCGGCCAGCCGGTGCGTTTTATTGTCGACACGGGCGCTTCCGAAGTCGTCATCCCGCAGCAACTGGCAAACCGTCTGGGGATCAGCTTCGAACATGGCGAACTGGCCCAGTACGAAACCGCCGGCGGCAGCGTGACCGGTCGACGCATCCGGCTGGAATCGATCAAGGTCGCCAATGTGGAAGTGCTCGGCATCGTTGCCCACGTCCCGACGCATGACAATGGCCTGACGGAACCGCTGTTGGGCATGAGCTTCCTGAAAAACATCACCCTAATGCTGCATTCGGGCACGGTTTCTTTCCTGCCCTGATCATTACCGGGCTCGCATCGTCCCCGCCCTCCCCCATTTAAGGAGTCACGCCATGAACCTGAAGCACACCGTCAAATCCCTGACGTTTGCACTCGGCTCACTCAGCTGTATCGCGCTTTTATCCACCACCGCTTTGGCCGCCGAAGCCAGCCGCGCGGAAGTGAGCAAGAATGCCGACGAGTCAGCGCCCTGCGCGAAGAAGAACTTCCCTGGCAAAAACACCAAAGCCCGCATTCAGGCGTGTATCGACGCACTTCAGAAAAAACAGCTGGCGCAGGAAAAACAACAGCGGGAACAGATAGAAACCTGGCGGATTGAGTTGCGCGAACTCTGCGCCCAGAACCCGCGCAGCTGCGAATCAAGAACCGCAGAACTGGAAGAAAAGATTCGCGCCAACTGGCGCGATCAGAAGAGCGAAGGCCACTCCGTCGATTGATCCGGTGGAATGGGTTTATTCGATTGACTCCGCTATACAAGGACAAGCGCCCGCGGTCAGACCTTGCCGCGCTTACTGGCCTTTGCATGGCCTTTGCACGGCCTATACACGGCCTCACAGCCAATATTCGGCCAATACGCGGTTAATACGCCAATCAAGCCAAACCCAAGAGTCGGGTTGAACGGCGGCAATCACTTGCCGCCGTTTCCCTCACAAACCATTCAATCAACTTACGACTTGCGGCGACGCGCCATGAAGCCGACCAGACCGAGACCGGCCAGCATCAGGGCGTAGGTTTCGGGTTCCGGCACCGGGGCGGTGTAGGCGCCCAGATCGGTGG
>JFJP01041228.1_pt1 | contig 10062 bp, 9 predicted proteins | sample 431651 | NCBI WGS metagenome assembly JFJP01 (sample SAMN02602958, study PRJNA72255) | Microbial mat metagenome, whole genome shotgun sequencing project. | biome: fresh water; feature: sink hole; material: water; isolation source: purple microbial (photo- and chemosynthetic) mats found in...
AAGCATAAATTGGACGTAAAACATTTGAAAAGATAATACTCAATACTATAAGTAGTGGGATTTTTTTTAAAGGGATGAAATAGAGCAATAACCCCCACAATATATAAAAATGCTCTTCTATGCAAAGTGACCACATTACTCCTAATGGTGACCCGTCAGGAAATGTATTAGTTATCATCATTTTATAATTTTCACCAAATAATATTGATGTCAACAAATGAGGCTTATAACCTTCATTATTAAAAGGCAAGTTGATTAAATTTAAAATATAAGGTGATAAATAGGCAAATGCAATCATAAGATAAAACAATGGCCAAATTCTCAAAATACGCCTTAAGTAAAAATTCTTAAGGGAAATTGTCTTTCGTTGTTCTTTTTCAAACAATAAAATATACGTAATTAAGAATCCGCTTAAGACAAAAAAGAAGGTTACTCCAATTCCTCCACTTTTTAGAAAAAAATCTATAGATGCTTGTCCTGTTTTGGGTAGGTGTAAAAAAAACACCAAAAGAAAAGAATAAAATCTTAATGCATCAAAAGTATGAAAGTGTTCTCTTTTCATTATATATTATTCTCTATAGCTTTGTTATTCTATTGTGAAAGGGAGTGTATGTCCTAATATGTTATTCACATTTTTCATTAATATTTTGTCTTTAATTTATGAATTCATAAAATATCAGATAAATAAGCGAATATATGTATGTAAGAAAATTATTATTGTCCCCCATATCCAACTTTTATAAAAATATAAAATTGAGTCTTTTCAATAATATTTTTAATAATGAGTCCACTCCGAAATGTCTGCTCAGACTTTTCGGAGTGGACTCATTATTCATTTTCACGTCAAATCTACAAATTTATTTTTTACTTTACATGTTTTAATCAAAAAATTTCAAAAAAAATATCCGAACCTACCGATCCGGACAATTTCTAAAAAGTATGACAATGACTTCTCTTTTTTTTAGTGATATATTTCAGTTTTTAAGCTTTTTAATCCGAATCACCTTTGCTACGGTCGATTTTATTGTGTTGAAATATTTAAATTATGATTGCTTTTATCATACGCGATAACAATCGAACGGGAGCGGTGGGATTTATTTACAAATTTTATTTTCTAAATAAATAAAAGCTTTAGAAGGTCATACATAAAATTAATAAACTTATCGCACACAAAGGTTGAAGTGCTCGCAGTTTTGGTTTACGTTCAGATAAATTTTGGTTTGAAAAGCTCAGTCAAGGTACGGACATAATTTTAAAATATAAGTACTATTAAATGCGATATTTATTTCTCAATAGTTATCTTTGCATTTATGTTAGAGAATTTTATAATTTCCAAAATAAGAGCAGAATTGCCATTCGAACCTACTTCACAGCAGGATGAACTGTTGACCAGATTAGGGACTTTTATTATGGAAACTATTCCCGAAAAGATTTTTTTATTGAAAGGATATGCCGGAACTGGTAAAACTTCGGTAGTAAGTGCTTTGGTAAGAGCTTTGAATGGTCTCGAACAAAAAACAGTTTTATTGGCACCAACCGGAAGAGCTGCAAAAGTCCTCTCGGCTTATTCAGGATTCCCGGCTTTTACCATTCATAAAAAAATTTACCGGCAAAAAGCATTGGGTGATTATAACTTTCAATTGGCTGATAATTTGCATACGCAAACATTCTTTATTGTCGACGAAGCATCCATGATTTCCAATATTGGTGGCGATACTGCATTTGGGTCAGGTTGTTTGCTCGACGATTTGATTCAATACGTTTATTCGGGCGATGGTTGTTTTTTGCTATTGTTAGGCGATATTGCGCAGTTGCCACCTGTAATGCAACCACATAGTCCGGCGCTCGAAAAAGACAAACTCCAGGGTTATGGCTTGCAAGTTACTGATTTCTCGCTTACACAGGTTGTTCGTCAGGCACTCGAAAGTGGTATTTTACACAATGCAACCAATATCAGACATTTATTGGCCGACGAAAAAGTAAATGAATTTCCAAAATTTAATCTCGATGGATTCATAGATATTCGTAAACTGAATGGAATGGATTTAATTGACGAGATTCAACGTGCTTATAATGGAGTAGGAGTGGAGGAAACAATTGTTGTTACACGTACCAATAAAAGGGCAAACTTGTATAATAATGGAATTCGGTCGCGGGTATTGATGAAAGAGGAGGAAATTTCGAACGGTGATTTGATGATGGTCACAAAAAATAATTATTACTGGAACAAACCATACAAAGAAATTGATTTTATTGCCAACGGCGATATTCTTGAGATTGTGCGAATACGAAAATACCACGAAATTTACGGTTCACGTTTTGCTGATCTTACATTGAGATCCCTTGATTTTGGGTGGGAAATTGATGCAATGATTTGGTTAGATAGCATGAATTCGGACTCACCTACTCAAGTGAATGAATTGCAACAAAAACTATTTACTACAATAGCCGAAGATTTTCCTGAGATAACAAACCGCCGTTTTTTGATAAAAAAGATATATGAAAATCAATACTTCAATGCACTGCAGGTTAAATTTGCTTATGCTGTAACTTGTCATAAAGCGCAGGGCGGACAATGGAAAAAAGTTTTTATTGACCCGGGTCAGGTTAGCGACGAAAGGCTGAACAGTGACTTCTATCGGTGGCTTTACACCGCATTGACCCGTGCTACCGAAAATGTTTATCTTGTCAACTTTCCTGAAAAATAGGTGTTTTTTTGAAAATCATGATCTAAACAGTTGAAATGTTTTTATCTAAAAATTCGGAAAAATGATTGTAATATGACTCACTTTTAATACTTTTGCACTTCGTAAAGAGTATTTGATATAATTGATGCAAAATACTGATAAATAATAAATTATAAACTGAAAATAGTTAATAGCATGGGAAGAGCGTTTGAATATAGAAAAGCGACAAAGATGAAACGTTGGGGAAATATGGCACGTGTTTTTACAAAGTTAGGAAAGCAAATTACAATAGCAGTTCGCGAAAGTGGACCTGAACCAGATACAAATCCTCGTTTAAGGGTATTGATACAGACCTCTAAAAAGGAAAACATGCCCAAAGAAAATGTAGAACGTGCTATCAAGAAAGCTGTATCGAAAGACGAAGCCGATTACAAAGAAATGGTATATGAAGGTTACGGACCGAATGGAATTGCAATTGTAATTGAAACTGCTACCGATAATCCTACCCGTACAGTGGCCAATATCAGAAGTTATCTGACCCGTCATGGCGGATCGCTTGGAACAAGTGGATGTTTACAGTTTTTGTTCGATCATAAATGTGTTTTTAAAATTGCTCCTAAAGAAGGTGTTTCTCTCGAAGATTTGGAATTGGAATTAATTGATTTTGGTGTTGATGAATTGGTTGAAGACGAAGATTCTATCATTTTATATGGTGAATTTCAATCTTATTCTCCAATTCAAAAATATCTCGAAGAAAACGGATTTGAAATATTCAGCGCTGAATTTGAACGTATCCCGAACGATATGAAAGAATTGGACGAAGAACAAAAAGCACAAGTTGTGAAACTGCTTGAGAAAATTGAAGATGATGAAGATGTTCAGAATGTATTTCATAATATGATTGAATAAAAAATCAGAAAAACAATAAAAAAATCCACGTTGAATCATTCTCAACGTGGATTTTTTGTAACTATTCAAACATTAAAGATAAATTGCGCTTTGATTTTTGCGCATAATATTTTCAATCTTTGCTCTTTAATCTTTGTTCTTTGTTCTATTATTAATTAAGTATTCATACCACCGCAAACATTGATTACCTGGCCACTCACATAGCTCGATAAATCAGAAGCAAGGAACAAAGTTACTTTAGCCACTTCTTCGGGGCTACCACCACGACGCAAAGGTATTAATTCAGACCATTTGGCACGTTGTTCTTCGGTTAGGGCATGGGTCATTTCGGTTTCAATAAAGCCCGGAGCAATTGCATTTGCACGAATACCGCGAGTTCCAAATTCCTTAGCTACCGATTTTGCAAGGCCAATCATACCTGCTTTCGAAGCAGAATAGTTAGATTGTCCGGCATTACCCGAAACACCAACCACCGAACTCATATTGATAATACTACCCGAGCGTTGTTTCATCATTACAGGCGTACAGGCATGTATAAAGTTGAATGCCGATTTTAAATTGACATTAATTACCACATCCCATTGCATTTCGCTCATACGCATCATCAAACCATCTTTGGTAATCCCTGCATTGTTAACCAATACATCAATATGTCCGAATTCTTTTACTATTTCATCAACTACTGCATGAGTCTCCTCAAAATTAGCTGCATTTGAAGCATATCCTTTGGCTTTAACACCCATTGCTTCAATCTCTTTTTGAGTATTCAGCGCATTTTCATCGATATTCAAGTCGGTGAAAGCAATATTACAGCCTTCGCTGGCAAGTTTTAAAGCAATAGCTTTACCAATCCCCCGGGCAGCACCGGTCACAATTGCTACTTTTCCTTCTAATAATTTCATGTGTTCTGTTTTTAAATTTATCGGGTGCAAAGATAATTCTTTTTTTCTTAAATCTTTTGAAAACGGCATAAAACGAATGGTTTTGTGCAAAAAATCAATGCTTCTGATCTTGTATTTTTTATAAATAACACAGCCCCCCAACCCTTCGGCAGACCTGATATTGCAGTCGTTTTGCTTCCGGGGAATGCGTTCAACCGCATTCAAGCGGTTTGTCGCATTAAAAAGAATAGATGCTTTGGCAACAATTACTATGTGTTTTTAGTTGAATTATTTTTCAAACTATGTGTTGCCATTTGTTTAATATTTTAAATCGAAATAATGTCTGTTGAATAAAGAAATCTTATATTTTTCAATTTATTATTTGTAATTTCTCAAAAAGAAAGTATCTTTGCACCTCAATTGCGAAAATAGCTCAGTTGGTAGAGCACGACCTTGCCAAGGTCGGGGTCGCGGGTTCGAGTCCCGTTTTTCGCTCATATTTCTTGCGAAAAATTATTAAGGGACGAGAAGTTTATCCCTTCCCGATAGCTATCGGGATATCGGAGAGTTCAGTTTTTCGCACAAAAAAAATCGAAACAAGGGTGTCTCGTTTTAAATGTTGATATATTTTTTCAATTTTATTATCAACCGCCCAAATGGTGAAATTGGTAGACACGCTAGTTTCAGGGACTAGTGGCCGCAAGGCTGTGCAAGTTCGAGTCTTGTTTTGGGCACTTAAGTTTTCCTTCATTTTTTAAATTTTGCGCAGATGGTGAAATTGGTAGACACGCTACTTTGAGGGGGTAGTGCCGGTAACGGTATGTGAGTTCGAGTCTCATTCTGCGCACAAAAAAAGAGATAATCCATTTTAGGGACTATCTCTTTTTTTTAATTCAAATCTTTAGTACCTTAACTTTTAAATTTGTGTTCCACGATAGCTATCGGGATTGGCACAATAACAATATTTTTTGAACCTTCCCATCGGCAGAAAACCGGAAATTTAGCTTCGCTGACCGTTGGTTCGCAAATTACCGTAAATTTTTACACCCTTTTATTATTGAATTAATCCTTTCAAAAGTTATTCTGATTTGTTTTAAAGTATATTTATTCTGATTTGCGTTTCATTTGCGTAATTTGCGCCTGTCTGCCGATAGGCAGGTTCTAACTCTTTGGTTCTGGCTTGTTCAAATTAAGATTCAATGATTTTTATTTCAGAACTTACTTCCATTACTTTGCGATAAACTGCACCCACACCGCAATAAGTTTCCTCTGACATTTTTACTGCTTTTTCGAGTTTATCCATGGGCAGATTTTTGCCTGTAAATGTGTAAATCACATGCATTTTGAAATATTGTTTGGGATTATCTTCGGTTACATCACCCTGAACTTCTATATTGCATTTTTCGATATCAACTCTCATTTTTTTTAGTATAGATACCACATCCATGCCTGTACAACCACTCAGAGCTGCTAACATGAGCTTTTTAGGGCCAGGACCAAGATTGTTACCACCGCCTTCAACCGGTGCATCCATTATCAGTTTATGCCCGTTAATATTTGTTTCGAACGTTAAATCACCTTTCCATTCTGTTGAAATTACATGTTTATCTGCCATATTATTTATTTTTTATTTGTCTGCCCCAAGCTTCTAAGAGGGATTTGAGATTACCTTCGTTTCAGTAATATTCTATTTAAATTTTTAATTTGTTATACAATTATTTTAAAAACAGATTTCAAATGGATTTTGTTTTAATTAAGAATAACTATTTTACAAAAACAAATAAATATAATTGCAATCACGGACTATTTGACTATTTTTGATGCATATTCATAAAACACTTCTAAAATGAAAAAAATTCTTACTTTCATGTTGATAATGACATCGTTAATTATTAATGCTCAAAAGAGTAGTTACCGGTTTTTAATTGGAACTTATACGGTTAATACACCAAGTGAGGGTATATATACACTTGATGTGAATGTAAAAGAAAAAACTTCTTCTATAAAATCTATCCAAAAAGGGATTATAAACCCTGCTTTTCTGACTATTTCACCCGATAGTAGTTTTGTTTATAGTCTAACAGAATCGGGCTCATCAAGTACTATTAACGCCTTTCAATTTGATAAAATTGCCGGAAAACTAACATTAATCAATCAGGTAAGTGCCGGTGCATCGGGTCCATGTTATATTACTTCAAACGATAAACATATAGTAGTAGCGAACTATGGCAGTGGTAGTTTATGCGTTTTTGGCAGAAACCAAAATGGTTCTGTTTCGGAATTAATTCAGATAATTCAACACAAGGGGGGTAGTTTAAATAAAACAAGACAATCAGCTCCTCATGTACATCAGGCGGTATTTACAACTGATAATAAATTTGTTATTACTACCGATTTGGGAACAGATTATATAAATGTTTATAAATACAATCCAGATGCAGCAAAAGACCTGTTGATTGCTTACGATAGTTTATTGGTAAAACCCGGTAGCGGACCGAGACATCTTACTTTTAAAAATAACGGGGAAATAGCTTATTTGATACAGGAATTAGATGGAACAGTGAGTGTGATAAATAACAATAATGGCAAGCTAAATTTAGTTCAGGAAACCACTGTAATTACACAAAAAGATATTGTAAACGGAGCAGCTGATATACATCTTTCGCCCGACGAGAAATTTGTTTATGCTACGAACAGGGGCTCAGTAAATAATTTAACTTGCTTTAGAGTGTTGAAAAATAATAAATTGGCATTTGTACAACAAATTTCGACTATGGGAATTGGACCACGAAATTTTTCTATTACAAAAGATGGTAAGTATTTGATGGTTGGTAATCAAAAAAGCAATGAAATTGTTGTTTTTAAGCGAAGTATTAGGACAGGAAAACTCAAAGACACCAAAATTAGGATTAATATTGGTGCTCCGGTTTGTCTGGTCGAAATTTAATGTTCGTGATTTTGTATTGACATATAAATAATGGCAACACCTAATATTATCAATAAAACCTGAATAATTGATTCTTTTGGTTTGGTTTCTTTGTGCATTTCTGGAATCAGGTCGGCTAAGGCCACATACAGAAAACTTGCTGATGCGATGGCCAGTGCGTAAGGTATAAATCCTTGAACAATATCAAGAATAAAATAGGCCAAAACGCCTGCTACAAGTGAACTACTTCCGGAAAGCAGGTTATATAAAAGTGCTTTTTTGCGTGAATATCCACTTTTAATCAGTATTCCAAAATCACCTAATTCCTGTGGAATTTCGTGCAGTAAAACCGAAAAGGTTACAAAAATTCCCAATTCCACTGAGGTAAGAAACGATGCCGCAATCACCACACCATCAATGGCATTGTGAAATGCATCACCAATTATAATCATGGGCGCTGCTGCATGATTTTGTCTCTCACAATCGGTTTTATGACAAATTCGCCATAAAATAATTTTTTCAAGTATAAAAAACAGCACTATTCCAGCTAAGACCCAAAATGCAACTGTATGTATACAAATTGTTTCGACCGCTTCAGGTATAAGTCCCAACAAAGCCGAACCCAATAATGTTCCTCCGGCCAGATACAAAAGATAATCTGAGATCCGGCTTAACCATTTGTCATTCAGCAATAAAAGAGATCCGCTTAACATTACACTTCCTACACTTGTAAGTGTTAAAGCAATTATTGTATAAAATAATATTTCCATTTTTATTTATTCTTATTTTAAATTTATACTTTTTTTCTTCAAGTTTTTATTTTTTTGTAATCTACTGACCTTACCAATAAATTTTAATATAGAAATTTGACTAACCCCAAACAAATAAGATTTTATTGTTATTTGAATAGAAATAAAACCATACTTCTTATCTGTATCAAAATTTATCTGTTATCAATTAAACAAATGCAAGAAATTAAATATACTGAAATTTACATAATAATATGACTAAATGTCTCCTTATATTTTTAATGTGTTGTATAACAGTTGATTTAAACAAATAGTATTAATAATCGAGCTTGTGCAATATCAATCGCGGTTTTAACTATATTGATTATGCAAACTATTTTACTTTAGATTTTGCAGCATTTCCAAAATTACCTGTTCTTCATTTTCCCAACAATATTTTTTTGATAGTAAATTGAAATGACTGTTATCAATTGGGTTTTTCAACATTTCGTCAATTACATGTGCCAGATATTCGGGTTCGTAATGATTAATTAAAACACCCGTTTTATTTAATTCAACAATATTTCTGATTTCAGGAAAATCAGTTGCAAGCACTTGTACACCTGAATTCATATAATCGAAAATTCTGTTTGGTAATGAATAATAATAACTTAATCCTTTGTTTTCCAACAGACATAAACCGATGTCGGCAGTAGTTGTAAATTTATGCATTTTATTACCTTCAATTCTTCCTTTAAAGTCAACTCTATCAGTTATTTTTAATTCCACTGTCAATTGTTTCAATTCTTCGGCTATATCACCGTCACCTATTATCAGCAATCTGGCATTATCAATCAGTGGCATTGCATTCAATATCCATTCTATACCCCGTCCAATATTTAACGCTCCCTGATATATAATTATTTTTTCTTTACCATTGCTTATTTTTCTCTCAATATTCTCTGAATAATACGGTACATTTCTCACCACTTTCATCTCAGTGCCGTATTTTAATTTATAATAATTTGCAATAGAACTACATACAGTATAACAGTTTGTTAAATGTGGGAAAATTATATCTTCAATCTTTGTCCAGCATCTTTTTACAAATGGTCGGTGTTGTAATTCAGGAATCTCCGGAAAAAGTTCGTGTGCATCGAAAACCAATTTCCTGTTTAGTATTTTTGCTGCCAGAAAGTTGGCTGTAAGAGTATCAGTGTCATTGGATAAAAAAATATCGGCACGAGAGAACAGAAGTAAAAAAAACAATCTAATATTAAATTCAGCATAAAAAAGGGCTGAATGATTGAAAATTAAACGAAATCTTTTGACATGAAAAGGCAAATTCAATGATTTGCTTTTTGGTAAACAACGACCAACGAGCAAAACTTCAAATCCGTTTTTGTAACAGGTATTTGCTGTTTTTAAAACACGCTGATCAGTATTCAAATCGCTTGTAACCGATATTATAATTCGTTTACTCATTTGGTAAGTAAGTAGCTAATAATATCTTTATATAATTTTCTTTGGTAAGATTGAGTTGTTTTCTCTACTGACGTATTGTGCCAAAGTAAAACCAATTCACCATTGTAACTTTCGACACAATTAATCAATTGTTCGCAATACTGAAAAGCATCGTGTGCGTTCATAAACATATATCGTTTATCGCTTAACGAAACGTCCATGATTGCAAGCGAATGTAAAGTCAATGAGGTAACTTCTTTTGTCAAAAGATTGATCCATTTCACGGGTCGGCATGTACCCAGTCTGAATCCTGCCATATCGGCATAACCCAGGGTGAAATCATCCGTAATTCCTGCATTTATAAGGGCAATCATGTCGAATGGCTCTCTTGTGTTCAAATAATGATTCCGGTTATAGGTAGTTTTGGTCTTAGCAAAATGTTCCAACCTTTTTTTTTCATCTCCCAC
>JFJP01018813.1_pt1 | contig 10061 bp, 5 predicted proteins | sample 431651 | NCBI WGS metagenome assembly JFJP01 (sample SAMN02602958, study PRJNA72255) | Microbial mat metagenome, whole genome shotgun sequencing project. | biome: fresh water; feature: sink hole; material: water; isolation source: purple microbial (photo- and chemosynthetic) mats found in...
TCGTCTACTCTAACAGAGCCCTTCCTGTGCAACAAGGTGTGGGGGTCACAAAACAGGACGTCCGCAAGCCTACGCGATACATGGAGAACTGAAGTATATTTCATATAGATAGCATATGGTTACATTGAGCACAGCAGTTAGCAAGGGGCCGTGGTCACTGATCCATTGACGGTGGTCACTTGCTTCATTGACGGTGGTAACAGAAATGAACTGCGTGGTCACTTGCTTCATTGACGGTGGTAACGGCAGAGCGAACATGTAAGTCTGAGTTTGCTTCTTAGGCCTTCTGGCATTCTTGAGCGTTGTTTACGTTATAGTTCAAGAATCGGGCCGAAGGATTATTTTACTGCGTCACAATTTCGAAGAAATTGGTGACCTCCTAAGAAGGCGACAAAATGACCCTGGGTCTTTATGTCATAATGTTATTTTCAAAAATACCTCATTCGCCCCCGGGGTAAGTTTTCTGGTCAATTAATTCTTATCCCTTACATATACATCTTTTTCTGTTAGTACTCTCTATCTTTTTGGATCTCTTTATGAGATAGATGACTAGTAAATATACATTTCTGCCTCGCTACTTCTTATTCTTTTCCATCCTTCTTCCTTCGGCGGAGACGGCTGAAGAAATCTCCTCGATTGGGCGGGGTAGCACGGATGGGGGCCAGGACAGGACACGGCGTTGCCTCGTTGATTGGTGGAACGAAGCCGAATTCCTGACGCCATGATGACAATGTCCTTAACAGGGAGACGTCGCTGGATTGGGTCCACTCCTGTAGCACCTCGGGTATCGGAAAAGGGAACTCTGGTAATTCGAACTCCTCATCGCTAGGGATTTCTGCTTGCCGAGATGACGAGGATGGTAGTGTTGGCAGAACGGGGAAGGTGGTGTCCTCGTTGCAAACCGGGAACGATCTTATGACAGCGGAGGATGTATTCGCAAATACTGGTAGATTATTTTCTCTCCAGACAGGTTCATAAGATCCGAAGTTCACCCATAAACCAGGATCGGGGTTTACAGCGGTGGGGACTTCACGGCGGTCGGCAGACCAACCGAATTGACCTCCATGATCTCGGGGAGGGAAACGGTCACGCCCGGGAATACGTGGGATGTCTTGAGGTTGAGTTGGGACCAGGTTCGTCTTAGAGCGAGTGGAGTGGGAAGCTGATGGAAGGGCCACCTCGGGGGTAAGGTCTTGATCCGAGGGGCAAACGTTCCTGCAGTCTTCGTCTTCTTCTTCTTCTTTTCCTTCGAGACAGGGATGCTGGTAACGGTGGACCCATCGACCGATGCCATAAGGGGAAACGGGCAAGACTGCGGTTGGGGGCCTTTCCTCAGAAGATTCGGGCATCCCGATGTCACAGTTTTCAACCAGTTGAGGTTGACTTGAATCCCCTTCTTGGTCTTGCACTTCCGATTCTTGTTCACCTTGGTAGCGAGGGATGGAGAAACGATCGTCCTGGGGGCCTTGGTGCAGGGATTCCATCCGGGCAAGATCTTGTCGTCGGAGGTGGGCTTGGTAGAAGATCCGGAGGGAGTTAGAAATACCTTGGGACATCCAGTGGTCCAAGTTGGTGGGAGGACTTGGTTGAGCAGGTGGACTCCAGGCAGAGTGGCGGCTGCCTTCTTGGTGGAGGGGATGTAGTGCCACGGGTAGACTATATCCGAAGCACAACAGGGCAATGGGTGTTCCCCTGAGAACCCGAGTAAGTCGGTTACGCTGGTTGGTAATTCGCAACTGCAGGTTCCCTCGATGTAAGTGGGTGTGTACCTGGGGTTGGACGAACCAGTCGTAGAGCCCGATCCAATTACTATCAGGACTGATTTGTCCCGTGACATTGGTGGAGAGGTGGAGAGCAAATCCGAGATTGATCGTGTTGGTAGCATCTGGGCGGAGGGCGATATCTCTGGGGCAACGCACACGATAAACGGTCTGGGTTTCATCAAGCGAGTCGGGAATGAAGGCCTCGGAGTCTTTGATTTCGTAGATGGCGGTAGCTCCGGATAAATGGACGGGAGGCGCGTGGTGTGAGCCTTGGTCTAGAGGTTAAGGGAATGGATAGTCAATCAGGTTTTATGCCCAGATAGAATGAAGATTGCCTCGTAACGTTCTCTTATCTAGATCTGGTTTTCTTACCTTGATTGCTAAAGGACATAACCTTCACTTTTTAAAGACTGATCTACTTTCTCAGATAGCCGAGAAGTTTCCCGTACAATCGTTTGGGGACGACTGACGTTTACTGTTTCTCTTTGCTGGCTCTTGGGCCACTTGCCTGTCCTTTTTCAATCGAGTTCGCCAAAGCTCTTCCACGAGTGTCGTAATCTCTGCTTTTCTTGAGCCTAATTTTGGGAGCTCTAGTGTGATTTCGTCCATTGGGGTCTCACATTTCTCAACTTCTTGCGCGTGTTCCACAAGTCTGTTTATCTTACCCGTGACATCGAGTGTTGTCCGTGTCGTTAGACCTACTGTTTCGAGGGTGGGAATTTTCGCAGTTTTCCCTGTGCTCGAGCCATGTTTTCCCTCTTCTTCCAAGATGATCAGATCAGAATCGCTACTAAATCCGTCAGATAAAACTAGTTTTGAAACCGTTTCTTTAGATTGGATTGTAGCTAAGAGGGGAAGATGATCTTCGTTGTCTTCTTCTTGCAGGATCTGCTGACGAATACCTTGCTCGATAAACTCATCTTGAATGACGACATCTTCTCTCCGGAGATCCAGTTGTAGTGGGGAATTATCCGGATCGAAATGATATCGTTTAAGCCGGTCAATGCTAGCGACGATCTGGAGCATTCTCTTGTTCCATCTACCTTCTGTTTGTATTTCAAAGGTGACATCACTGATTTGTTGTTGTATCCTCCAAGGTCCTGACCAATAGATGGATAATTTCTTGCCTACTTCAGGATTGACTCGTGGTGTAAAAAGCCAAACTAGATCGTTTTCTTTCAACGCTGATCCTTCCAATTTTCCATTATAGTTTCCTCTGGCTCGTTCAACTGATGTTTTTACGACTTGCCTCATTCGCTGATGGATGTTTTGGATTTGCTTGTCAAGCGTCTGAGCATGTACACTGGTTTTCCCTCGATTCTCGTATGGATTTTCAAAAATAAGATCGAGGGGAAGTTTTGCTTCCCGACCGTACATGGCGTAAAACGGGGTGACTCCTGTATATCGGTGACGAGCAGTCCTAATTGCTAGGAGGCACGTAGGGAGTAGGTCTTCCCAATCTTGGCCGGCTTCGAGGACAAGAGCCCTTAAGATGCTGTTCATATCTCGATGTGATCTTTCTACCACGTTAGATTTGGGGTTGTACGCAGGGGTATGGGTTTTAATAATCCCCAGTAGTTCGCAGATTTCTCGGAAGGCTTCGCTGGTAAATTGCGCTCCTTGGTCACTGTGAATTTGATCAGGAACCCCATGTCGGCTAAAGATATGTTTTTCTAGCAGTCTGGCTACGTTATGAGCCGTGATGTCCTGGGTAGGGAACGCCTCCATCCATCTAGTGAAACAATCTTTGACAGTCAGCAAATACGTGTTGTTTTTACGGGATGCTTTGAGTGGTCCCACAAAGTCGATCGATATCTTCTGGAATGGTCGTCCTTCTTGAATCGAGCGTAAAGTATGTCTCTGGTCTCTCCCTTTGTTTATTTTCCGCTGACAGATGATACAGTGTCTAATGTAACCCTCCACAATCTTATGAAGATGGGGAAAATAGAATCTCTTGAGTAGTCGTGATTGAGTGGTGTTCATCCCCATGTGACCTCCAACCATTTCATGTCCTATTTTTATGGCCACGTGATGTAACGTTTCCGGTAGACATAATCGGGGGTACGGATAGTATTCTCCCTCATGACCTTCGCGATAAAGGACCCCTTTAGCGTTTAACTTTAGGGTGTCAAAAAGAGCTGCATATTGTCTAAGGGTAGTGCTGGCTTCTTTTAGTTCGTCCTTTGTAGGTCTTCGTTCGTCCCTTACCCATTGAACCACTTGATGGAGTTCTGGGTCAATTTCTTGGTGGGCACGAATATCTTCCTCTCGTAGCTGGTCTGGGTTTTCAATACTTCCGATCATTAGAATCCTCTCACTGTCAGCTTCTTCTTCTTCCTGCGGGTTAGGTGGTCTACCATGGCTAGTTCGGGATAAGGCGTCGGCATTTCCATGCTTCTTCCCGTCGCGAAAAAGGATAGTGAAGTTGTTTTCGGCCATGGTGGAGATCCACCTCTGGATCATGCCTTTAGGTTCTTCCATTGTACGCATCCATTGGAGGGCTTGATGGTCAGTGCGTAGTACAAAAGGTTTTTGTTGGAGATAGTGTTTCCATTGCCTCATGAAGTGGGTAACGGCTAGCAACTCTCCTTTGTTGGAGGAGTAATTTTGCTCAGCCTTGGTTAACTTCCGGGCTCCATAACAAATAACCTTTTCCTCACCGTTCTGGATCTGCGACAGTACGCCGCCAATTGCCCCTGGGTCCTTGGACCAATCGGTATCGAGGATGAGGGGTTCTTCGGCGAGGTAGTCAGGGTGAGTTAGAAGTGGCGCTTGACCTAGATATTTCTTTATCTCTTGGATATTCTCTTTCTGCTTTTGGGAGAGAGTCAATTGTTCTTTTTTGTTGGGTTCCAAATTCTCCTTTTTCAGGATGGAGTATAAAGATCCGGTCAGCTGCGCATAATTAGGGATGAATCTTCGATAGTAGGAAGCCTTGGTAAGGAAAGTTCTTATTTCCTTTTCATTAGTGGGAAGAGGCCAATCCTGGATAAGCTTGATATCTGCCGGGAGGGGTTTGATGCCAGTAGCAGCGACTAAATGTCCCAAATACTCAACTTCTCTTTGGAAGAAGGAACATTGTTTAGGCTGGATTTTTAATCCTGCTCCCCGATGCGCCTGCAGTACCTGACGGAGGACAGCTAGATGGTTCAGGACATCTTCCGTGTGGATGCAAACTTCGTCTAAATAGGGTAACACCATTTTGGGGGAAGTCTCTTTCAGGACTTGTTGAATTAGTCTTGCTTGGGTCACGTTGGTGTTGCATAGTCCAAATGGAATTTGATTAAACTGATAGAGACCCGAGGGAGTGTAGAACGCAGTTTTGGCCCTATCCTTGATGGTGATAGGTATGAGGTTGTTACTACCTACTCCTTTGATCGTGGAGAAGATTTTACTTTGGGATAGGGCATCCAGGGCTCGTTGTGGTTCGGGAAGGGGATGGTATTCCTTGAGAGTAATCTCGTTGAGCCTTCGGTAATCTACAATCCAGGTGATCTGTCCGTCCTTGAGAGTGATGGGTATCATTCCAAAGCTCCAGGGTGATGAGGATGGTTCGATGACACTCGTGTCTTTCCATTCTTTCATTTGCTTTTCCAATTTGGTTTGCATGACAGGGTTGAGTGGTTTCCCTTTACACCTGAGTGGGGGAACATCTTGGATATTTATGTGATGTTCGACGAGGGTCGTTCTCCCTTGGTCCTTTTGATGGAGGGAGAATATGTCTCGATATTCCCATAGGCAGTCTCTCACTTTTTCAATAACTCCTTTGGGGGAGTTAAGGAGAGCATCCATTTCTCTAAAGTTTTCTTTAACCCATTCTTCTTTATCACACTCGGTTGGAGTCCGTCGTATAGGTTGGGTTAATTTCTCCTTTTGTTTGTCTGGTAGGATATGTCCATACAGGGTTCCCTGTTTGATGTTGATTGGGGTATCCTTATTGTTGATGAACGTCACACCAAAATGATGAGCATCTTTTTCTTTTCTATTCCGGAGAATCTCGTCGGAGTTGTTAACACGAGCAGTTGTAAATTGACCCTCCGTCTTTAGATTTTCCTTGGTTACTTTGTTTTGAGTTAGTCCATGGGTAGGATGGTGTAGTTTTATGACCTGGACAGTTCTGGGGGGAACTTGTATCGTTTCAGAGAAATAGACAGGAGTATGTTTCTCGCCCCCGTCATATTTTCTCTCTAGTCTGCCAGCCCATCCCTGTCTCTTATGTTGTTGAAAGAGGGGGATCAGTTCTTCTCCTATTTTCAAACTCCGTTTAGAATGTAGCTGGTCTATCTTATTTCTTTCCAGAAATTGAGCTCCGATATTAAATTCTACATCCAAATTCCTGATGATATAGGGTTGGGTCTCAAATGTGATGGATCCCGAGTGAAAGGAGACTTCGATAGGCTCAACTATCTGTCCTAGAACCTTTAATTTACTCCCCATTTTAGCCGTTCCGAAAACAATTTTGTCCTTCGCGTTTGGAATAATATGCTGGTCAAACTGCAATCCGTAAAGTCGTCTTGCGAATGTTTCGGATATTACGTTAGCCGCTGAATTTCCTGAATCGATGGTGGCAATAACAGGTAAACCCGCAAGCAGCACTTTGCACCGGGATCGATATCCTTTAATTCTTTCGTTAGCATTCTCTGTAATGGTGTTGATGGTTTTAATCTCTCTCTTACGTAATGCTTCTTTCTTTAAAGGACGTCGGCGGTTGTACTCAGCAACTAATCTTTTATTTATCTTATTTTCTCTAGAATGGACTACATTTCTTTCGGTCGGCTTTAGTCCTCTCAACAGGGGTATGAAGAGGGACGCTGGGAAAAATCCTGTGGTGGACGGCAGTCGTTAGGGGATACTTCATATTGGTCATCCGGGAAATCGTCTTCATCATCTTCAAAGGGGGCTTCGACGACGATACAGGAGGAATCAAGTTTCTTGACTTCTTCGTAGAGGTGAGGATATTCTCCCGTAGATGTTGGCGTTACTCTGCGAAAGAATCTCTTCTGGGTCATCGTTGTTATTTTTCCTTTTGTGGTTTTGTAGACGCTTCCAGTCTTCTCCTTTATGAGTGATTTCCCTGGTAGCCTGTAACTGTCTTCTGATCTTTCTTCCAGTCCAGCATAGATGGCACGGGGTACCCTAGGGACTTGGTTGACGACGGAGTAGGAAGGTACGGTGGCCAATGGGCATTTCGATGGAAGATGACCATTTTTCTTGCAGTAGTTACACCACCTCCTCCAACGTCTTCGTGGTTGGTGGATAGGGGGATCAGGAGTAGTATCCACTCTTTGGGCGTATTTACGTGCTTGTTCCTGTTCCTCTTGGCAGGCTAGCTCGAGAGCAGTTTGATATAGGAGGGGCTCCTTATTCATGATTGCCATACTAGTGTAAGGGTTGCGTAACCCTTTTAGGAACCTCGTGATTCTCCTCCTCTCTTCGGGGTAGATGTTCTTCTGGGGGAAACCTTGGAGCCACAGGTTGTCTACACGTGTGTGGAATTCCTGGAGGTTTTCGGTTTCCCGTTGAATCGCTTGATTGAATCTTGCGATTGACACACGACTCCCAAAGAACGGAGTTAATTCGTGCTCATATTGATTGAGCAATCGACTGAGAGTGAGCCCGGGATGTTTGTAGTCGATTCCTTCGATCTTTTTAGCAGCGAGTCCTCGCATGCAGGCTCTTAATGCGATTTTTCCTTGTTCATCTGGTTCGATGCGTCCGTAACCTAAGTCTTGAAACTTTGGTCTGAAAGTCATCCAGTCTTCTTGGACACTTCCCCAAAATTCCAGAGCAACCGGTATTAACACAGGAAGTGGATATCCGTATTGATTCTGTTCAGGCCGTGTGTTTTCTAAGGACCTTCCAGTATTTGGTACGTTCGGAGGATCATTCGCTTTTAGAGTTGGCATGATGGGCTCAGGGATGGTCTGCCGTTCGACTTCCGTTGGCATGGTCAGCTCAGGGGGTTCAGGATAGTCACTCTTCTTTGCTTTGACTTCCCAATCGTGGGTCCCCGTGTTCTCATAATAGGTCCCTTCAGTGAGTTCGTCTCCGAGGGATCCCAGGACGCTGTGAACTTGTTGGTACAGGTCGTCAGAGAATCCAGTTATCGGGTGCAGGTAGGTGAGGTACTCGAATTCCTCGATAGACGGTCCCTCGTCTCCTATAAGCATTGGTCCTCTGAGTGCGTCTTCCATCAGTGGGGGAAACCGATAATCATTCATTTTCCGGCTCTTGTCTCCGCTCGAGAGAAGACGGTCCGTCGGAATTGTCTTCGCTGAACACTTTAGTTTCTTCCGAGGGGGGAGGAGCTAGAGAAGATGTGTCTTCTTCGAGAGAAGCGATTATTCTCTCGATCGTTATCTGAGCTGGATTAACAGCCAGGGGAGCGAGGCGCGGTTTCAGGATTGAAACCCCATTCCCTGGGTGAAGAGGAGAGGGCACTAGGGGTGCTTCAAATGCTCGTTCGAAAGCTCTTCGATGTTGGTAGACTATTTCGTTTAGGAAGGCAGCAGCCCCGTCGAGGAGTCGTTTGACGGGGTCGTTGAGCACTTGATTCCTCGCGATTTCGATGTAAGGGAGTACAAGTCTCACTTCTACTGAGGCGGGGCCTATTGGGATAAACCTTCTGCCGGGAGGGATAATCTCAGTGTGATCGGGGGCAGGCACAGGATGGACAAGATGGCGGAGATCGCGTACAGGTGGAGGAATTCCTCCTCGGGGGTAATCCTCCGTCCTAGCGCTGAGCCCACTCGTTGCCGTAGGTGTTTGGCCCACTGTTGTCTTCGTGCTGTCCAATCCCTGAGGTCGTGTATAAGGGGAAGCTCCTGCTCGTGGTGGTAGAGTCGTTGGAACTGACTTATAACAGCATCCCCTTCGGTCGGAACAACTTCTACTGACACCAGTCTCCACTGCTGTACCTGGTCTGATGACCCGGGGGAGTGATTGCGCACTTTCTTCCGGGTAACCCGTAAGGGTACGTCCCCGGGGTAAGGATTTAACGTTGTGGTAGGGATTCGGAAATTTCCCACAACTGGCGTCGGTCTTAGTGACGGTGAACTGAGGACTCCACCCAGTTCCAGCAGGTTTGTTCGTCTCACTTGGAACGGCGAGGATTGCCTGTAGTCTTTTACTTGCCAGGATAGTTGCTTGCACATTAAGGGACTCCTTATGTCCTTGGCTTCTATTCTTCCTTACTAGGTGGAGATTGCAGACGTCTGGCGGCTTCTCGGTGTTGCAGGACCCTTGCATAAGCGTTGGTGTAGGTGTCGTACTGTCTTCGAGCCGTTTCCAGCACTTGTACCTGCTCTTCATAGGTCAAAGCTCTACCTAAGGAGTGGCTTAAATACTCATTGATGAAGCTTATGTTGTTGGACCAATTAGAGATTTGCGCTGTGGTGACACTATCGATAAGGTCACCGAACTTAAGAGTACTGGAGGATGCCGTGGTAGCGGAGGTGTTATCACTGTGCCGAGTGGCGGAGGACTATTTCTGGTCCTGGTATTCTGGTGTGTTTTTCAGATGCTGTTTATGTCACCCATCCCTTTCCAGATGTTTTTCTCCTAAATTCCTAACGCGCAGTTCTTTCCCTTAAGCATGGGGGGTGTGTGTTTTAATTTTTCCCTTCGTCGTTAGTGGGGTTCATTTGTCTACCACTACATTCTCGTCTCTGTTTACGATTTGTTTTTAAACACTTATCAACTTCGATTTTCCCCCTATGCTTATGAGTGGCGTATAAGCTTTTTCGCCTCACTTTGATGACGTGTGAGTTTCTAATGGGGCCGCCCGTCTGGGGCGGTCTCCTTGTGTGTATGGGGAATCTTTATAGGCTCTTATGTCTTTATTCAGGAAATTTGACCAGTTTTCCCCAAGATTAACTTAGCTCTATGTATTTTTATTCCCTAAATTCTGAACGTACTGTTGTTCTTCAGAATTTTGATGTCTTTGTCGTTTTTCCCCAGGATTATTTGCCTGGGGGACCCGTTGTTACGGGGTTTTTGCCAGAGTGTTCACATGTGAACTACTACGATGGACTTTCTCTACTTTTTTATAGTAGGCCAGTTAGTTCTTTTTCTTGAACAGTTTCTCTGTGAACTACTAGATGGAATTTTTGGGTTTTTCGTCGCTCTCAACTCACCAAAAAGTTCTTTTGAGCGGTAACGGTCTCAACTCACCAAAGAGTTCTTTTGATCGTCTTCCGATCTCAACTTCACCAAAGAGTTCTTTTGATCAGGTGTTTCTACCTTGCGGTAGGCCTACTCAACAGGTTTAATCGGCTATTAACCACCTGATTCTGGCCT
>JFJP01023693.1_pt1 | contig 10061 bp, 10 predicted proteins | sample 431651 | NCBI WGS metagenome assembly JFJP01 (sample SAMN02602958, study PRJNA72255) | Microbial mat metagenome, whole genome shotgun sequencing project. | biome: fresh water; feature: sink hole; material: water; isolation source: purple microbial (photo- and chemosynthetic) mats found in...
TGATCGCCGCCCGGAAAGGAGAACATGACATTGCCCTGGGCAACATCCTGGGCTCAAACTTGTTCAACACCCTGGCGGTGGTGGGCATCGCCGGTACGATCAGTCCACTGGCCGCTGGACCGGAGGTTTTCAACCGGGACATAATGGTAATGACCGCCCTGACCCTGTTGCTGTTCGTCTTCGGCTACGGGTTCCGGGGACCGGGCCGTATCAACCGCATCGAGGGCTTGCTGCTTCTGGCCGGTTACATGGGATACACGGCCTACCTCATCAGCACGGTTTTCTGACAACAGGCTTGGAGCGATCCGACTCCCGGTGTGAAAACCAAAGGGTGGAGCCATGCCGTCACGCGAAAGAACCAAGACAAAGTCCATTGGCGTATATTACTTCATGAGCACTGGTGCAGACGTAAAACCGAAAAAGGGTCTTGTACGTCACCAATCGGCACTACGGAAAACTCATCGAAAAAATAATCTGGCTTACAACGTTTGGATGACATGACCGATACCCGCTCAGCCCGTCTGAGGGCTGAGCGAATCAATGGCAAATCAGTATCAAAAAAACTCGAAGAGAAAATGAGCGGGCCGTCAAAGAGAAGTGGCCCCGGAAATTTGCACAAGCCTTTAGGTGGAAACTCTGCTAGCCCGGACACCTTCAAACGGAATGGACAAGGGCTTGGAGTGGGGGATGGGATGGGGGAATTCATTAGAAAAGAAAAAGGGAGCTAGGTTATAACACCCAACTCCCTGATTTTCTTGGTGCGCAATGCAAGAATCGAACTTGCGGCCTTTAGCTCCGGAGGCTAACGCTCTATCCAACTGAGCTAATTGCGCACGGGGAAAGACTGTCTATGCAGACGCCCCGCCCTTGTCAAGCATTCGTGTCTGATATAGCCGGATGGCCCATACTGAAATTTCCGAGGTGATCCATGACCATTTCACGACGCGTAATCCTGGCCATTTCCGGAGCCAGCGGCATAGCCTATTCATTGCGGCTTGCCCGCGCGCTGCGCGACGTTCCGGGCCTGGAGCTGCATGGAATCATCTCCGATGGCGCGCGGGAGGTATTTCGTCACGAACTGGACTCGGACGCGCAGGAACTCGCCTCCCACTTTCATTTTCTGCATGAACCCGCCAATATCGCCGCCGCTCCGGCCAGCGGCTCCTGGGAGCATTCAGGGATGATCGTCTGTCCGTGCTCCATGGCCAGCCTCGCCGCCATCGCCACCGGGGTCGGTTCCAACCTGCTGCACCGCGCCGCCGACGTGACCCTGAAGGAACGCCGCCCCCTGATCCTGGTTCCGCGCGAAACGCCCTTGAGCGAAATCCATCTCAGGAACATGCTCCGCGCGCACCGCGCCGGGGCCTTGATCATGCCGCCCTGCCCGGGGTTCTATCATCGGCCTCAGTCCATCGACCAGTTGGTGGCCCAGTTCGCGGGCCGCATCCTCGAACAGCTGGGCCTGCCCCACGACCTCTATACCCGCTGGAGCTGAAAGAGGTTGCCCGCCAGAGCGCTTGATGATAGCCCCAGGCCCATGTTCGATATAAGCCAGACTCTCCACCATTTTTCCATCATCGCCCTGCCTTTCTTTCTTGGCATCACCTGCCATGAAGTGGCGCACGGTTACGTTTCCTATCTTATGGGCGACCCCACGGCCAAGCTGGCCGGCCGGCTGACCCTGAATCCGCTGAAACATCTCGACCCCATGGGCACCCTGGTCCTCGTCCTGACCCAGATGATCGGCTGGGCCAAGCCCGTGCCCATCAATCCGGCCTACTACAAGGACTACCGGCGCGGCATCATGTATGTATCCCTGGCAGGACCCATGGCCAATTATGCGGTCATGATCTTCTTCGCCGTGCTGCTCAAGATCCTCGTCATTGTCTCCCAAAATCCCGGAGCCGCCGACGCCGCATACATCCTGCGCCCCATGATCAACATCGCCGTGGCCGGAGTCTTCATCAACGCCATCCTCGGCACTTTCAACCTGCTGCCCATTCCTCCGCTGGACGGCAGCAAGATCCTGGCCTGCCTGCTGCCCGGCCCCATGGCCGCGCGGTTCATGCAACTGGAGCGCTACGGCTTCATCATCCTGCTGCTGCTGGCCTTCACCGGAGTCCTCGGCATGATTCTGTCCCCGGTCTCGGCCTTTGTGCAAAACATGATCATCAAACCCCTCCTGTAAGGTTCTCGCCATGAAGAAAATGACCGTCCTGACCGGAATCACCACCTCCGGCACGCCGCACCTGGGCAATTACGTCGGCGCCATCCGCCCGGCCATCGAGGCCAGCCGCGATGAAAACGTCAACTCCTACTATTTCCTGGCCGATTTTCATTCGCTGATCAAATGCCACGACCCGGCCCGCATTCACCAATCCCGCCTGGAAGTGGCCGCCACATGGCTGGCCCTGGGACTGGATACGAACAGGAGCACCTTCTACTGCCAGTCCGATATCCCGGAAATTCCGGAGCTGACCTGGATCCTGACCTGCATGACGGCCAAGGGACTCATGAACCGGGCCCACGCATACAAGGCCACGGTACAGGAAAACGAGGAAAACGGCAGCCCTGACCCGGACAAGGGCATCACCATGGGGCTGTACTGCTATCCCATCCTCATGGCCGCCGACATCCTCATGTTCAACGCCAATGTCGTGCCCGTGGGCAAGGATCAGACCCAGCATCTGGAGATGACCCGCGACATCGCCCAGCGCTTCAACCACCACTTCGGCGAGCACTTCGTCCTGCCCGAGGCCCGCGTGGATGAGTCCACAGCCGTGCTGACGGGGCTGGACGGACGCAAGATGAGCAAGAGCTACAACAACTACATCCCGCTTTTTGCCTCGGAAAAAGACCTGCGCAAGTTGATCATGAAGATCATGACCAACTCCCAGGCACCAGAGGAACCCAAGGAGACCGAAGGATGCGCCCTGTTCGAAATGTTCCGCGCCTTCGCCACGCCGGAACAGGTGGCCGGGATGCGTGCCAAATTCGCGTCGGGCATTGGCTGGGGCTTCGTCAAGCAGGAGCTCTTCGAGGTCGTCAACGCCCAGTTGGCAGAACCCCGCGAAAAATATGCCGAGCTGATGCAAAACCCGGACTATATCGAGAAAGTGCTCAAAGAAGGTGCGGAAAAAGCCCGCACCTACAGCCGCCCCTTCCTGGACCGCATCCGCGCGTCTGTGGGAATCCGGACGCTTAGGGCCTGAGTCCGCACTGGCCTTTGAACCGGTTTTTGATTACTGTTTATTTTATTTCCGAGTCAGGGAGGATATGATGGGCGCCGCAAAAAAAGTCGTTCAACTGGAGCGCAAGACCAAGAAGGACGTACAGCCGGAACGCAAGGCCAAAAAGGTCGAGCTGATGGAAGTCGTCAAGGAAAAGAAGCCGAAAGTCTCTTCCTTTGCGGATTACGCGTCCCTGGCCCAAAGCCTGACCCGGGAAAAATCCCTCAGCCACGCCGAGGTCGAAGCAGCCCTTGCGTCCCGGACAGAGGTTGAAACTCCAAAATTCGCGGCGCCCCAGAGCGAACGCGAGAGCGCCCCGGAAGCCATGCCCGCAGCGCAGCCTCCCCGACGTGACATGAGCAAGATCGCCCTGTTCGCGTCTCTTGCCGCCGTAATCCTCCTGCTGGGCTTCTACTTCAGCCTGAACCAGAACATCAGGCAGCTCACCTTGCAGGTGCAGGACCTCTCCGTAATCAGGACCGCCGTTTCCAGCCTGGACACCAAGGTCGGTACCATGGAGTCCAAGGTGGCGGAGCTCGAAACCCTGCCCGCCAAGACACGTGCCGCGCTCATGAGCTCAATCCTGCAGGAGATGACCCAAAAAACCTCCTACATGTCCACCCAGCTGCAGTCTCCAGAACAGCAGGAAAAGCTGATGAAAGCCAAGGAGCTGATCCAGCAGGTCCAGACCGAACTGAACAGCCAGAACTAGGGCGGGCGCCAAAGACCTTCAGGCTCTGGCCGACGCGCCCTTTAAAAAATGTCTGTGCCTGCCACGATGCTCTTTGAATCATCTCCGGGGCCCTGACCAAGGCCTTTCAATTTTCAGGGCGGACAGGCATTCCGACTTCATGACCGTCGAGCCTTGCAGGCCCGTCACCATTCAGTCCGACCAAGGATCATCATGTCCCAGCCCAATCCCATACTGAACTGGGAACTTTTCCCCGATTTCGCGGCCATAAGCGCAGACCACGTGAGCTCCGCCATGCGGGAGGCCGTGGAACGCAGCACCTTTGAACTCCAAGCCCTGGAACAGGCAGCGCCCCACACCTGGCACGAGCTGCTGGTCCCTCTGGAGCGCCTGACCGACCGAGTCTCCCGCGCATGGGGACTGGCCACGCATCTGCACAACGTCAAGAACTCCGCCGCCATGCGCCAGGCCTATGCGCAGACGCAGCCCATGGTCGTGGAGTTTCATAACCGTCTGGGTCAGAGCCGCCCCGTCTACGACGCGCTTCTCGCCCTGCAGGAGAGCCCGGAATTTTCAAGCTTCAGCCAGGCCCTGCAGCGCACCGTCACCCTGCTGGTCCGCGACGCGGCCCTGCAGGGCGTGGGGCTCTCCTCCGAAAACCGGGAGCGCTTCAACGCCGTCAGCCAGGAGCTCGCGGAACTGTCCACCCGCTTCACCAACAACGTCCTCGACGCCACCCAGGCTTACGCCCTGACCCTGGCGGAAAAAGACCAGACCCAAGGCCTGCCCGAAGACTCCCTGCGTCTGGCCGCAAACATGGCTCGTACACGCGGACAGGTGCAAGCCACGGCGGAGGACGGCCCGTGGTGCATCACCCTGGACCTGCCCTCGTTTCTGTCCTTCATGCAGCACTCCTCCCGCCGCGACCTGCGCGAGGAGGTCTACCGGGCCTACATCACCCGCGCCGCAAGCGGAGAGAGTGACAACCTGCCCCTTATCCGACGAATCCTGAAACTGCGCCGGGAACTGGCCGCGCTCATCGGCTTTGACAGCTTCGCCGCCGTGAGTCTTGAACGCAAGATGGCCCCGGGAGTTGGCAGCATCGAAACCCTGCTGCGCACGATCCAGGAAGCGGCCACGGACCCGGCCTTGAACGACCTCATCGACCTGGGTGACCTAGCCCGCGCCCACGGGCAATCGGGCGACATCCAACCCTGGGACGTCATGTATTGGGCCGAGAGGCTCAAGGAACAGCGCTTCGGCCTGCGCGACGAACTGATCCGCCCCTATTTTCCCCTGCCCGCCATCCTGCGGGGTCTCTTCGATCTCATCGAGAGCCTTTTTGGCGTCAGAATCGAAACCGGCGCCGACGTGCCGGTCTGGCATGCGGACGTGGCCTACTACCGGGTCAGAAACAGCGAAGGTCGCGAGATCGCCGGTTTTTACCTGGACCCCTATGCACGCCCCGAGGAAAAGCGCGGCGGTGCCTGGATGGACGAGCTCTGCGGCCGCAGCACGGTCTGCGCGCCGCGCGGCCATGCCGTGCGCCTGCCCGTGGCCTACGTGAACTGCAACCAACGCCCGGCCCTGGACGACGCACCGTCGTTGATGAGCTTTCAGGAGGTGACCACGCTCTTCCACGAGTTCGGCCACGCCCTGCAGCACATGCTGACCACGGTGAACCACGGCTTCGTGGCCGGGATCTCCAACATCGAGTGGGACGCGGTGGAGCTGCCGAGCCAGTTCATGGAAAACTGGTGCTATCATCCGCAAATCCTTGCCCGTCTGGCTCGCCACTATCAAACCGGCGAGCCCCTGGACGCGGAACTGCTGGATAAACTCCTCGAGACCCGCACCTTCCGGGCCGGCTCCAATGCCCTGCGCCAGATCTCCTTCGCCCTGACGGATCTTGCGCTGCACACGGCCGATCCGGAGCAGCTCGACCCCATAATGACCGCCCAGCGCATCGCCCGCGACATACTGCCCCTTCCGCCGCTGCCCGAGGACCGTTTCCTGTGCTCTTTTTCGCACATTTTCGCCGGCGGCTACGCAGCCGGGTATTACAGCTATAAATGGGCCGAAGTGTTGAGCGCCGACGCCTTCGGGGCCTTCGCCGAGGCCGGACTTGAAGACCTGCCACGCAGACAGGCCCTGGGTCTGCGCTTCCGTGACACGATCCTGGCCCTGGGCGGCAGCCGCCACCCCATGGACGTCTTTCGGCTCTTCCGCGGCCGCGAACCCGACCCGCACGCCCTCCTGCGCCAGGAAGGCCTTTTGCCGGACAACAAGGATACATAATGTCGATTCAATGGTTTCCCGGCCACATGCACCGGGCCAGAAAGCAGATCGCCCTGGTCATGGCCAAGGTAGATGTGGTCATCGAAGTGCTTGATGCACGCCTCCCAGGATACAGCGAAAACCCCCTGCTGCGCGAACTGCGCGGCCCGCGTCCGTGCCTCAAGGTCTTGAACAAGAGCGACCTGGCCGACCCGGCCGTGACCGCGTCCTGGATGGATTTTTATCGCGAATGCGGCACGGTGCCCATGGAAATCAGCGCCACCAGCCCCAAGGACGCCAAGCGCATCCTGACCGCGCTGCCGGGCATGGCGCCGCCGCGCAATTTCATCATGCAACCCGTCAACTGCCTCATCGTTGGCATCCCCAATGTGGGCAAGTCCACGCTCATGAACACCCTGGTGGGGCGCAAGGTCGCCCGGGCCGCCAACCAGGCAGCCATCACCACCAAGCAGAAACGGGTCCATGTCGGAGACGAACTGACCCTGTACGACACTCCCGGCGTGCTCTGGCCCAGAATCGAAAGCGTTACGGCCTCCTACATGCTGGCCGGCAGTGGCGCGGTGCGCGAGACGGCCATGGACAACGCTGAAGTCGCCGCGCGCGTCGGCGACTACCTCCTGCGCGAATACCCGGACCTGCTCCTGGCCCGCTACAAGCTGGCCGAGTTGCCGTCGGACGGGCTCGGGCTGCTCGCGGCCCTGGGCAAAAAGCGCGGCTGCCTGGTCAAGGGCGGCGAGGTGGACCTGACCAAAGCGGCAGGCATCCTCCTGAACGAACTTCGTGCCGGGCAGATCGGCCGCATCAGCCTGCAAAAACCTCCCGCGCCCAAAGCGGCGTAAACCCTGCCTGCGCAGAGCGAAAAGCCAGGCCTGCCCCGTGACGGGCGGACCTGGCTCTCCTTTTTTAGCAACGGGCAAGCGTACTGCCGTCAGTCGTCTCGGCCCCCGCGCAGCCTGCGATAAAGCCCCCGGAACTGATGGTAGGTCAGCCCCAGGAGAGCGGCCGCCTGCTTCTGGTTATGACGGCTTTGCTCCAGGGCCGCCGCAAGATAGCCCTCTTCCAGATCACGCACGGCCCGTGCCAGCGGAATGTCCAGTTCAGGCTTTGCGCAGCGCGCTCGGATTTCCTTTTCCCTTGGTGCCATAAGGTCGGGCTTTGCCTGCACCGCTGGGCGGTACGGAGACGAAAACGGATCGAAGGTCACCTCCCTGATTATTCCCGGACCAGTCCGGTACACCGCGCGTTCGACCACGTTTTTGAGCTCGCGCACGTTGCCCGGCCAGTCATGGGCAGTGAGCATGGCCATGGCCCGGGCGGAAAACTCCGGAGTTTCAAAGCCCATGCTTATGGCCATGCGTGCGGCGAAATGCCGGGTCAGCATCTGCACATCCCCTTCGCGCATGCGCAGCGGCGGCACGGTCAGCACCTCAAAACTCAGACGGTCCAGCAGATCCTCCTTGAAAGCCCCGGCCTTGGCCCGCTCCGGAAGATCCACATTCGTCGCGCCCACGATGCGCACGTTGACCGTAACCGACCGGCTGCCTCCGACCCGGTCGAAAGACCCGTATTCGACCACGCGCAGTATCTTTTCCTGCGCCTGGGGCGACAGGTTCGCGATCTCGTCCAGAAACAGGGTACCCGTGTCCGCGTTCTCGAAGCGACCCTTGCGACGGACGGTGGCGCCGGTGAAGGCCCCGACCTCATGCCCGAAGAGTTCGGCATCAAGCAGCGAGCTGGTCAGTGCCGCGCAGTTGAGCGTGACCAGTGGACCTTGCCAGCGCTGCGAAAGATAATGCAGACGCGCAGCGGCAAGCTCCTTGCCTGTTCCGCGCTCACCGATGATCAGCACCGGCCGCTCGATGCGGGCCACACGCGAGAGCTGCTCCTGAAAATGCAGAAATGCGTCGGACTGGCCGATGGCTTCCTGAGGTGACGAAGGATATGTAGTTTCCATTACCAATTGATAGCATATTTAACCAAAATATGCAATAATTGACCAGTAATCCAGATGATCTTTCACAAAACATACATTAATTTAAATATATTACAGCGTAACCAACTATTGGCATGATCTCTGCTGATGACAAGCCAATCAAGAACGTCGTCACTCACGGAGGAACTCATGGGCGTATTCACACGATTCAAGGACATTATCAGCTCCAACATAAATTCCATGCTGGACAAGGCCGAAGAACCGGAAAAGATGATCCGGCTCATGATCCAGGAGATGGAAGAGACATCGGTGGAGCTCAAGGCCGCCTGCGCCGGGCTCATGGCCGACCAGAAGCGTATCGCCCGGGAGCAGGCGCAAGCCGCTGAGCGCATGGAACTCTGGAGCAACAGGGCCAGGCTGGCCATGGACAAGGGACGGGAGGATCTGGCCCGGGAGGCCCTGCTGGAGAAGCTCAATGCGCAACGGATGAGCGAGGGACTGGAACGGGAGCAGGACCGTTTCGCGGTGCTGATCGAACAGTCCCGCGAAGACATCGAGCAGCTCGAAGCCAAGCTCGAGTCGGCCAAGGAACGCCAGCGCAGCCTGGCCAAGCGTCATGTGCGCGCGGACCATCGCATCAAGGCCCGCTCCAATGTCTCGAGGGTCCAGTCCGCCGACGTGATGGTGCGTTTCGATCAGTTCGAGCAGCGCATCGAACGCATGGAAGCCGAGGCCGAGCTGGCCGTGCCGCGCCAGAACCGGACCCTTGATCAGGAATTTGCCCTGCTTGAGGGCGGGGACGAAGTTGAAGCGCAGCTCGCCTCCATGCGCTCCTCCACCAAGGAATAAGACAGCCGAAAATTCATTTGGCGGCCGCTGAAGCCTTGGCTATGCGGTGACAAACAAGGAGAGACGCATGGAACATTTTTTCGGCTTCATATTCGTGCTCATGTCCGCCGGCATCCTGCTGGTCGGCGCGGTGATCTTCGGCTTCATCAAGATGTTCACCAGATCCGGCGAGGTCAATGTGGCCCAGGAAGCGCAGATGATCCAGGAAATCTACAACGGCATGACCCGCATGGAAGAGCGCATCGAGGCGCTGGAAACCATCCTCCTGGAAAAGGACGGCAAGGAGAAGAGATCATGAGAGCTTTCGGACGCGGCAACGGCCGCATGCATGGCGGCGGCAATCAAGGCTCCCGCTGGAGACGGCCCATGGAAGAACAACGCGGACTTTACCGTGCCAGAGACGGAATCTTTCTTGGTGTATGCAAAGGCATCGCCAGATACTTCGACTTTTCCCCCGGGATAGTGCGCGCCATCGTCATCATCCTGTTTCTGGTCACTGGCATCTGGCCCGTCGGTCTTTTGTATCTCATCGCGGCCATGGTCCTGAAGATGGAACCGATCGTACCCTTTGGCAGCCCCGCTGACCAGGAATTCTACAATTCCTACACCAACTCCCGGGCCGGGGCGCTGGAGAGGATCAAACGCAAATTCGAAAATCTGGACCGCAGGCTCCGGCGCATGGAAGACGTGGTCACCAGCCGCGACTTCGAATGGGAACGACGCATGCGCAACTCATAGCCCCTGTCCTCACCGTGCCGGTTCCAGGCAGTCCAGCTCGGCAGCCAGCCCCCGAACCTGGGCCTGTTTCAGGGCGTACCCCTGGGCAAGAAGATCGTACAACGACTCTTCCGGCGGCCGCTGCGTATCCACGGACAGGTACGAGTCCGCCGGCAAGGAACCGAAGGGCATGAAATTTTTGATCATGTCCTCGAAATGGATCAGCCGGGCGTCGGATTCTCCCCCCTCCCGCAGCGCCAGCCGATCCCGGATGGTCTGCGGGGGGCAGACGCAGTGCACGAAGACAAGGCCCGCCTTACGGTCCCTGGCCAGACGCATGGCC